>ERZ795056.3589-NODE-3589-length-16546-cov-16.610151_pt1 | contig 16546 bp, 14 predicted proteins | sample MGYA00375140_ERZ795056 | MGnify/ENA primary metagenome ERZ795056 (study PRJEB30185, sample SAMN05720227) | activated sludge metagenome | isolation source: Anaerobic digester | place: USA | collected 2015-03-09 ... | reverse complement strand
CTGGTGTGCTGGTGTGCTGGTGTGCTGGTGTGCTGGTGTGCTGGTGTGCTGGTGTAATTTAAATTTTCAATAGATAGAAAAATAAATCATTAGCACATTAGCACACTAACTAATCAGCACATCAATTAAGGTTTCTCCATCACTGTTCCACAGCTTTTACACGTGCGGAGATCTTCGGAGCCGTAGAATTTATTCATTACGGGAGGAAGTTGGGTGACAATATCGGAGACGTGAAGGAATTCTTCGTAGAGTTTGTTGCCGCACGATTCACAAAACCACATGAAGGCATCGTTTTCTTGTTTTGGACGCACTAATTCTACTACTAAACCAACAGTATTTTCGGGACGTTGGGGTGAATGAGGAGTGCGGCCCGGAAGCATGAAGATGTCGCCTTCGTTGATGTGAATATCGACAGGTTTGCCATCCTCGATGATTTTAAGTGTCATATTTCCTTCCAACTGAAAGTAAAATTCTTCGCTTTCGTTGTAGTGATAGTCCTTTCGTTTGTTTGGACCGCCTACTACCATTACGATTATATCGTCGGCAGTTTTATATACAACTTGATTACCTACTGGAGGTTTGAGTAAGTGGCGGTTTTCGTCGATCCACTTTTTAAAGGAAAAAGGACGCTGGATTGGCATATGCAGTATTTTTGAGGCAAGGTAATAAAACCTGAATTTGTCTTATGGAACTAAATCTCGCAGGAAAAACAGCGCTGGTATGCGGTAGTACTCAAGGAATTGGACGTGCTTGTGCTCGTGAATTGGCCGAAGCAGGTGCTCATATTGTACTTCTTGCCCGTGATGAAACGCGTTTAAAAGAGGAAAAAATTGAACTCGATCGAATCAATCACCTCAACAACGACTATTTGGTAGCCGACTTTAATGATTGGAAACAAGTTGAATCGGTAGTTAAAGCCTTTGTTGCGAAAAGCAATCCCATTCATATTTTGGTAAACAACAATGGTGGACCTGCTGCTGGTCCAATAACCGATGCTCGTCCAGAAGCTTTTGAAGCCGCATTTACCCAACATCTTTTATGTAATCAAGTATTGGTTCAGGCTGTGGTGAATGAAATGATTAAAGCTGATTATGGACGTATCATCAACATCATATCGACTTCGGTAAAAGCTCCTTTGCATGGATTAGGAGTTTCCAATACCATTCGAGCAGCTGTGGGAAATTGGTCTAAAACTATGGCCAATGAATTAGGAAAATATGGCATTACGGTGAATAATGTTTTGCCGGGTGCTACTATGACTGGACGTTTATCTCAAATCATTACGAATAAAGCGGCTCGCACACACCAAGAAGTAGCTCATGTAGAAGAGGAAATGTTAGGTGAGATTCCTTTGAAACGTTTTGCCAAACCAGAAGAAATTGCTCATGCCGTAACGTTTTTGGCTTCACCTGCTGCTGCATATATCAATGGTATTAATTTACCCGTTGACGGTGGAAGGACTGCTAGTTTATGATGTGCTCCCTTCGACAAGCTCAGGGAGCGCATATATCCGAGCGCTGAGCTTTTGTCGAAGCGTGCTGTTTAGGTATAGGAAGGTGGGTACATTTCGATTAGAATGTTATATCTGTTTTGATTTGAAAATGTGAAGATTTGCGTGCCCGCCATTTTGGAGGAAAAATGGGGAATACATAAGTTTGATTCCGCTCGGGGGGCTTATCGTAGCGAGCTTAGATTAATTGATGATAAAAAATACTAAATGAAATTAGTAAGACATTTTTTAATTGGACTGATCATTTTAGTTTCCCATGAAATTAATGCTCAGGGTATTGAGAAGACCTTTCGTGGGCAATGGGCGAGTAGTTTTTGGACATTTGAGTTTCATTCGAATAATAACTACAAACGTACTTCTAGTGGACATTATGGACATACGATTGTGGAAGGGACATACAGATTTTATAATGATACATTAGAAATATTGAATGGTTATGAAGAATCGAATGGGACAATTAATCGTTATTATTTGCTTGATGGAAATCGGATTATAGATCTAGAAATTTTATACGATTATTATGCTGAAGAAGGATTTCCTATAAGTTGGAAAAACAAACGTATCCTAGTAAATCAGACTAAAGGCATGCCACCGAAGTATTGGTACGAACCCGAGATATTGAAATATATACGAGATTAAATCTTTCTACGTTATACCTGAATATCCTATGAAAAAACACCTACTTATAAGTTTGTTGCTCTGCTTAGTTTACGCAGGAAGTTTTGGTCAAACAAGGCATGGAGACAGTGCTTGGTATGAAGGCCGGTATCGGTCGCAGGAAGAAATGAATGATATTCGCAAGAAAGAGGCTAAAGAGAAATTCGAATCCTGGTTTATGCCTGGATTAGGTTATTCGATGTATCAGCCAAAAAAACGTGATTCTACTGGATTATTTTCGGGCTTAACAGTTGAATATCTTATTTATGCAAATGTGGATCAGAATGATGATCCGGGACCGAGTCATGTTCGGGTATATTCGAAATTGAATATTTTGAATAGTGATCGGAAGTCGATAAACTCGATGTTCATGTACACGATTGGTTTGGATTTATCGTTGGAGAAAAATCCGAAACGTCAGTTTTTAATTCCCTATTTTGGAGTGGAGATGGGTGGGATTTCGCAAAAGCAATTTGGCTCTGGAATTCAGTTTACGCCTACGTTTGGATTGCATCTTTTATCGAAGAAAAACATGTTTATCAATATACACGGAGGATATGTTTATCCGATTAGGAACTTCGAAATGCTGCAAGGTTGGTACGGACAAGCAGGATTGAATTTTGCACTTTGGTGAAAGAAAATAAACCAACCATTAATTATTATTTTCTAATTCAGCTCTTTTCATTTTCCTGTATTGAAAGAAACGTTGGATAAGTGGTTGAATTAAATTTGAACCTTTATCACGAATGTCCTCGGCATTGTTTGTCGCAACATTGGTAACCAGTGTTTGAGTGATAATTCCTAATATTGATCTAACAGGATTTATTGAATTTCCCCATAAGATTTTTTTAGCAAGAATACCTGTTATAGAACCAATTGCTAAATTACCGATTCCGCCTTTCATATTTGGCAATTCCATCACGTCATGAATAGCCGTTTTAATGATATTGAAAGGTTTAAGATTATCCATTACTGATTGAATTTGGAATCCCAACTCTTTATGTTGAATAGCACGAATTGCTTCCAATTCCTCTATTCGTAGATTCAAGGCAATAAGTGAATTAGGTTTCATTAGTTTAATTTATATAGATTATTAATTATTAGATTAGAAATAGGCATTTTTATAAGAACATTTTTAAATGCTAAAAATATAATTGTAATTAGTAAATAGAAGCAAGCAACTATAAAGAAACCATAATATGAAACACCAAATAAAGAGCCTATCCAAATTGCTGCACCAATATTAATCATCATTAAAACAATTAATACTGACACAAAAATTACGAATCCTCCAGCTAAAGAAGAGAACACTTCAGCTGATTTTCCGATTGTTTTCAATCGAATTAATTCAATATTTGTTTGAGTATATAATTCTCCCTTTTCAAGGATTGATTCCATTATAGTTGCTTGATCTTCCATTTGAATGTGCATTATTGTAATTTATAATGAAATGTCAAAGAAATACTTCCGTTTGAAATAGTAATTATTGAATTACTCCCTTGTGAAATTGGGTTAAATGTTCCAGAAGCAATTACTTCATCAGAACTCAATAAATCTTCGTCAACGAGCTGGTATTTCCACGTTTCATTCGTGAATTGTATGTTGCTATTGGGTGTTAATGAAGTAGCAAACACATCTGAAACAGAATTAGTGGTATAGTCATATCCTGAACTCGTGTTTTTTCCAAAATTTAATTTCAATTCTGGACCAGAACCATCGATATCCCATTCAGTACCTGCTGGATTTGCAGTTGGAACGTTTGAAATATCGATAGTTGTTACATAGCGATATTGACAACCTGTATTTTCATCTGCTTCAGAATCGTAGTTATCGGCCTGAATATCGGTACATCCTTCTTTTTTAGTACACGAAATGGTGAACAGTGAAACTGAAAAAAGTAATGAAAGTACACTTACGTTAATTAATTTCATTTGAGGGGATTTTAGTGATTATTATTTTGAGCTAATTGACCTACCTTTTCGTTGACTTGATTTTTAAGGTCCATTTTAGCATCTTGGAATTTTGCTTTTCCTGATTCAACAAGCTCTTCGGCATTGTCTTTTACTTCGGAATATTTATCTTCCATTTGATTTAGAAACTCATTGAATTTCTCTTTTAATCCATCAGCAAAATCATCCCCTTTGGAAATTATTTTTTTTCGTGTATTTGCCCCTTTATCGGGAGCGAATAATATTCCTAAAAAAGCACCTGCAGCAACGCCAGCAAGGACGCCTAATAAAACTTTACCTGAATTCATGGTTATTTAATTTAAAGGTTATTTAATCGAAATAGGAAATCGAGTATTTGAATAATTAACTAGTATTAATCAATTATTCTTGAATCCTTCCTAATAGGAAAAATTAGAATTATATGACTAATGCTTTCTTTCCTATGAATCAAAGGTGATACCTACACCTAGAATTTCTATTATGTTTTTTTCCTAAAATATTATGCGATTCACACTATTTGATTAAATAGGTGTTTTTATTTAAATAATTAAAACGAGTAAAATCAAGATTTCCATTCTAATAAAAACGCGTGAGGGATGTGAAGGGCTTGGTCCCTTGGGACGGAAGCGAAGCGTACCCCGTAACAGCCCGACCTTGTTGCTGTGTAGTGAAACGGAATAGCAAAAAGGGCACGCCCAAAATCAATGAAAAGCAGCGCGTTTTAATCGGTCATTGATGGCACGACCAAGTCCGATTTCGGGAACCAATTCAGCTAGAATTAGCGAGGTTCCGAATTGATCGGCGAGGCGGAGGTATTTGAAGAGATTGATGGCTGCTTCGGACACGGATGCCTTCGGACTTAACACTAATTGCAAGGCTTCGGGATATTCGCTTAATAAGCTGGAAAAGCGAATAAGAACGGGTGATTGGTCGCGGTGATTTTTAAGCAGTTCGGGAATAATACCCAAAAGGACTTTTTTCCGAGGAGAATAGTGAGAATCGAGCATTCCCGGAGCTTGTGGATTAGAACTATGAGAACGAACCTGTACTTTTCCAACGACACCTTCAATGGATTCGAGCGATAAACCACCCAAACGAAAAACAGTAATAACACCATCAATCAAGCCTACGATAGTACTTTCGAGTCCAACTTGACAAGCTCCACCGTCGAGGATAAATGGGATTTTATCACCCAACTGATCGTTCACATGTTGAGCAGTAGTTGGACTCACATATCCAAAAGGATTGGCACTAGGAGCAGCCAAAGGAAATTCGAGCTGATCGAGCAATTGCAGTGTTAATGGATGATTGGGAATGCGAACAGCAACATGTGGCAATCCACTAGATACCAAATCGGGGATTTTAGCGATACGCTCCACTAATAAAGTAAGCGGTCCCGGCCAAAACTTTTCAGCTAATGGCATTAAAGCATCCGGAATGGATTGTGCGAAATCGGAAATACGTTCAATTGAAGAGGTATGAACAATAAGTGGATCGAACGTAGGTCGCTGCTTGACATCGAATATCCGTGCGACTAAATCGGCATTGTATGCATTTCCTGCTAATCCATAAACGGTTTCTGTAGGAATACCAATTACCTCATTTTGCAACAATTGCGCTGCTTGATGAATATCCGTTCCGATGATTGCCATGGGGCAAAGGTAATTGATGTGCTGATGTGCTGGTGTGTTGATGTGCTGTTTAGTTTACGGGAGGTTGGAGCTTAGCGTTATGAATGTAGGAGCTGTAACTTAATGATTTGCCCTTCGACTATGCTCAGGGGCCAGATTTAAAGTTAGGTTTAAGTTAATCTGAACCCGCGCGCTGAGCTTGTCGAAGGGTGCTGGTTTGATGTGCTCCCATTGACAGGCTCAAGGAGCGAGAATGTTATCTTTCGCTGGGCTTGTCTATGCTGATACCGAGCGCTGAGCTTGTCGAAGCGGGATTTGTGTTTTTCGGTCGTTACTTTTTTTCAACAAATCCCATTTTCGGCTGTTGGGCTAGCTTCCTTATCTTCGCAACGTGCGCATATATCCTGAAGACAGTATTTCTAGGTTTGAATTTGATCGTATTCGGTCGACGGTGGAGAGCTATTGTCGGAGTTTAGGGGGAAAGGAATTAGCACAAACACTTCGACCTGATTTTGAATTTGAACCTTTGTTGGTTCAACTGAGACGGGTGAAGGAATATGTGGATGTTCAACGCAGTGGGAGCGGGTTTCCCAATTCGACGTTTCCGGAAATAAGGCGCGAATTACATCTTTTGGGAGTGGCAAACTCCATGTTGCAGGAGAAGCAATTGATGAATATTCGTGAGGTGTCTGATGTGGTGAATACGTTACTTCAGTATCTAAAGGATAAAAAGACCATTCTGCCTGCTATTCATGGGATTTTCGAACCGGTATTTTTCACCAAGGAAATTATCGATGCTATCGATAAAGTGCTCGATCCTTCTGGTATTGTAAAATCATCTGCCTCGCGTGAACTAGCAGATATTCGTAAGGATCTTGCTCATTCAAGACGTGAATTAGATAAGGTGTTTCGTGCCCAAATTCAAAAATTGAAAAAACTAGGCTGGCTGGCCGATACCGAAGAAACTGTATACAACGGACGACGCGTATTATCGGTGCTAGCAGAGCAAAAGCGTAGTGTTAGCGGATTGATTCAAGGTAGTTCCGATACGGGTAAAACAACTTTTATCGAACCCATCGAAACGGTCGACCTCAACAATGAAGTATTCGAGCTTGTGCAACAGGAACGGCGCGAAATCATGCGGATTTTACGCAACCTAACACAGGAAATTCGTCATCATCATACTTTAATCAGCAATTACGAATTGGTATTATGCGAATTCGATTTCAACCGAGCAAAAGCCTTGTTAGCCATTGAGCTCGATGCAACCATGCCGAATATCGTTCGCTCAGCTCAAATTCGATTGCTGAATGCTCGTCACCCAATTCTTGTTTTACAAAACCGCGCAAACAAAAAACCAGTCGTACCGATGAGTTGCGAATTGGACCACCAAAATCGACTGCTCATTATAAGTGGTCCGAATGCCGGTGGAAAGTCGATTACATTAAAAACCATCGGATTGCTTCAGATGATGCTGCAAAGTGGTATGCTTGTCCCTGTTGGGGAACAAAGTGAGATGGGATATTTTCAGCGTTTGTTTGCGGATATTGGAGATAGTCAGTCGATTGAATACGAGCTCAGTACCTACAGTTCGCGTTTAGCAAAAATGAAGTATATTCTCGAATTTGCTGATAAGAAAACACTGGTTCTGATTGATGAATTTGGGACCGGTACTGATCCGGAATTAGGTGGAGCTGTGGCTGAAGCGATGCTAGAGGAATTGTCGCGTCGGCGTACCTTGGGAGTTATTACGACACATTACATGAATATTAAATTGGCGGCCGATCGCTTGGATGGAGTTCGGAATGCGTGTATGTTGTTCGATGATGAGACTTTACAACCGATGTATCAGTTGGTGATTGGTCAACCCGGAAGTTCGTATACTTACATTATTGCCGAAAAAACTGGATTGCCAGTTGCCTTGATTAATCGGGCGAGGAACATGACTTCTAAGGATAAAGTGACATTAGATCGCATGTTGCAGCAATTGCAAAAAGAGCAGCAAGAATTACGAAAACTGCTTCAGGTATTAGATGAGAAGCAGGCTATTGCAGATAAATCGAAATCGAAATACGATGAGCTTCACGAAAAGATGAAGCTGAAGATGGAGAGTAAAAAGGCGACTCAAGAAGAATCTGGGAAATTGATTGAATTAGGTAAAAAGCTTCAATCGATTACCAAAGAATGGGAAGCTGCTAAGGACAAGAAGCCCATTTTTGCCAAACTGACTAAGATTCTATCAGCCGAAAAGCGCAAGAAGATTGATAAAAAACAGCAGTTGAAAAAAGAGAAAGTCAAAGCTCAATTGCTCGAGAAGAAGAAAGCAGAAATCAAGGTTGGATCGAAAGTGAAATTACTCAGCGGTCGTCAAACGGGCATCGTTGAAGAAATCCAAAACAACCGTGCGCGTGTGATTTTCGGGAATTTGAAAACCCTAGCTAGTTTAGAAACTTTAGAAGTTGTTGAAGATTAGTTCCCCAATAAAGTAACGGTCCCTTTTTCTTCGAACGGTTGATCTTTAATATCGGTTCCCGAAATAATGAAGAAATAAGTACCATCCGGAACTTTCTCTGAATTGTGCAATCCATCCCAGCCAGTACTCACATTTTCCCATGAATACAGTTGTTTTCCCCAACGGTTAAACACGCGAGCTTGAAAGGTTTTTACTGCGTTGTACTTCACCTGAAAGAGGTCATTAAAACCATCTGAATTAGGAGTAAATACATTGGGAACAACTAACAATAATTTATCACTCAACACTTTGATCACAGCCGAATCGGAATCATAACATCCAGTAGAATTACTAACTACTAGTTCCAAAACAAAAGTACCAGAATCAGGAAACGTGAGTGTGCCTGGAGCTGTAAATATGAGAGGCTCACCATTCAACGTCCAGCTATAAGTTTCTCCATTAACACTTTGATCTGTCACATTCACAGGTAAAATCACATAACCAGAATCCACATCGGTAGTGAAATTCGCTGTTACTGGAATACCCGTAATAATGATCTGATCAGTAGCTGTATTGCATTGCCCAGATCGTGTTAAGGTATACGTTCCAGCTGAAGTAACCGTAATTGAACTTGCTGTTGATCCTGTATTCCAAGAGTTTTGATTGTTTGCTGCAGAGGTTAATTCAATTGGTTGTCCACTACAAAGTGAAGTTTCACTTGGAGGAATGATTTCGGCCGTTAATAGTCCAATTTGTTGGATGATAATCTCTAATGCTTCACTTTCGCATGCACCTGAAGTTGCAGTCACATAAAGTGTATCATTCTCAATAGATGACTGATAATTCAAACCTGTTGCGATAACTGCTGATAAGCTTTCATCGGAATACCAAGTTATAGGAGAAGTACTGCTTTGTACAGAAGCAAGAGGGATTGGATCTGCTTCACAAAAAGTTAACAATGTATCACCAGTTGGAATTGCAACAACAGAAAATTCAACAGTTACACCAGTTGTATCTGAATAACAACCTTGTTCAGATTGAACAGCATAATATCCGGCATTTTGTCCGTTTGCTGGGGTGATGGAATTTCCATTAGATAAGAATGTAGTAAGAGCTGGATCGGAGTACCAAGAAACAGTGGCGTTAGGATCAGCGTTTATAGAAAGAGCATTGGGAGTTTCACCATTGCAATAAAGAGTATCACCAGTAATGTTTATTGGGGATAGACTAACTACTTGAAGGGTTTGAGATAGTATATCTGAACAAGTTCCAGTACCTACAGAATAGGTAATTTGAATATTACCATCGAGCCCATTTAAGTTCAACTGAGAGCCAGTAACACCGTTTCCTGACCAAGTTCCGCCAGTTGTTCCAGTAACCAATGTATCTAAATCAATAGAACCAAGTGTAGCGCAAAGCAATTGGGGATTTGTAAAGGATGCATCCACACTTTCGCTAACGATAATATTTAAGGTTAAAGATGCCGGTTGAGTAATGCACCCACTTGGAGGAGCCACACTATATGTAACAGAGTATGAACCATTTAGTCCAACAGGATTGAATATAGAACCTGTTACACCAGTTCCAGACCAAGTACCACTTGATGAACCTGTAACAAATGTATTTAGATCTACTGCTGTGCTATTTCCACAAAAAGGTCCCGGATTAACCCAATCGGCCGAAAAGGGTTCAATTGGAGCTGTACATCCAGTATTGGTATAGCTAGCTGTACCATCATCTGAAAACTCGACCGTGGCGCCATTTTGAGCAACATTTTGTCCGTTCGTATTAACTAGTAAAGCACGTTGGTAGGTAACTTCTTCATAGCAAGTATTAGCACCCGTAATTTGAATTCTCAGTGTTTGATCTTGTGGAGCGCCCGTGTTTTGATTTAGAAAGTGTCCTCCACCTTCGCCTGTATGTTGATGATAAATGATGTAAAGTGTATCACTTAAGTTTGCGAAAGAATTTAAGGATGCAGAAACATCGAAACTGGTAATTGCGAGAACTTTACGGTTTTGGGGAATAATTCCATTAGGAGGTTCAAGCAAATAACCACAAGAAATGATGGTGTTGTTTAATTCGACAGTTTTAGCTTGTGTGGATGAATTCTGAACGAAACCATTAAAAGGTAATGCATTAACACTTTCGGAAGGCCAACCATCTAAGATTGTAATGTCTGAGATATTCAAATCAAAATTCCCATTACGAAACCGAAACATTTCATTTAGTCCTTCCGGATTAGTGAATCCATCATCACAGGCATCAACCAATACACTTTCAATTTGAATACAGGATTGAGCCGAAGATGTGAAAGGTAAAAGGAATGCTATTAAAGCTATTAAAATGAGTGGGTACTTCATAATAATCAGGAATTCTTAACCTAGTTTGAATCTCGAATATACATAATAGATTTCTTACTAAAAAATGAACTGTCAAAAGAAGAATTCATCCTGAAAGAAAAAATGAAAAAAAATCCGATAAACCTAAATGGCTTATCGGATTTTAACTGTTTAAGAAAATACGGAAAATACTTAACTGAAATTCAGTTCAATATTAATTTCTCACAAGTGTAATTGAACCATAGCGTTCAAAATCATTGCTTTGGAAATCTTTACCTTTTATCACGTAGAAATAAACCCCATCAGAAACTGGATTTCCCTTTTTAGTTCCATCCCAGCTATTTCCAGCACCTTCCCAAGTATAAATTTCTTGTCCCCAACGATCAAAAATAGTAGAGCGGAATTCTACGATTCCAGAAGATTTCGCTTTGAAAATATCGTTGTAGCCATCACCATTCGGAGTGAAACTATTTGGTAATTCCAATACAAAACTACCGTTACTTACTACAATCACACGAGAAGTACTATCCATACATCCGTTATTATCGCAAACTTGTTTCAATGTATATGTTCCAGCATTTTCAAGCAGGAGAGCATTTTGAGAGATAATGGTAGAAGAACCATTCAAATACCAATCGCAACCTGTTGAAGAAGCAGGTACTACTGCTAGGTTAAGTGGTGCATATCCTTCAAGTGTACTCACATCAAAGGAAGCATCTGGACTAAGATCAAGCACTACAATTTGATCCGTTGCTGAATTACAAGAATTTGAAGCAGAAACTGAATAAGTCCCAGCTTGAGTGACAATAAGGTCGTTTGTTTGAGCTCCAGTTGACCATACAAAACTTATGTTAGAAGTAGCTTGAAGAGCAACTGAACTACCATGACAAATTGTTGATGGACCAGTAACAGAGATAGCCACCGTTGCTAATGGTAAGCCATTAACTTGAACAACAACTGGCTCACTAACACAACCATTTTCTCGTGCAATTACCCAAAGCGTAATTCCAGTTTGAGTTGGTTGGTAGGTAGGTCCTTGCTGAACTAAATTTTGCATATCTACATCCGAAAACCAATAAACATTAGAGGTAGATGTTGCTGTTAAAACTGGAATAGCTGTACCCTCACACACATTAACATTAGCATCTGTTATAGGTGAATTAGGAGTAGGGACTATCGTGTAGCTAAAACTACTAACTTCAGAAGTACAATCACCTAAAGATTGAACTACATAAACTGTTTGATCTCCTGTTCCTGAAGGAGTGTATGTTGCTCCTGTTCCTATTTGAATAGTTAGTTGACTATCAGAAAACCAAGAAATAGTTGCACCTGGAAGAGCGGTAACATCAAAAGGTGTTAGTTCTCCTCCACTACAAAACAAGTCTGAACCATTTACTTCAAGAACAGGTATAGTACCTATGTATATGGTTTGTATTACTGTAGATACACAGCCATTGCCTGAAACTCCATATCGAATAACAGTAGAATCAACAACTAAAGAAGGATCAAAAGTGCTTCCTGTAACTCCATCTCCTGACCAAGTACCACCAAGATCACCAGTTATTAAACCATCCAAATTGATTAATGTAGATAAATCACATATAAAGCCCGGGTTAGTCCAACTTGCATCTGGAGCTACGGCGACAGTAACTGGCTGAGTATTGGATCCTGAACAGCCATTAATGTCTTGAGAGAAAGTGATAATTACCTGTCCAGTTAAACCTGTTGGATCGAATATGCTATCTGTAATATTTTGTCCAGTCCAAGTACCAACTACTCCGTTAGGAAGTTGATCATTTAGATTGATTGTTCCATTTCCTGAACATATCGTACCTGGATTAACCCAGTTAACATTGATTGGTTGAATCTGAATAGAATGAGATTCTGTTTGAGTACAACCACTAACACCTACTGTATAAGTTAGTGTAATTGATCCAGTTAAACTTGTTGGAATAAGATTATTGCCATTTACTCCTTGTCCACTCCATGTCCCACCGGCTGTTCCTGACACATATTGAGTTAAATCAACTGTTCCAGCATTACTACAAATTAATGGAGGAGCAGTCCAATTTGGACTAACAGCACCATGAATTGCAACTGTTTGAGTATTTGATTGAGAACAAGATCCTGCACCAACGGTATACGTGATATCTACTGACCCCGATAAACCTGTTGGATCGAATATATTGCCAGTAACACCTGGTCCAGACCATGTCCCACCAGTAGTTCCGGTTATTAAAAGATTTAGGTTAAATGGCTGTGAATTAGCACATACATTGGGAGCAGTCCAGTTTGCAGAGAAAGGAGTAATAGGTGCAACACAGCCAATGTTGATGTAAGTGGCATCACCTTGAATGTTGAAGTTTACTGTTGCTCCATCCTCATCACCAATATTACCAGCAGTTGTAATTAATTGCGTTCGATAATAGGTTACTTGTTCTGTACAGCCACCAATTGTTGGAAAATCTACATACAGTGTTTGATTATTGGGATTAGCATTAGGGACATAATTGAGAACGTGACCTGTATTGGTATTCTCATTAGCATAAACGATGTAAAGGGTATCTCCCAACTGTGAAAAGAAATTCGTAGAAGTATTACAGTTATAGCTAGAAATAAGTAAAACATCATGATGGGCAGGTATAATTCCATCTAAAGGTTCAATCAAATATCCGCAGGATAGAATTGTGGCATTAAACTCAGCTGTTGTTTGAGCCGTACCTGCATCCATTACAATACCGTTCCAAGACAAATTAGTATTTGGCCAAGTTAGATTCATATCGTAAATATTCAAATCCAGCACTCCGGTTCTCATTCGAACCATTTCGTTTTTCCCTTCCCCATTTCCATTGGGGGCACAAGAATTCACGAGAATACTCATGACATCAATACAGTTAGACTGAGCCTGAATATGAGTATTGGCTAAACAAAGACTTAGAAATAAAAATGAAAGTAAAAACTTCTTCATGGGTAGAATTTGAAAATATTCTTGCTTGAAATCAACTGCCAATATAGGAGTTGAAAAGGAATTCTCATATTAAAAAATAGGATTCAATCTTCCTGATAAATAAGAAGAAAGGATTTTTCTAGCGGTTGACACCCGTCCATAATTACATCAAGAATGAGAAATGAATGTCTCAAGATGAAAGTACTGATTGATTCTTTACGCTCCTGAAGTGTTCCACCTGGATAAATATGATTAAACACTTCGTTCAACCGATTGATTTCTATGGCACTTGCTCTTTTTTGCGCTCGAATTAGTTTTTGTGAATATCGACCCAATTGATCCTCCAAACGTTTTCCTAAAGCTTCAGCACTTGAGACTAAGGTAGTATCAAAACCCTGAGCATGATTTTTCAACTGATTAATTAGTCTAGTTAAATCCGAAAATTCGTTCTTTAATTCCAGATCAGATTCACTGAGTGATAAAGCGATTTGCTTTTCTAACTCTGATCTTGTTTTAAACAAATCTTCTTCTTGGAAACGAGCATGTTCAATACGCAAAGTATTTCTACGGTCGATTATTAGCGCCGAATTCCTGAGCATTAAAGCAGGAAAAGGCATCCGATAATGATCGAAAATCCCCTTCAACTCTAACCAATACGAAATCTCAGCTCCTCCGCCGAAATAGGCAATATTGGGCAATATCGTCTCCTGATAAAGTGGTCGCATCAACACATTGGGTGAAAATTTATCTGGATGCTCTGAAATCAATCCCTTCAATTCCTCCGAATTCCAACTGTGTTTCCCATCATGTGTCAAGAACCTTCCCTCCTCTTCTACTATCCGCTCTCGATATCCATCTTCCAAAAAGAAAAAGTTTATTTCTCTTCCATTCACTTGAGAATGATAACGTTCCTCTAGTTTTTCTTTGGTCTGACTTACCTCTCTAAAACTATTTTTCTCAAGTATATCTTGAATTATAATGGGAGCAAATGCCTTTTTCAATCGCGTATCATCCGCATCAATAACTAAAAGCCCCCAATGCCCAAATAGCTGGTGGACAATGTATCGTGTTGCTAAAGATAGATTTGGTAAAGCATAAGCGTTTTTGAATATCTCTTTAAGTCGAACTGCATCCGGACTTTTACCTGCAATTTGATCAAACTGCACTAAAACTTCCTCCATCCCATCTAACGAAAACCGACCAACTGGTCCAGTTTGATTTGAATTCCACTGTAGTTTTTGTCCTTCCACCCAAACGTGGTCAATTTCGGCCACATCATGATCTTCAGTTGCCATCCAAAAAATTGGAACGAACTGATTTTGAGGATACTTATTGCTTAATTCCTGCGACATTTTGATAGCAGAAATTATTTTCAAAGGAGAATATAATGGTCCGAGCAGAATTCCAGTTTGTTGTCCGGTAGTGATGGTAAATGTATGCTCGGATAGCAGCTTGGAAATCTGTTCCTCGACTATTGAATCAAGAATGCCGGCTTGCTTGTATTGGTCGCGCAATACTTCTGTAAGAACAACCCGGTCGACTGTTTTTTGACTTTTCTGATGGATAAAATGTTGGAAATTATCCAAGGTTGGAGCAGCTTCATAAAAGGGCTTCAAGAAAGGATCTTGATCCAAATAATCGCACACGATAGGTTGAAACTTCCCGGTTTTCCGGTAAGGAACGTAGCTACATCGTGTCTTCATTTCACGAAAGTACCGAAAAGATCAAATTCTTCAGCCCGATCAATTTTTACCTGAGCAAAATCTCCCACGCGAACGTATGAATCATCTTTTGCTTCTACTAAAACTTCATTATCCACTTCGGGTGAATCGAATTCAGTACGACCAATAAAATAAGGTCCTTCTTTTCGGTCGAATAATACTTTGTAGGTATTTCCAACTTTTTCTTGATTTAGCGAAGCTGAAATGCCCATCTGAACATCCATTACCGCATCAGCACGTTCTTGTTTTACATCCGCAGGAACATCATCCACTAAAGAATAAGCATGTGTGTTTTCCTCATGAGAATAAGTGAATACACCCAAACGTTCGAATCGACTATCCTGGATCCATTGCAACATTTCCTCGTGATCTTTTTCTGTTTCACCCGGATAGCCTGCAATTAATGAAGTACGAATCGCCATCCCCGGAACTTTGTCACGAATCATATTCACTAGGTCAATTGTCTTCTGCTTGTTTGTACCACGACGCATGCTTTTCAACATCGAATCACTGATGTGTTGCAAAGGCATATCGATGTACTTGCAGATATTTTCGCGCTCACGCATTACATCCAAAACATCTGTTGGAAATCCACTAGGGAAAGCATAATGCAATCGAATCCACTCTAAACCATTGATATCCGAAAGTCGGCTCATGAGTTCGGCCAGCTTCCGGTCTTTGTATAAATCGAGTCCGTAATAGGTTGAATCTTGAGCGATTAACAGTAATTCTTTAGTCCCATTTTTAACCAATTGCTTCGCTTGCGCCTCTAGCTGTTCCATGGGAATGGAAACGTGTCCTCCTCGCATAAGTGGAATAGCACAAAAAGAACAAGGACGATCACAACCTTCTGATATCTTGAAATAAGCATAATGAGCCGGAGTAGTGAGTAAACGTTCACCCACTAATTCGTGCTTGTAATCGGCTTTGAGTGTTTTTAATAAACGGGGCAGATCACGCGTTCCAAACCAAGCATCCACTTCGGGAATTTCGGCTTCTAGTTCGGGCTTGTATCGTTCGCTCAAACAACCAGTTACGTATACTTTATCTACTTGTCCGTTGGCTTTTGCCTCCGCATACCTTAGGATGGTATTGATACTTTCTTCCTTAGCATTATCAATGAATCCACAGGTGTTGATGATTACAATTTCGGAATCATCTTGTTTGGATTCATGTTCCACCTCGAACTTATTCGCCTTGAGTTGCCCCATGAGCACTTCCGAATCGTAAATGTTCTTGGAACAGCCAAGTGTAACCACATTGACTTTATTTTTCTTGAGGGTTTTGGTCTTCATCCTATGCAGAGGAATTTATTCGGATTGGGGCGCAAAGGTACG
>ERZ795056.3587-NODE-3587-length-16550-cov-8.780055_pt1 | contig 16550 bp, 19 predicted proteins | sample MGYA00375140_ERZ795056 | MGnify/ENA primary metagenome ERZ795056 (study PRJEB30185, sample SAMN05720227) | activated sludge metagenome | isolation source: Anaerobic digester | place: USA | collected 2015-03-09 ... | reverse complement strand
TATCAAATACAAGAGAAGACTTCCCAGAACCAGAAAGACCAGTCACAACAGTCATCTTATTTTTTGGAATTTCAACTGTTATATTTTTTAAATTATGTACGCGCGCACCACGCACAATGATACTTTTAGGTTCCATAAATATTGTGCCTTATTTTTTAAATGAGAATATTTTACACCAAAAAATGCTGAATGTAAATATAAAAGGTGCAAAAATTAATCTGCACCCTTAAAAATCTTAAATTTCCCTAATAGGGCATGGGTTGCCCTTATCTTTTATTTTCCTCCTGCACCATTCATTACCTTCATAACACACTCCATCTTCTTTCATACATGGAGGTAAGAATATTTGTAACAAAGTATTATTATTAACTGCATTTAGTTCCTCCCTTAATATCCTATTTACATTATATATTTCTTCTTGTGCACGCCAACATAGCCTTTTCAACTGTTCATGAGCAAGAGCATTTATATTAGCTTTCTTTATATATCTTACCATAGCCCCATATGGTGCTATAAGATAGAATAAATTATTATCTATTTTGTTATAAAGATCTCTCCAATTGCTCATTAACTGATATATTTTATCTTCAATATTTAATGCTTGTAGAATTGGTGGGGAATAAAAATTACCTGTAAATACTGGATTTGATCTTAGTATTGTCCTATGTCTCTGATCTTGTCCCATTGTTGCTAAGGATATTTCTACTTCATTCTTAACATCTAATATATTATTAGACATATATCTTTTTTTATATGGCACTTTATCAACTGGGATCATATCTCTGATATTAGGAATTACTATTTTTTCTTTATTAGATGGATAAGATAAGAGTTTGTTAATTGGAGAATAAAATATATCATTACAACTTTCAACCATTATTTTTTCATATCCTAATTCCCTTTGATTTTCTCTAAAAATGTATGACATTTCTGGAAAATATTTTAGAAATTCTAATTTCATCATATCTGATATATTTTTTATCACTGGATTTGGTGGGCATTCATACATTGCTACTAATGTTGGTATATCTATAGAAAATAATAACCCACTATCAAACGATGTTGAAACAACATTTCTTAACTGCTCTTGTGCAATCTTCTTAGCTAATTTAACTGTATATGCATCTTCAATACGCTCTTGTTTTATATAATCAAAACAAACTGATGTAGCTCGTCCAATATTCTCAAAAAATATTGAATAACTAAATTTTATAAAATTCATCACATCATCTATTTTATTGTTTCCATAGCCCGAAACTATATATTCTTGAATTTCATTAAAATTTGGTTTACTAAACATTTTAGAATTTCTACCAGATCGTTGATCTGAGTTATAAAATGGAATCGTAAGATGTAAACCAAGAGTTACATCAGATATTGCTATTCCATCAATTTCAAAATTAAATAATTGATGTTCAAATGTTGTATGATGTCCTTTTTTAAATAATTGATTCTCAACATCCAATAATTCCTCTCTATAAATATCACCTATATCTGATTTATAGCAAATTCTACCAGCATGAGAAGCCATCATATTTGCTGATATTTTATGATCATCAAGAAGCTTTACTCTTAACATACCATACCTCCTAAATAAATTTATTTTTATATTATATAATTATTTATAATTTGTAAATAAAGGTATTGATAAAAAGATAAAAATTTGTTATTATCTTATTATGCTTGCGGGTGTGGCGAAATGGCAGACGCGCTTGCCTTAGGAGCAAGTGGAGAAATCCATGGGGGTTCAAGTCCCTTCACCCGCACCAATATAAAATCCCAATAGATTTACTATTGGGATTATTATTTTTAAGATAATATAGATGCTTCTATAAATTTCCCATCTTTCTCATGGGACAACAAAATTGTCTTACCATTGATTTTTATAGTATAAAAATTTTTTCTAAATATTGTTAAATCCTCAAGCTTAATTCTAATAGTCTGACCATCTTTTAGAACTACAATAGGTTCCAAGTTACTTGACATAGCATCCTCCTTATATATAAATTACTAACTATGTTATCATATTGTTTAATAAAATCAATAGTATTAAAAGATGCTAGGTTAACCTAGCATCTTTCTACCATCTTTTTTGAGGTCTATCTCCATAATTCCCTTTTCTAAAATTATTTTCTCTTGGAATTGATTCATTTACTCTTATTGTCCTACCATCCAATTCTGTACCATTTAAAGCGTCAATAGCTTTTTGAACATCTTCTTCATTTTGCATTTCAACGAATCCAAAACCCTTAGAATGACCAGTAAATTTATCTTTTATAATTATAGCTGATGCAACTGGTCCAATAGCAGAAAAAGCAGAGTTTAGACCATCTTCTGTTGTATCATAAGATAAACTACCAACGTATATTTTTTTTACCATTTTGTTAATATATTATTACAATGTTTTATATAAGTCGACCATTCCTTAGATTTCTTATCGAATAAAAGAAACTCTTATATATTCGATATAATATATACTATTTTTATAAAAAAAGCAATAGTTGACGCTTTTTTCGTAACATGATATTTTTATATAATATATATGCCGAAATGGCGGAATTGGTAGACGCGCACGACTCAAAATCGTGTGAAATTTCTTCATGAGGGTTCAAGTCCCTCTTTCGGCACCAAAATCATATAGACAATGAATATATAATAACTAAAGACCCTAATATAAAACAATATAATGAAAAATATTTAAATTTATTTTTATCAACTACTTTTAGAATATATCTCAATGATAAAAAACCAATTACTACTGTTATAATATATGAAATTAACAGATCTAAAATATTATTGACTTTCCCTATATTTTTAGCCTCCAAGATTGTAGACCCTAATATAACAGGAATAGATAATAAAAACGAAAATTTAGTTGCTACTTTTGGATCTAACCCACTAAATAAACCAGCAGAAATTGTTGATCCTGATCTTGATATTCCTGGCAATATTGCAATTGCTTGAAATATACCAATCAATAAACTATTCTTAAAATTTAAATTTCTATTTTTATTCTTTGCAAACTTTGTAAAGAATAAAATTAAACTCGTTATAGTTAACGAGATACCTATGTACAAAATATTAGAAAAAATACTATCAATTTTATCTTTTAATAAAAAGCCTATAATGCCAGCTGGTATAGATGCAATAATTAAATATAAAAATAAATTAATAGACTGTTTATCTTTATGAATTATCCCAATAATAAGCTTCTTAATATCCTTCCAAAAAATTAAAACAATTACAAATAAGCTCGCAAAATGTAGAAAAACATCAAAAGCAGTAGAAACTTTTATATTAAAAAAATATTGAACTAATGCTAAATGACCAGATGAGCTAACTGGAAACCATTCTGTTATCCCTTGCGTCAGACCTAATATAATCGCTTGAAAAATATTCATATAATTATTGTTCTGAATTTAATGATCTAAAAAAATTATTAATTCTACTATCTAATATAATATCACTTTTGTTAATTCTTTGCTTCAAAGTTATCCCTTTTAGCGTTGTACACCTACTTAGAGCAACATAAACTTGCCCACTAGCAAATGCTCCAGAACCTAAATCTAATATTATATTATTAAATGTTTTACCTTGACTTTTATGAATAGTTATAGCCCATGCTAATTTAAATGGATATTGAGTAAACGAACCTACTAATACTGACTCTATTATGTCTTTATCTTTATTATATTCATATTTATATAAGTCCCACGTATATTTCTCAACTTCAACATCTTTCCCATTTTCTAACTGTATAATAATCATATTCTCCAATCTTGATATCTCTTTTATTTTCTTAATAATACCAACACTTCCATTTACCCATCTAGAAAGCCTATCATTATTTAACATTATGACTTGTGCTCCTTCTTTATAATATAGTTGAATACTATTTGGCAAATTCTGTTTATCAAATTCTCCAGAAATATATCCATCAGATTTATATAAAAATGATTTTAATTCTCTTAACTTTTGGCTATTTATTTTATCGGCTAATTTGTTAGTTGTTGTTAAATAAATATTAAAATTGTTTATACCAGCTATATTATCTATATTTTTATTTAGAAAATCTAACTTTTTATTATCAATATTATTTACTCTAATCGCATTTAAAATATCTATAAATTCTTTATCTTTTTGCCTATATATTTTATTTAGTTCTATATATTCAAAATTAAAATCACTAAAAGCCTTACTAGAAAAGAAATATGGGGTTTGATAAAAATTATAAAAATATGCTTTTTCTTCATCTTTAATTATCGGCTCTAATTGATACAAGTCTCCTATTAAAATCATTTGAAGACCACCAAATTTTTTATTTTTATCCCTCCCATTTAATCTGAGAAACCTATCCATACAATCTATTAAATCAGCCCTAACCATTGATATCTCATCTATAATGATTGTGTCTATTTTTTTATATATTTTATTATCTTTTATTTTGTGAACTTTATCTAATGTAATATCTGGCTTAAATTTAAAAAAAGAATGTATTGTCTGGCCACTTATATTTAAAGCCGCAACTCCGGTTGGAGCTAAAATAACAACATTCTTTTTTGTTTTGGCAATATATAATGATAATAAAGTAGATTTTCCACAACCAGCTTTGCCAGTTATAAAAATATTCTTACTTGTATTTTCCATTAAATTTAATGCTTTTCTAAAATCTTTATTTAAGTCTAAATTTTTGAATTCTAAATCCATTAATTTTTATTCCTTATTTTCTAATTCTTGTGTTATTCTTCTATGTGTCCAATTTTCTTTTCTATATATTATATAAGTTATAATTAAAGACATAAAACCTGCTAAAGGAAATGCTATATATAAGCCAAAATACCCCATCTTTGTATTTGAAAGAATAAAACCAAATAGTAGCATTAAACCACCAGTTAAAACTGTAAGGAGCGTAGATCTCTTTGTATCACCACTACCCGTAAATGCCCCAAGCATAGATAACTGTGCCCCAAGGAAACCAAATATTAAAGATACAGCTCTTAGAAAACGTCCTGTCTCTTGTATTACTATGGCATTTTTATTATTTACAAAGAACCCAGCAATTTTGTATGCAAAAATAAAACAAATTATACCAAGAGAAGATAAAAGCACAAATGATATAAGACATCCTAATTTTATCGCCCTTTTTGCGCCTTTTATGTTATCAGCACCTAAATTCTGCCCCACTGAAACAGAAGTTGCTGCAGATATTGCATTAGCAGGAATTAATATAAATAAAAATATTCTCAAACCAATACTAATGGAAGCAATAAGATTAGTATCAAGTTTTGTTATAAATACTGTTATAACAGTTATTATATATAATCCTATCGCACTTGATGCTTGTATCAAAAATGATGGTATACCTAAATCTTTTATTTTCTTTAATAATGGCTTATTTATACTTAAATATTTTAAATTTATAATAATTCTTTTATCATCTCCATATAAATAATACAAAGATAATATCGCCGATATAAATTGACATATAATTGTAGCTATAGCTGCTCCTGCTACACCACCATTTAAATTAAATATAAAAATAGGATCTAAAATAACGTTTAATAAACATGTTGCAATCATTATTCTCATAGATCTTCTCATGTTCCCCAAACCTTTTTCTATAGATTGGAAGGCATAAAATAAATAAACAGCTGGCAATCCTATTATACATATTTTCACATAATACATTGCATTCTTTAGTACATCTCCTCTAACTCCTTCCAATTCTAATAAGGGTTGAGATAGTAAATATCCTATGACTGCAAGTAACACTGAAGAAAAGAAAACAATCATTAAAACTTGTGAGGATACAAATTTAATTTTTTCTTCATCTTGTTTTCCTTTATACTGTGAAATTATGATAGAAGTAGCAATTGTTACTCCAGACGCTATTGATGTAAAAAAGAATATAATAGGGAATGTAATGGATACAGAAGAAATTGCATCAGCACCAATTCTACCAACCCAAAATGTATCAATCAACTGATAAGCTGACTGGAAAATATTAATTGACATTATCGGCCATGACATTCTTAAAATATCTCTAATAGTTTTATTATTTTTTATTTTTTGAAGTATATATTTAAACATCCAACTTATAATTACTGACTAATTTATTATTTTAGTAGGAAAATGATAAATTAGTCAACATTTCTAATACTTTTTATCCTAATATTAGCAAAATATATAAAACAATCTTACCTAATCTATAAAATTTTGTTCTCTTAAAAATTTTATAGTCTTTTCATTTTTTAAAACTCTTCCCAATTGCTGTCTATAAGCTGGTTGCTCTAAATTATTTTTTATATTCTCAAAATCGGGATGATTTTTATAATAATTTTTTGCATCCTCTATTTCCTTATTTATTTCTTCTTCTGTTACTATTATATTTTCCACCTCACTTATCTTATCTATAATTAAAGCCATTTTTAATCTTTCTTCAGCTTTTGGTCTAAATTCATTTTTTAATTCTTCTTCTGTCTTATTTATTGATTCTTTATACCTTTCAAAATCCATCCCACTTTGTGATAAGCTATCTTTTAATTCTTCAATCATCTTTTTTGTCTCAAGATCAATTAATCTATCTGGAATAGGGGATATTTTAGAGTTTTGAATTATTTTATTTATCATCTCAATAGTTTTTTTATCTATCTCTTTAGCCTCTATTTCATCTCTTATATTATTTTCTATATGCTTTTTAAGATCATCATATTTATCAAAACCAAACCCCTTAGCAAATTCATCATTTAATTCTGGCTTATTAACTTTATATACTTTTAATATTTCTACTTTAAATAATATTTTCTTACCGGCAACTTTATTATCAAAATAATTATCTGGGAATAATAGCTCAAACTCTTTTTTATCTCCGCTTTTTAATCCTACTAAATTTTCTACAAATCCGGGAATAAAAATTTTTGGATCAATCAATTGAGTATAATCTTTAATCGATCCATCTTCTAATGGAACGCCATCTAAGAATAGATCCATATTTAATGTAGCCTGATCCCCTATTTCTATAGCTTTATCCATTTCTTTTTTGATGGATTTTGAATCTTGTAATTCTGATATTGCATTATTAACTTTTAATTTAAATTCTTCAGAGCTTGTATCTATTTTTGATTTTTTAATTTTCAAATTCCTATAATCTCCTAATGTTATTTCTGGAATTAACATATATTCTATGTTAAAAACTATTGGATTCCCTGGAACTAATTGTGCAACTTGAATATCTGGTTCATAAAAGATCTTTTCTTTTATTTCTGTTTTTTTTATAAATTCATCATAAGCATTTTCTATAATATCTTGTAATGCATTTTCATAGATCGTCATCTCGCCAACTTCTTTTGCTACTATATCATAAGGAGCTTTGCCCTTTCTAAACCCAGGAATATTAACATGTTCGCTTAAATGTTCTGCTGATTCTCTAATATATTTTTCATAATCAAAAAATGGTATTTCAATATTAAATACTAACTTTGATTCTTCTAACTTTTTGTTTATAATAATTGCCATTTTGTTTTAATTAAAATTTAATGACTAACATTTTATCAAATTATACTATATTTTTCAATTAAAATTTTTATTGTCGCAAAATATATGATAAAATATATTCATATGGAAGAATATAAAATACCAAAAAATATACAAAATTTAATAGATAAGTTTATCTCCTATTTAGAAGTAAATAAAAATAGGAGCCTAAAAACTGTAAGTAATTATAGAAGATATTTAAATAGATTTTTTACCTTTGCCAAGATAAATGATGTAAAAGATATAGATCAAGAATTGATAAATAACTTTGTGCTATATCTTAGAAGACAAAACGGGACAAGAGATGGAGAAATGAAAACTAATACTAGGAATTATCATTTAATAGCATTAAGAATGTTCCTAAAATATTTAGCAAAAATGGACATAAAAAGTTTTACCCCGGAAAAAATAGAACTTGCAATGCAAGACCCTAGACAAGTAGATTTTTTGGAAAGAGATGAATTAAAAAAGATAATAGATGCACCACGTTTAATAAAAATAGATGAGCTAACAAAATTACGAGATATAGCAATATTAGAACTCTTATTCTCTACTGGTCTGCGTGTTAGTGAACTAACTAGCTTAAAAAAAGAAAATATAAACTTAAACAAGGATGAATTTTCCGTAAGAGGCAAGGGTGGCAAAATTAGAGTCGTATTTTTATCAGAAAGTGCAAAAGAAGCACTAAAAAATTATTTAGAAAAAAGAACAGATATATCAGACGCCTTATTTATAAGAACAGATTTGGATCCATCTAAACATGAATTAAATAATTTAACACCCAGATCTATAGAAAGAATTGTACAAAAATATGCAAGAATAGCTGGCATAACAAAAAAGGTAACTCCACATACTATTAGACATTCATTTGCAACAGATTTACTGTATCAAGGAGCTGATATAAGATCGGTACAAGAAATGCTAGGCCATTCTTCTATATCTACAACACAAATTTATACTCATATAACTAATAAAAGATTAAAAGAAGTTTATGAAAAATTCCACGATAAGCAATAATTATATAAATATTATTTCTGAACTAAATAAATGTAAAAATAAAAATAATAATATAAAATTTTTTAAAACCAATAAAGGACAGTATGCTGAAAATGATAAATTTCTAAAAATTAGAATGGAAGATATAAGAACCATAGCTAAAAAATATATAAATATTAGTCTAAATAATATAGATCTCCTTTTAAAAAATGAATATCACGAAGTTAGATTAACTGGAATAATAATATTAACATATAAATTTAAAAGTATAAAAAAAATAAGAAAAAAGAATTAAAAAATATTTTTGACTATTATTTGCAAAATACAATATATATAAACAATTGGGACTTAGTAGACTATTCTTGTTATAAAATAGTTGGAGAATATTTAATAAACAAAAATAGAAATATATTATATAGACTTGCAAAATCAAACAATATGTGGGAAAGAAAGATAGCTATTGTATCAACATTTGCTTTTATTAAAAATAATGAATATAAAGATACATTAGAAATCTGTAAAATCTTATTAAATGATAATGAAGATTTGATACAAAAATCAGCTGGTTGGATGCTTAGGGAAATTGGAAAAAGAATAGATAAAAATATATTAATAAAATTTTTAAATGAGAATTATAAAAATATGCCAAGAGTAATGTTAAGATATGCAATAGAAAGATTATCTCTGGAAGAAAAAAATGATTATATTAATACTTAGATTGACTTAAAATATATAATTTGCTAATCTAATTAGGATAAGCGCCCATAGTTCAACGGATAGAATAGGAGCCCTCTAAGCTCTAGATCCAAGTTCGATTCTTGGTGGGCGTACCAAAATTTTATATAGGAGGCTTATTATGGAAAAAGCTACGCAAGCCCAGGATGAAAAAGAAAAATATATAATAGAGGAATTAAAAAATATTTTTAAAAATATAAACAAAGATCTAGAAAATGGTGTACTAAATAATGATAAATTCATGTGGCTAGATATAAATTCTGATATTGGGTTAGATTCAATAGATATTTGTGAATTAATATTTTATATTGAAGAAAAATTTAATATTTCCTTAGTTGATGAAAATATTAATTTTAGAAATGTGAATGATGTATATGAAACAATATTAGGTAAAATAAGATAGATATTACCACGCTTAACTCAAATCTAAGCGTGGTTTTTATTTTTAAAATTGAAAAAAATATGTTTATATGATATAATCAGAACCATTAAATATGGTGGCATTAGCTCAGTTGGTAGAGCATCGGTTTGTGGCACCGAGGGTCGTGGGTTCGAAGCCCGCATGCCACCCCAAAAATAAAAGACAGCTATAATAAACACTGCCTTTTATTTTAATTTTAAAATATAGTTACTTATTGTTTGTCATATATGTTTTACAATAAGTTCTACATGTTTTATTAATTATAGTTTTCCTCTTGAACTTGATAGAATGCTTGAGGATGACCACAACAAGGACAAACTTCTGGAGCTGACTCCCCATAATATACAAAACCACATTCCCTACAAACCCAAAATACTTTTTTATCTTTCTTAAATACTTTACCTTCTTCTAAATTTTTTAATAATTTTTCATATCTTTCTTTATGATGTTTTTCTGCGACAGCAATTAAATTTAATTTATTCCCTATTTCGGTATATCCTTCTTCTATTGCAATTTGCGCAAAACTTGGATACATATTTTCAAATTCATCTGTTTCACCAACTATTGCAGATTTCAAATTATCAATTGTATTAGAATAGATATTTGGAACTGATGTTTCTACATTAACTACATTAATACCTTCCTTGATCTCATTAATATATTCAAATAATTTTGAAGCATGTTCCCTTTCTTGATCAGCAGTCTCTAAGAAAATAGCTGCTATTTGCTCATACCCTTCTTTTTTTGCTACTTTACTAAACATTGTATATCTATTTCTTGCTTGGCTCTCGCCAGCAAATGCCTTCGATAAGTTCTCTATTGTTTTTGACATATAGTTTTAATTAATTGTTAATTATATAATATTAATATTATACACGTAATGATAAGTATTGCAAAAAAATAAAAATTTGCTAAAATTATATAAGTTTAATTAATTATATTAATAAAAAATAATGCCAAACAAAAAAAATGCTGAGAAAGCTTTAAGACAAAGCCAAAAAAGACAAAAAAGAAATGATAATATTAGACATTCGATGTATGATATAAAAAGGAAAATAAAAAAAGCAACAGAAGAAAATACTTCTGAAAATTTAGAAGAACTGTTAAAAGAAGCTCAAAAGATTTTAGATAAAGCAGCTAAAAAAAATGTAATCAAAAAGAACTCTGCTGCAAGAAAAAAATCATCATTGGCAAAATCTGTAAATACTAAAGAAAAAGCTAAAGTTCAAAGTAAAAAAAGAACAACAAAAAAAACTGCTAAAAGTGTAAAAAAAACAACAGCTAATAAGAGAAAATAAAAAAAAGAGGCGCAGGTTGCGTCTCCTTTAATTTTAATTAATAATAGATATGTCTTTATCGGTAGGTATAGTTGGATTACCAAATGTTGGAAAATCAACTATTTTTAAAGCGCTAACTAATAAACAAGTGGATATTGCTAACTATCCATTTTGTACAATAGAACCTAATATAGGGATAATAGAAGTTCCTGATGATAGACTTATAAAATTAAAACAGGTATCTAATTCAGAAAAAATTACTAATACGGTAATTAAATTTTATGATATAGCTGGACTTGTTAAAGGTGCTAGTAAAGGTGAAGGTTTGGGTAATAAATTTTTATCTTGTATTAAAGAAGTAGATGCAATAGCTCATGTTGTAAGATTTTTTAATGATAATAATGTTGCTCATATTAATGGTAATATCGATCCAGAAAATGATGCTGAAATAATTAATTTAGAACTCATATTGGCAGACTTGGAAATAATAAATAAAAGAATAGAAGCAGAAAATAAAAAAGCAAAATCTGGAGATAAAGAAAGTATAAAAAAAATGAATGTTTATAATAAAGTTAAAGAGCTATTAGAAAAAGAAATAATGTTAAATACTCAAGAATTTACAGATGAAGAAAATGAAATTTTAAAAGAACTAAATTTGCTAACAAAAAAACCTATGTTTTTCATAGCAAATGTAAATGAAAAAGATGCAAATAAAGAATACTTAATCAAAAAATATAATTATAAAGTTATACCTATAAGTGCAAAAATAGAATCAGAGATAGCCGAAATAGATAATGAAGAAGACAAAAAAATATTTTTGAAGGATTTAGGACTAAATGAATCTGGATTAGATAAAATAATAAAATATTCCTATAATTTATTAAATCTAATAACATATTTTACTTCTGGAAAACAAGAAAGTAGAGCATGGACAATTGAAAATGGAACGAATGCAAAAAAAGCTGCTGGGAAAATACATACAGATATAGAAAATGGATTTATAAGAGCAGAAATAGTATCATATCAAGATTTTATAGATAATAATGGATGGAATGGATCAAAAGAAAAAGGATTGTGTAGAACAGAAGGTAAAGATTACATTATGAAAGATGGAGATGTAGCATACTTTTTATTTCAATAAAAATTTAAATTTTACTTCTAAAAAATATATATACTTTAGGTCCAAAAACTATAATACCAATCAATACAGAGTAAATTGAGGCAAGTAATACTGCCCCAGCTGCTGCATCTTTTGCAACCATAGCCCCTCTTTTTATATCTGTAGTAAATAAATTGATACTTTCTTCTATAGCAGTATTTATTAATTCAGATATCAATACAAAAAATATAGCAGATAAAACAAACATAATTTCTGTTGCTGTTAAATCAAAAATAAAACAAAATATACATACAATAAAAGCAATAGTGATATGTGTTACAAAACTAGTATCTTCAATAACTGCATGTATAATACCTTGAAATGCATACTTAAATTTTTTAAATAATCTTTTTGTTTTATAATATTTATCTCCCTCAACCTTTTTTAATAAATCTATTTTTTTTTGATCCATATTATTTTTTTATAAATTTATGAATTTCCCTTAATATTTTTTGATCTTCTCTACTATATAACATTTCAGAGGAATTTTCTATATTTAATTTTTTAAAATTATCTTCAATAAAGCCAATATCCTTAATCTGGTCTATAATATTTAATCTCAGAAAATTTATTTTTTTATTGTCTAAAACTTTAAATACTGGGAAAATAATAATTATCTCCCCTCTATAATTTAATATTTCATAAAAATTTTTAAAAGAAGATAAATATAGTTCTTCTAAATATCTGATATTTTTTTGAATACTAAAAATATCAGATATTTTCAAATTAGCTGGGCCAAGATAGGGCTCAGTAATAATTAAATCAATAAAATTTCTATCTATTTTTTTATTAATATCTTTTACATCCTCTTTAAAAATATGAACTTTTTTATTCGATAAATTATATTTATTTATTATCCATTTTATATTTTTTTTTGAATTTTCTATAGCAGAATCAGAAATATCAGAAGCAAAAATATTATTATATCCCAACAACAATAACTCTGATATTATTGTACCACTCCCGCAGAATGGATCTAAAATATTTATATTTTTATTATTTATAAAATCTGAAAAGTTAATCATCATTTTACATAGTTTAGGGGGTAGCATACCAGAATGTGAGTCCCTATTTGGTCTCCCGAAATCTCTAAAAGAATAATCTTCAAAATCTTGTATCGCTAAAATTTTAAAAATTAAATATTTATGATTTAATTTTGTAATTAAAAATTCAAATCCATTTTCTTTTATTAAATTATTTTTTTGTGTTGTTACTGACGATAAAATATTTATATTATTATTATTTACAACGAATCTAGAATTATAACCCAATAGCTTTAAATCATTTTTTATAGCTAAACCTATCTTTTTTATTTTACAATTAAATGGCTCATATATATCATAAACATTAAACCCAAAATTTATTTTTTTATTTTTTATAGAATTATTTAAAATAATATTTTCAAAAATATTTTTATTAATATTATTCTCTTCTGTCAACAACTCGCCTATTTTTATTGTACCACCCAAAACATTAATTATGTCTTTACAATTTATTTTTTGATCTATCTTTAAAATTAATATTTTATTCGTAAATATTTTATCAATAATTTTAATATTAAAATTATAAAAATAATTTAAAATCTCTATTACTGATAATTTATAATTGTTACCTATCACAAATATATATATATTCATTTATGTCTTTTAAATATTACTCTGTATATTATATAATTTACATATTTTTTTTCAATAAAAATTGGCGTATAAATTTTATACGCCAATATATTTTTAGCTAAATATAACTTTTTTATTACCATTACCTGTATAATATATTTTCCTCTTAAATATATCACCTCTATTTTGCTCAAAATATTGTTTTATAGTTAGACAATTTAATTCCTCGTCATCTGAAAACCCTAGTTCTATAAATTCATTGACATTATCAATATTACACTCTTTTATAATATCTCTAATTTTATTTTCAAAATCTTTTAGCGCTAATAATTTAAAATCTTGTATTGTCATATCTTTATTTAGCCCCTGCAATGTATGTCTCGTTTCTTTTGAATTCCACCCGTAAAAACTACAACAATTGTTAATATAGAGGTCAAGAATTTTATTGTTATTTGTAATTTTATAATAATATTTCTCTAATAATCTATTAAATATTTTATTGTTTTTTATATTTTGCAAAAACAATTCAAAAGATATACCATTCACATTATTTTTTATAAAATTACTAAATATTAACCTAAGACATTTTAAGCTATTCCCTCTTGCTGTTATTATACTAAAAATACTCCCCTCATTAACACATCTTACAAAATCTGGCCAAGACTTACCATATTCAACTCTCTTGATATCATTTAATAATGCCTTATCACCATGCTTCCCAATAAAATTTCTCATAGAGTTATTCTGTGAAATATGAAATCTTAAACCAAGATTCTCCATATTTTTAAGTACTTCATAGGTGTCCTTTGACTGGAATTCTAAAATTCTACCAGTTTTTATATCCTCCATATAAAAGACTGTTGGGATAGATAATAAATTCCCATCTATATCAAAAACATATATTTTCATAGCTCCCTCCTTTATCATGTTTTCAGTTTCTATCATAAACATTACTATCTTAATTATAAATATTAAGTATCAGTTCCACGAGAAGTTCCACAATTAATATTGATCGTAAAATTTGTTCCTTTTTATTTTACCAATTTCTCCTATATAATATCCCATACCCTGCATATTATGTATAAACTCTCTATTTGTATATTCCTGCACTTTCTTTCTTATACTCCTAATATATACTTCTACAACATTTGAAAATGGGTTAGCGTTCATATCCCATACATTCTCTAATAAATCATCTTTTGTTAACAACATACCTCTATTCCTCATAAAAAAATCTACTAGTGAAACCTCTTTCTTTGTTAATAATATAAGATTATCTTTATAATAGAACCTTTTATTCCTAAGATCAAGGCAAAAATCTTCAAATTCTAAAAAATTACCTATATACTCCTTCGGCCTTCTTAATATTGCTATTATCCTTAAATAAAGTTCCTCTGTATTTATTGGTTTTCTCATAACATCATCTCCTCCTATCTTTAAAGCATTGAGTTTATCTAAATTACTCTCATCTTCATCAATAAAAAATATAATAGGTGTTTTGTTATTATGTGCTCTAAGATCCTCACAAATCTTATTACCAATAGTATAACTAAGCAAAATTAAATCATAGTTATTCACACTTGCATAATATAAAGCCTTATCATAATCTGATTCAATATCTACTGCTATGGCTTTACGTATAAAGAATGATCGTAAATCATCAGCATCCTCCTTTTTTTGAACATATAAAAGCTTCATAAAATTAAAAATTAAAAATTAAAAAATGAGGCGGAAAAGCCCCATTTTGAAGAGAATAAACAAGACAATCTCTTACCTCCTTTGTGATTATCATATTTAGATTTATAAGAATATTATGTTTATTCATATATGTAAATTTAATAAAAGAAACATTAGCATAAAAATAAAATAATGTCAATAGTAACATTATTTTCTTGGCTGCGAGACCTGGACTCGAACCAGAATAATAGGCTCCAGAGGCCTATGTCCTACCATTAGACGATCTCGCAATAATTATATAATTGTAAAACATAAAATAAAAAAAGTAAATCACTTATGATAGCTTCTATTCTCTAGAATCATAAAAGCCCTATATAGTTGCTCTATAAAAAATAACCTTGCCATCTCATGAGTAAATGTCATTTTTGATATAGATATTAAATTATAGCTTCGCTTTATGCTATTACTAATACCATCAGCCCCGCCAATTATAAATATAGTCTCTCCATTTAAACTATTTAAAAATTGAGAAAATTCTACAGATGTCCTTTCTTTACCTTGTTCATCTAAAATGTATATATTATTTTTATTATATTTCTCAACTATATTCAATATGAAACTACTATTCTGTTTGATGCCCTTATCTTTTAACTCTATTATATCTATATTACAAAATGGCTTTAATCTCTTAATATATTCCTTTATTCCACATTCTATATATTCTTCTTTTATTCTACCTATTACTATTAACTTTATTTTTCTTATCATTTTTCGTTATATTAATTAATAATAGAATTATACCAATAATTATAAGACAATCCGAAATATTAAAAATACCTATATTGAAAATATTAATATAGTCCATAACATATCCATAAAATATTCTATCATATAGATTACTTATAAATCCTACAGCTATAAAACAAAAACTAATTTTATTACTTTTATTATAAAAATAATAAATTAGCAATATGAATAATATAATACTAGTAAATATAATAATTATATTATTTAATTTTATACCTAATGCTAAATTATAATTTTTATAGAATTCAAAAAATAATATATTCTTTATACCTATATTATTTATAGATCGGAAGAGCACACGTCTGAACTCCAGTCACCGCTTAACATCT
>ERZ795056.3584-NODE-3584-length-16565-cov-5.135796_pt1 | contig 16565 bp, 12 predicted proteins | sample MGYA00375140_ERZ795056 | MGnify/ENA primary metagenome ERZ795056 (study PRJEB30185, sample SAMN05720227) | activated sludge metagenome | isolation source: Anaerobic digester | place: USA | collected 2015-03-09 ... | reverse complement strand
ACATACGACGGTTCGAGTGATGCCGATGTACACGCACTACCGCTACTTAAGGCAATATGTTTATTAATACCCATCAACAAGCCTTCCCCTTCTACATGTTTAAAAGAGATATTGGCGACATGAGGTAAACGATTTGTTTTATGCCCATTCAAATAACTTTCTTCCACTTTTAGCATTCCTTCTTCAAGTCGATTGCGCAATTTCACAATACGTTCGGTATCGGCGGCCATTTCTAATCGACAGATTTCACAAGCTTTTCCAAACCCAACAATACCGGGCACGTTTAAGGTTCCACTACGCATACCACGCTCATGGCCTCCGCCATCCATTTGGGCAGTTACTTTAACACGAGGATTTTTACGTCGTACATATAAGGCGCCTACACCTTTGGGCCCGTACATTTTATGGGCTGTAAATGCCATTAAATCAATGCCATCTTTATTCACGTCAACAGGAATTTTACCAACGGCCTGCACAGCATCACTCATTAGTAATACACCATGTTTTTTCGCAATATTGGCAATTTCACGCATGGGGTTTATGGTCCCAATTTCGTTATTGGCATACATTACCGCAATTAAAATAGTCTTAGGCGTGATGGCTTTTTCTAATTCTTGCAAATTAATCATGCCTTCATTGTCCACTTCTAAATACGTAACATCAGCACCTTGCTTTTCCAAATGCTTGCAAGTATCTAAAACGGCTTTGTGTTCGATAGTAGTCGTGATAATGTGATTTCCCTTGGCAGCATACATTTCAAAGACCCCTTTAATCGCCAAATTATCGGCTTCAGTTGCACCGGAAGTTAAAATAATTTCCTTAGGATCGGCCCCTATCAAGGCGGCAATTTGCTCACGAGCATAATCAACGGCTTCTTCGGCGACCCAACCAAAGGAGTGATTGCGGCTGGCAGCATTACCAAAATTTTGGGTGAAATAAGGAATCATAGTATCCACAACCCTTGGATCACAAGGGGTTGTAGCATTATTATCGAGATAAATTGGAAAGTTCATATTTTTAAATAAATGGTGAATTCAATTGGCAAATATATTTGAGAAAAGTCGACTAACATTCTTTTATAATTAATAATGCATTTTTTTCCTTTATAGTCTAGTTTTGGCGTGAAAATATTTTAGGATGAAACATATTGAACATATTGGGATTGCCGTCAAATCATTGAGTGATTCTATTCCTGTTTTTGAAGCTCTTTTCAACTCTTCGTGTTACAAAACCGAATCTGTCGAAAGCGAGCATGTGAACACGGCCTTTTTTCAACTTACACAAGGGGTAGGTACTAAAATAGAATTACTGGAATCATCCACTCCCGATGGTGTCATTGCTAAATTTATCGATAAAAAAGGGGAGGGCATACATCATATTGCCTTCGAGGTTGACGATATTCTCTCGGAAATGAAGCGATTGCAAGAAGCAGGATTTATCTTACTCAATGAACAACCGAAAGTTGGTGCCGATAATAAGCTCGTTTGCTTCTTACATCCCAAAGGGACCCATGGCGTGTTGGTGGAGCTTTGCCAAGATCGTGGCTAACCCTTACAACTTTTGAATTTTTACGGTTTCGCTTTCACCATTTCGTGTGATGCGAATAAAATACAATCCTTTTTGCAAGGAGTGCAATGATATGGCTTGTTCTGTGTAAAAAGGTTGTGCTTCCTTATTCATAATAACTTTTCCGTCTAAGCCTAACACAGTGATACTTACTTGTTCGCCTTGGATTAGTTCATTTCGGATAAATAATTCATCATTTGTAGGATTGGGAAACACGATGAATGAATGACTATTCACATTATTTTCTTCATTAAAGCCTGAAGGTCGTTGTGGCGTAGACCCTGCACAGCCATCCAAGGCTTGTGCAATAAACGCACCAGAAGATGTGGGTTGTGAAACTAAGTAATCTGTCGCGCTCGCCGGTGCAAATAACACATATCCCGCTGTTGGACTGGCATCCAATTTTACAATGGTGGAAGTTGAAATGGTAGTTTGTCCGGATGATTTTATCCAACTCGTAGATTCGGCCAACGTGGTCGAATACGCTCCGGTGATGGTGATTGATGAAGGGCAAGTAACACATGGTGTCAAACAACTGGAAGTATTGACACGACTACGAATGAGGGCCCCTGGTTGGGTACCAAATCCCAAACTTAAGTTCACACCCACCGGACGTAAATGACAATAACTCATAATAGTACCGCCGGCTGAAGGATCGGCCGGATACGAATTACATGTTCCTTCTTGGTAGATAATATTGTAGTTACCTGCGCAATTATCAATCCGCGTATTATTGCCATTCCATGCACAGGCATGAGTATGAGGGGATGCAATGTTATGTCCTAATTCATGAGTCACCACATTAGCATTCCAAGACCAAGTTGGCAATGCTGTTAAGGTATTATCTAATGAGGCCGAAACGCCTGTTCGGTAGTAATCAATATCGCATAATACATCCATCCATGCAATTCCTCCACCGGCACTCTTTGATGATAATAAATGAGCCAAGTCGCCGGTAAATCCGTTATTGTTCATTTGATTACTAAACTCATCTAACATATCACCTGTATTTGTGAAGGGTGCATAAGGATCTGTGGTTGTCCACACCGAAATAGAGGCGATTCCTGTTGAAACGGAATCATTTAAATACAATGTGGCTACTTGATTATATAAACTCGTAGCAAAATTTGTCGCGGTGGTTACATTACTACTATGGTCTTGATAAAAAGCATAATCACATTCGAAATAAATTTTCACGCATTTGGTGGTGATTGTTTCAGTTGTCACATTACTTGCTGCCATGCTTCTTTTCAACGCATCGGTAGTTCCACAATGAAATGGATTTTCTATAGTTAAATTATTATCGTTGTATACTATAAATTCTGAATAATCATCCGCATGAATATTGGTTTTTCCCAATACATAATTCCCATTGGCAGTACATATCAATCCTTGTATGTCGTTATTAAAAAAACTAATGGCAACTACTGATTCCGGCATTTGATCTACCACACCGATATAATAAGCGCCGTATGAATAATTATAGATCATAGGATTTCGACCATCACCACTTTTAGTGTTTACCGTAAAATCATCACGGAGTAATGGATTCCGCATCAAGTGAAGTGTTTTATATTGTCCATCAATAGGCACTTGAATACTTAATGCTGAGGGTTTGTTCGCAACAATCGATTGCAAGCTCACATGTTGTAATTCGCACACATCAAATTGCTTTAATAAACTCGGTGCATTTACTTCGGGATGACTACTGGTTGCTTTCGGCAAAAAGAGTGTTTTATGTACGTATTGCTCCAGAGGAATTTGATTGATTAATCCTATAACTTGTTTTCCTTGTGCAAGACCGGAAAATGAGATTGTCAATAAAATGAGTAAGGTCCAAATAGACTTCATGGTAATAACATTTGTAAATGAAGTAGGTGATTTACAAAATGACTTTCAAACCAGCATATTGAGGTGCTGAATTTATTTTTTCTTTTCAGCCTTCAATGCATCTACTTCTTTTTGAAGTTGAATTACATATAACGTCAATTCTTCAATTTTTTCTAACAATTTAGCATCCATAGTAGCCACATCAATACCGTTTTTAACAACCTCATCAGCTGAAGGTACATTCGGTAAATGCTTATTTTCTGTTACATAGGTTTCAACTTCTTGTAATGGCATTAATTTATAATCATCGGCAAATACATAATCAGACCAATTGCTACCTGACTTCAACGCTACTTTTACTTTCTCTGTTAAAATCCCTGTTTCTACATAAAGCTTGTAACCCGCCGGTTCAGTTACTGTACCAATTGAAACAGTTCCTGCACTTGAAATACTCATACGAGAGGTATTATTGGTACCAAAAGCCAATGTACTCGCTTCACGATTTACAATAGACGCGGCATTACCGGTCGTGCGAATTTCCAAACCATCTGCTGCTAAATGGCCGGTAGTTGTATTGGTTAATTTTAACGTATCACCTGTCATCGCATTATTGAAATGCACATTGGTAGTTGGTTCGGCATTACCACCAATACCAACATTTTCAGTGGTATAATTGGCATGAAACTTTAATTTACTTGTACCTCCCTTGAACAAAGATATTCCCACATTCCCTCCATTAGAAATTAAAAAACTTCCACCATTATTTCCAAATGCCAAGAGGTTTGCATAAGGGTATTGAGAGGTTACACCTGCATAGCCTCCCGCATAACTGCTACCATATTTGGTAAAAGTGGCATAGTTACTTGTATTGTCATTATACATGGTGAATCGACCATATGATGTCGATACATTTTGTTGCATACGAATCAATTCGGTCGCACCTGCACTGTTACTATACACATGCATTTTGGTCGTCGACAAAGGTGCACTTGTTCCAATACCCACACTTGATCCCGCAATCACATTGTTGCCACTTGAATACAATTGGGCATTTGAAATTTGAGAAAGAATAGCAATGGAGGCAATTGTCAAAATAATTTTTTTCATTGTACGAAGTTTTTACATTTTAGGTAATCTGTTCATGTGAAAGGAAATTACATAAACAGACATTTAACAAATATAATCGAATATTTTTAGAGAGATAACGTAAAATAATTTTATTGGGAGAAAACCAGATTTTATACTGATTATTCTTTTAGTTTACATCATCAAACTACACGAAAAAATGACAAGAGAAAGTTTACTGCATTTAATCCAAACTGAATCCTTAGTGCCGGGAACCGTATATGAAATTCAACAAGCCACTCAACAACATATCAAGATTAGTTTAATCGCCACCTCCCGTTCTTCAGTAGGGAATGCACCTGCCATTCGAACACAAATAGGAGCTGCATTTCACCAAGAATCCTATTCCATCGAAAACGATAAACTAACGTGTATTGACAATTTATCGTGTGTGATTCGTTTTCAAATGGGGCATTGGGAATTTATCCAAAATACGGGCCATCAGCCGGAAGGATTTCAGCAAGTACTCACGCAGGCAAATTCGATTCGTATCAACTATTCAAAAACCTATGACAAAGTGATTGGCCATTCCATATCACTCGACGAAACTTATAGTCGTAGTCCACTTTGTTTGAGTGCCGGAACTAGTGTCGGTCTTTCATACGCTCTCATTGAAGTTTATAAAACTATAATCACCAATGGTCACTTAGCGCGCGTTACTGCCAATCATAATGAATTGAATATGCCGGGTTCCAATATTTGGGTCAATGTAAGTTGTGCGAGAATCGTATAGTCTCTTCAATGCCAATGGTTGAAACTAATTTTCTAATGCGCCGCGAAACATCAATTCGCTATGAGCATAATTTGAAACAGTTCCGCTGTCTCGTAGGTAATGCACAAATAAAGAATCTTCCGTGCGCTGAAATAGAATATTGGAATATGTATCCGGAAAAGCTCTGTATGTAGTGTCTATAAAATAAAATGTAAACACACTATCCGCCGGACCAACAATTCGCTGTTTGGGCATCAGCTTAGCTTTGAAGTTTGTCGCGATATAATCCATTTCTAAATCGACTTGATCATCATAAACTGTATCCCATAAAACGCGGTTTACCCCCGAAGTATCGGTGTGTAGAATATCATACGAAGCGGTGGTTTTGCCTTTATACTTGAATAGCGTTTGGGCGGGTTCTTCTTTGTCACAAGCATTTAAGAATGACAATAAAAACAAGGACGTCAAAAGCAACAGGCTTTTTAATACCGAAAAATGAGTACAAACTTTCATACGAGTAGGGTTTATGAACTTTGAAATTACGTGAAAACAAGTAGTTAGCAAATCATGGGCCAAGAATTCTTATCAAACCGAATTTTTGGCGGCTGAAGGCAATTCTGCTTTTTTTTCTTTTACTTTGAACCAAATTTTAATTTATGAAATGGCAAGGTAGACGCGAAAGCGATATGGTAGAAGATCGAAGAGGAGTATCCGGACGACAAGTCGCTATGGGCGGTGGCGGACTCGCGTTGATTGTGGTCATCATTGGATGGCTACTGGGTGCAGATCCACAGCAACTCATGAATAATTTTGGCACTACAACTACCTCTACCACACAGCGAACTCAAGAAAGCAGTGAAGAAAAAGCCATGGCCTCGTATTTGCGTGTAACCCTTGCCGATAACGAACAAATCTGGGGTTCAATTTTTCAGCAAAATAATCTAACCTACCAAAAACCGACCTTGGTTTTATTTAGAAACGTTACACAATCTCCATGTGGCAATGCCTCAGCGCAAAGCGGCCCTTTCTATTGTCCGGCCGATCAAAAAATTTATTTAGATATGGCCTTCTTTGATGAATTGACACAACGATTGGGCGCTCATGGCGATTTCGCTTGTGCTTATGTATTATCACATGAAGTGGCACATCATATTCAATTTTTAATGGGGACCACGCGTAAAATTCAGGGGATGCAACAACGAAGTGATGAAGTGACGGCGAATAAATTATCGGTGGCCATGGAATTACAGGCAGACTTTTACGCCGGCATTTGGGCACATTATAATCAGCAGCTTAATCAAGCTCTTGAACAAGGTGATATCGAAGAAGCGTTGAGTGCGGCCAATGCGGTCGGCGATGATCGTTTACAAAAACGTTCTCAAGGCTATGTAGTTCCGGATGCCTTTACACATGGCACTTCTGAACAACGAATGTATTGGTTCAAATTAGGGTATGAAACCGGTGATATCAGTAAAGGCAATACATTCGCTCAATTGCAATAATTCATTATAAAAATAAATTCTCACGTACATAAAAAAGGTGCTGATTTTTGCTCAGCACCTTTTTTTTATTTCAATCAAGCATCAGCGATTCATACACTGACTTTTAGGATTTAGTTTTTTACTCCCAAATAGCTGTAATTTTTGCCATACTCCATCATTTGTTCAAAGAATGATGTTGGATATTCTACTTTCACATCTGTGATTTTATCACCGTCTTTAACAGCTACTAATTTCGGTTGAATAAATCCACGATAAGGTTTCAACCCTAAGGTATTGTAGCGATCTAAAACTTCTTTGTGAAGAACCTTATCTACTTTAACGCCATAGTTTTCAACCAATGCTTGTCCGGCTTTGAAATCACCTTCACTTTTCACACGTTGAATTTCACGTAACAAATCACCAAACAACTTGCGTAATTTATCATAGTCATTGATTTGTACATAAGTTTTGCCATCGCGTTTCACAAAGGTAATTACGCTATCTTTTTTACCCATTTCATACACCCATTTTGCATTCAATTGACGATTTCGCATATGTGCTTCTTCAATATTATCGCCTAATTTGATGCGGGTTAATTGCGTCATTAAACCATTCATGATATAACTATCATATTCTGCTTTCCCAACCTCTAATGATGGCATCACACCCATGTCAACTAATTTTTTATCCATGATATAATACAAGGCCACTAAATCAGCACGTGCTTCTTCCAAGCAACTTGCATAGTTCTTCAAGGTTTTGTCTGTTGTTTCTACGCCTTCATTAATTTGTCCGGATGCATGTCCAATACATTCGTGCATATCGGTATGCAAATCTGACGCTAACGCACCGTGTTCTTTCATGCGTTTAATGACTTCAGGATTTAAACCAAATTCATCCAAGGTTCCTTTAATAGCGCTGGCCACATTGTAACTGTGTACGATATTACTCAACGAAACTGATTTACTACCATGATCTTTACGAATCCAATCGGCATTGGGTAAATTAATTCCAATGGCTGTCGTTGGCGCCAAATCACCACTTTCGGCAATGACCGTAATGGCTTTGGCGATAATTCCTTTCACTTCTTTTTTCTTATGTTCCGGCATTAATGGAGAATTATCTTCAAACCATTGGGCTTCTTTGGCAATTGCCGCAATACGTTTGGTGGCCTCTTCGTCTTTTATGCTCACATAACTTTCGTAACTTCCTTTTTTTCCAATGGCATCTAAATAAACTTCAATAAAACCATTGATACCATCAATTTTACTATCGGTGTCATTTACCCATGCGATACTATATTCATCGAAATCTTTTAAATCACCACTCTTCAAAAACTTCACTAACAATTCCATGGTGTGCTTTTGCTTATCGTTTTCTGCCACGCCGATGGCTTTTTCTAACCAAAAACAAACTTTATCAATCGCTGTGCCATACATACCGCCACTCTTCCAAACTTTTTCCGTAATCACACCATTTTCTTTGACCAACTTACTATTTAATCCCCAACTTGGTGCATTACCGGTAGTTGGCATTTTACCATAAAACGCTTCCACTTCAGCCATAGTTACGCCTTCGTAAAAATTATTGCTGGACGCTTTGACATTATCGACGCCTGAACGCAAATCCACACATTTCGGTTCTATTTTTAAATCATAAAACAAGGGATTCACACGTGTCCAAAATGCAGCGACATTTTCTCCTTGCTCCTTGGGTAGGGCATTTGTATCGGATGCCATCAACAATGATTTGAAATAATCGGCACTACATTCCGGAATAAATTTTTCGTTGCCATAATGATGGTGGTTTCCGTTACTAAACCAAAATCGACCGCAATAATCCTGAAACTTCGTCCAATCGGCGCCTGACTTTTCTCCTTTGTAAGTTCCGTAAATTGTTTCGATCGTTTTGCGTAACAAAATACCATACTTGCTTTTTTGATCGTAAATCATATCACGACCACTCAATGTGGCCTCGTATAAATAATAGGCGAGTTCTTTTTCTTTGGCACTTAAATTTTCAAAGCCAGGCACTTGATATCGCAGCACTTGAAGGTCTGCAAAACTCTCGGCCATCACATCAAAATTTTCGTTTTTTTCGGATGCGGTGCTGCTAGGGGTTGTTTTGTCGCTGCTATTACAAGCGACCATAAAGGCCATGGCGGTAGCGCCAAGAATGGAAATAAACTTCATGTTACATTATGATTTAAGCAGTAAATATACTTGAAATGATTGGAATCTAACTTGTCAAAACCTGCTTTCCATGCCGTGTTTCACTGTTTTATCGGAAGGGTCATAATGATTTTATAATTTGCCCTTATCTTTGGTCGGTGAGTACCTCGTCACCTCGAATCCTATCCATCATACCTTATAAGGTGTTTCCGGCTATAATGGGCGGACAAAAAGGGATTGCACTTTTTTACAAATACCTTGCTCAACAAGTAGACTTACGTTGTTTGACCACACAAAAAAATGAAGCGACTTCGGATGTGCGCATTTTACCGCAGTTAAGCAATGCCAGTTCTCGCTATATCAATCCCAAGGTTTTTTTTAAGGTAAAAAAAATTCTTACTACGGAGAAGTGTTCACATTTATTGGTGGAACATCCGTATTACGCATGGCTTATTCAATGCCTTCGTTTGACAAGTGCTGTCCGCATCATTGTTCATTCGCATAATATTGAAAGCGAACGATTTCGAAGCATTGGTAAATGGTGGTGGCGAATTTTGTGGTATTACGAGCGATGGGCCTATCGAAATGCAGATACCTTGTGGTTTAAAACACCCGAGGATGCAAACTATGCGATTCAGCAATACGGTGTTTCCGCTGAGCGATGTCATGTGATTCCTTATGGTGTCGAAACAACACAATTACCCAGCGAAAGCGAACTCCAACAAGCACGTGCACAATTGTGTCAATGGCATTCTATCCCCGAACATCATTGCATCATTTTATTTAATGGCACCTTAAGTTATGGCCCCAATCTGAATGCCTTAAATGATATACTACATCACATTTTACCCGCCTTAGCGAAACAAGATATGGCCTTTACCGTTTTGATTTGCGGCAAGGGGCTTCCTGACACTATGCATGAACTAAAAGAATATGCCGAACTGAATGTTGTCTATGCCGGCTTTGTCCAAGACATTGATGTTTACTTTAAAGGGTGTGATGTATTTCTGAATCCACTAACCGATGGTGGTGGTATCAAAACGAAATTAGTGGAGGCGCTTGGCTTTGGAAAAAAATGTGTGTCCTCTGTCAATGGCGCTATCGGTGTCGATGTTTCGTATACGTCCGGTAGGTTACGCATTGTGCAAGACGCGGACTGGAAAGGGTATGCCGAAACCATCATGAACTTGCATAACGAAGAAATCAAATTGGATAACGAAGCCTTTTATCAGCAATTTTCGTGGATACATATTGCACGTCATGCCATGAATACTCTATTGCCTCGTTAATCATTTTACATAAAAACCATACTGATGAATACACCACGAAGAAAATTTATTAAAGATTCATTACGGGGCTTACCCATTATTTTATTAGCTCCGTCTGTCATTACGAGTTCATGCAAAAAAAGTAGCGATGAAAATGGCAAGACAGTTATCGTGGTGGGTGCCGGTATTGCAGGATTAGCAGCCGCTAAACAATTAAAAGAAAATGGATTTCAAGTTTTGGTGATTGAATCGCAAGATAAAGTCGGCGGGCGATTGCGGACCAACCGAAGTTTAGGAATCGCCTTTGATGAAGGGGCGAGTTGGATTCATGGCATCGATGGAAATCCCATTACCTCCTTAGCACAACAAGCCGGGATGACCACCTTTGAAACCCTTGATGAAAGTCGAACATCGTATGATGTCGGTGGTGTGTTGCGCAACGAGGCAACTTACGATGCAGCCGAAAGCGAACTCTATACCATCTTAAACTCGATGATGAACAATGGATCTCCAAATCAAAGTTTTCAAACGGTATTTGAAAATGTGTATCCAAGCAAAGCCAATGATCGATTGTGGAAATTTTTTCTTTCAACCTATGTCACCTTCGACTGTGGTGATTTAGATAAATTATCGTCATTGCTTTATAATGAAGGAGAAGAATTTGAGGGTGTCGAAAGGATTTCCACCAATGGATATGATACCATTGCCAACTATCTGGCCAACGGCCTAGAGATTCAATTGAATCAGCGCGTTTCGAAAATTGATTACTCGGGTGATACACTACAAGTAACGCATAGCGGTGGTACTCACAGTGCCGATTATGTGTTGGTGACAGTGCCTTTAGGCGTGTTAAAAGCCAATGCAATTCAATTTGTGCCTGCCTTGCCGACGGTTAAACAAAACGCGATACAGAAGTTAGGCATGAACTGTGTCAACAAATTTTTACTCACGTGGGATACCGCTTTCTGGGACGATGTGCAATACATTTCTTACACGCCCGAACTCAGGGATAAGTTTAATTATTTTGTCAATGTAAAAAAAATGCACCCGTCGGTAAATGCGTTGATGACGTTTGCCTATGCCGACTATGCTCGTCAAACCGAAGCCATGAGTGATGCACAAATCATCGATGAAATCATGGTGCATTTGAAAGATATCTATGGCAATGGTATTCCGTATCCGACTCATTTGCTTAGAACCAAATGGCAAGGCAATGAAAATTCATTTGGCTCATACTCTTACACCGCTATGGACACAGAGATGCAACATTTTGAAGACATCGCCGAAGAAGTCAATGATAAATTATTTTTTGCCGGTGAACATACCGAAGTTGATTATTTCTCTACAGTACATGGTGCATACCTGAGTGGACTTCGAGAAGCGGCTAAAATTATCGACTTGATTTAAGTGTACGTCCTTAGCGAATCACACATTTAATGCGTTTGCAGAAAAAAGGTTTGCGGTCTTCGCCACGGACCACAATACGATCAAAACTTACCGTATCGCCTCGGTGGCCGGCTTCGAGAAAATTATCACGCCATGCTTTCGGAATGGAATCGCCTTTACATTCCGTGATGGTGTAATCGGTAAAAATAATCGGGAGCCCTGTTGAATCTTGATATAGACCTCGCTCGGCATACGTGATTTCAAAACTCTCAATGGCCATAACTTTACCGGCGCTGTCCTTGGCGCAAAAAGGTAATGCCATCAGTTGATCGAAATCAGTTTTTACAATATGCACTGAATCGGTATGTGTGCACGCGAAAAAAGCTTTATAGCGATAAAATAATTTAACGGGTTGCTCGCTAAAACTAAGCAGCATCAACGCCACATGTAAGAAGAGGACACCGTAAAGGAATTTCGTTTTCATATGCAGTTATACTAAAGCAAGGTAATACTTTCTTCGATAATCCTGATTTTTTCTACGGCATCATTTTTCTTTTTCATTTCGCCTTCAATGACTTCCGGTTTCGCATTGGCGACAAATTTTTCATTGCTTAGTTTTTTCTCTACACTCAACAAGAAGCCTTGATAATACGCCAAATCCTTTTCTAATTGGGCCTTCTGCGCAGTGGTATCAATGACTTTATCGGTTGTAAACGAGCATGCCAATTTTTCAACCATAAAGGAAATACCACCACTCACATTCTCATTGACAAAATGAAGTTGCTTGGCAAAACTTTGTTTCTGCAAAATTTGACAAATGGCTTGTAAATCAGATTGCGCATCAGCCGGTAAATAAATTTCAATTTCGTCTTTCGGTTTGAGTTGCTGTTTCACTTTGACATCACGTATCGTAGAAATAAATAATTTAAGTAAATCACCTTGTCGTAAGATCTGCGCATCAGGTGTACCACCTTGAATGGTGCTGAGTAAAATATCATCACCTTCGGCACGCGTTTGAATTAAATGATAAATTTCTTCAGTGATAAATGGCATGAATGGGTGCAAGAGTTTCATCAATTCTTCAAAAAAGAATGTTGCCTTGGCCATATTCATCGCATTCATGGCTTGGTCTTGTGAAGTCTTAATCCATTCCAAATACCAGCTACAATAATCGTCCCAAATGAGTGAGTATATTTTTTTCAGCGCTTCGCTCAATTTGAATTCTTTAATATCATTTTCTACATCCTGTTGCACTTGATATAAACGTTGTTCAAACCATCGACTGGCAAACGTCGCTTCTAAACTGTCATCGGTAATCGTTGGTTTTTCTTGCATCAACTGCAACAATTTCATCGCATTCCAAAGTTTGTTGCCAAACATTTTTCCTTGCTCCAATCCATTTTCATCAAACAATAAATCATTCCCGGCAGGAGATGCAATCATCACACCAAAACGAACGGCATCTGCACCATACTGATCGATAAGACCGAGTAAGTCGGGTGAATTCCCTAAGGATTTACTCATTTTTCGTCCTTGCTTATCTCGCACAATGCCGGTAAAATAAACTTGTTGAAACGGAATTTGTTGACGGTATTCTAGGCCGGCCATAATCATACGGGCGACCCAAAAGAAAATAATTTCCGGCGCCGTTACCAGTGTTGCTGTAGGATAATAGTAATCGAGTTCTTTGTTGTTTTCTTTTTGTTGATTCCAACCGAACACTTCCATTGGCCATAACCACGACGAGAACCAGGTATCTAACACATCACCATCTTGTGTAAGTGTGACTGCACCCGCTTCCGGATATTGACGTGCATATTCCAATTGAGCATCTTGTTCATCGGCTGCTATCACAAAATTTCCTTTGTCATCGTACCACGCCGGAATTCGATGTCCCCAACGTAATTGTCGACTGATGCACCAATCTTTGATATTGGACATCCAGTGGCGATAGGTATTTTTAAATTTAGGCGGATAAAATTTTATTTCATCATTCATCACTACATCCAAGGCAGGCTTGGCCATACTTTCCATATTACACCACCATTGCATGGATAAACGAGGCTCAATCACCACGTCCGTTCGTTCGCTAAATCCAACTTGATTTTTATAATCTTCAATTTTCAAAATATGCCCTGCCGCTTCTAAGTCGATGACAATTTGCTTACGCACATCAAAGCGATCTTGTCCGATATATAATTGCGCCGCTTCGCTCAAGGTACCATCTTCATTTAAGGTATCAATAACCTCGAGCTTATGTTTCAAACCAAGATTGTAGTCGTTGATATCGTGCGCCGGCGTCACTTTTAAACAGCCCGTTCCAAATTCAATATCGATATAGTCATCGGCGATAATCGGAATTCGACGATTGATTAAGGGAACAAAACAATATTGCCCAATGATTTGTTGATAACGCGGATCATTCGGATGCACGCAAATGGCCACATCGCCTAATATGGTTTCGGGGCGCACAGTTGCAATCGTAATCACGTCGTGGGTAGTGCCTTCGTAGGTATAGGGTGTTTCTAGTTTGTATTGAATATACGTAAGCTTACTATTCACTTCTTTGTGAATCACTTCTTCATCACTCAGTGCCGTTTTGGCTTTCGGATCCCAGTTGATCATTTTTACGCCACGGTAAATATGTCCTTTTTTGTATAAATCAATAAAGACATCAATCACCGCTTTATAATAATCGGGGTCCATGGTAAACGAGGTTCGTTTCCAATCGAGCGAACATCCCAGTTTACGTAATTGTTGTAAAATAATGCCGCCATATTTTTCTTTCCATTCCCAAGCATATTTCAAAAATTCTTCACGACTTAAACTATTTTTATCAATGCCTTGCTCGCGCAACATGGCTACCACTTTGGCTTCGGTGGCGATGGATGCATGATCGGTGCCGGGTACCCAACAGGTATTGAACCCTTTTAAACGTGCATAACGAATTAATACATCTTGCACTGAATTGTTGAGGGCATGCCCCATATGTAAAACCCCGGTGACATTCGGCGGTGGAATGACGATGGTGTAGGCCGGTTTTTCGTTCGGCGTCGAACTAAAATAACCTTTGTTTACCCAGTATTCATACCATTTGTTTTCCGCGTCTTGGGGAATATAATTTTTCGAAAGTTCCATAGCGGCAAATATAAAGCAGAATGTGCAACCTTAAGTTCATGAGCCCGAGGAGACTTCTTCTTATTTTTTTTGATCTGCAAAATAATAGCCACCACGTGAATGTGCGTTCAGTTTACTTAGAGGAAAGGCATGCCCATTCAAGACGATAGAAAAATATTGATACAACTCACTGCTTAGACGAAAACTTCGTTCGGGAATGTTTAAAAAATAATTGTGAGTCTGCGCAACGGCCGGTTTGAAATTAATATAATTCACGTTACTCGACTTAGGTGGCTTGGGTTTGCAGCCCAACTTGCGGTTCAACGACATAAACCAAGCGCCCTTTAGTTTTTTGTCAGACGGATTATAATTTACATAAATGCGTTCGGCAAACTTAACCGTTGATAACCATAGCGGGTGCTGTTGTTGCGGAATACAGGCGGCATTGAGAATAAGGTTATTGACAACAGGCAAACCTTGCCTATTTCCTTTGCGGTGCAGCATCAATTGTCGGAACATGATATTGCCCATACTATGAAAAAATAAACTCAGGCGGAGCTTCGAAAAGAGGGAAGTGCTTTGTTGCAAGCGCGCAATTTCCAATAACAGCGCCTCATATTGGCGGTATGAATTCGCTGAATTATTGACCGAAAATTGATAGTTCTTCCAAATGTTCAGGTGGGGATGAATACTGGCATAATCAAACATCAACACATTGACATGATACATTTGCTGCATCAGTAATCCTCGCTCGATATTGCCGGAAAACGTTTTGCCCATGCCTTCGGTATATAACACCCAATTATTGCGAGGAAGGCATTGTAACAGTTCTTCTAATTGATTGAAGGGGCGTATCAAACGCTTTTTCCCACGCTGTACAATAAATAAATAAGTGACCTTTGAAGTATCACACGCATCGCCACCCAGACAAGGGTTTTGAATTTGAAAGGGTCGATTGGTAACCATCACAAAAGATGTATCAGCCGGGCGGTAGGTGATGGTATTGCTGAGCTCAAGTTGTTCGCAGGGTGGTATGTGCACGAATTTCGATTGTCTTGAGCCTGCCTTCAAGGATGGCTGAAAACAAAATAACCCAAGGCTTAAAAGCAAAAAACGAAACAAGGTATACATATCGGTGTCAAAGATACTCTAGTTGCCCGTTCCTGCGGTGGCCTCGTACTGATAGGTCATTGATTTTCTGTATATTTCCCGATAAAATAATATATTTGTCCCATTCATGTCGAAAGGAACTGTATATACGCGTTTGCTCAATTTACGTGAGTCGGGTCGAAAGGCTTTTGCTGTTTTAGTGGACCCTGATAAGGTGAGCACGCAGCAAGTAGCCTTGTTAAGCCAGCAATGCAATGAGGCTCAGGTTGACTTTGTGTTTGTGGGTGGCAGTTTAATGGTCACACAGCACCTCGACGAATGCATACAAACCTTCAAATCGAATAGTGATATTCCGGTGATTTTATTTCCGGGCAGTCCTTCGCAAGTAAGTCGTTATGCCGATGCCTTATTTTATTTATCCCTAATTTCCGGTCGAAATCCTGAGTTACTGATTGGTGCACATGTAGTTTCGGCGCCCATGGTAAAAGCGAGTGGACTCGAAATTATTTCTACCGGATATATGGTGGTTGACGGTGGTGCCCCAACGACTGTTTCATATATGAGTCATAGTGCGCCGATTCCTCACGACAAAGACGATATTGCGTTGTGTACAGCCTTGGCCGGTGAAATGCAAGGTAAACATGTGTTGTACATGGATGCAGGTAGCGGTGCTAAAAGACCCATTACCGAAAAAATGATTGCTCGTGTAGCCAGTCAAACGCAGATTCCTTTGATTGTAGGTGGTGGTATCACCGATCCTGAGCGCGCCTACTTGAATTGCAAAGCCGGTGCTGATGTG
>ERZ795056.3583-NODE-3583-length-16573-cov-6.144085_pt1 | contig 16573 bp, 16 predicted proteins | sample MGYA00375140_ERZ795056 | MGnify/ENA primary metagenome ERZ795056 (study PRJEB30185, sample SAMN05720227) | activated sludge metagenome | isolation source: Anaerobic digester | place: USA | collected 2015-03-09 ... | reverse complement strand
CCACGCTCCCAACTTCTCTAAGTTTTCCAACTTATAAATATTATTAAAATGCTTGATAACCGGATTATGTAAAAGCGTTTTTTTTTAATATTTTGCCAATGAAATTTATTTATATATCAGACTAAAGCACCGGTTTTAAAATGAGTGATGAAAACTTATCCGTTAGAAAAAAAGAACATCTTGATATTTGTTCGGATAACAGGGCTATGTTTAAACAAAAAACAAACGGATTTGAAAATTATGATTTCATTCACTGTGCAGATACCGAAGTAATTATTGATGAAATAGATTTGTCCACACAATTCTTCAATAAAAAAATCTCCTTCCCTTTTTTTATATCATGCATGACGGGAGGCACCGATAAAGCCGACAATATAAATCTCGAATTAGCTTTTGCAGCACAACAAACCGGAATTCCGTTAGGTCTCGGCAGCATAAGGTATGCAATTGAAGACGGAGGTAGCTTTGAAAATATTGTTGAAATAAAAAAGGTTGCCTCTACCATCCCCGTCCTTGGAAATATAGGTGCTGCTCAAATTCTATCGAAAAAAAATCAAAAAAAACTCGTAGAAATATTAAGTGAAACCGGTTTGGATGCAATGGTTATTCATTTAAACCCATTACAGGAATTACTTCAAAAAGAAGGAGAACCATCATTCGGGGAATTACTTAAAAGTATTGAACGATTTATTAAAAAAATTAATGTGCCGTTGGTTGTTAAAGAGGTGGGAAGCGGAATATCAAAACAAACAGCCGAAAGATTACTGGATGCCGGAGTGAAAGGAATTGATGTTGCCGGTGCCGGTGGAACAAGCTGGGCTGCTGTTGAGTTGATAAGAAATAAGAAGGATTACTCGGAATTTTGGGATTGGGGACTGCCTACTTCATACTGTATCAGGACAGTCGCTGAACTTAAGAAAAAATACAAATTTACATTGATTGGTTCGGGTGGGATTAATTCTCCATTTGATTCTGCAAAAGCAATGGCACTCGGCAGTGATTTAACTGCATCGGCAAGAAAAATACTTCATCAATTAAATCAAAATGGTGTTGAAGGCGTTATCGATTTCATAAATGATTGGTTTAACGACATTAAAAAGATTATGTTCCTAACAGGGTCAAAGAGTTTGAAAGATTTTAACAAACAAAAAATTATTTTGAAAAAGGAATTACATTGATACAAGAGAACGATTTCCAAAAGCTGTACACAAAACTCCAAACAAAAGTCGAGTCGGTACTTAATATATCACTTAAAGGCAGACTGCCGGTTTCGCTTTATGAACCTGCAGAATACATATTAAACAGCCCGGGAAAAAGACTACGCCCCTTTCTTGTCTTGATTTCTGCAAAAGCTGTCGGGGGTGATTATTCCAAAGCATACAATGCTGCAGCGGCTGTCGAAGTGCTTCATAACTTTACACTTGTGCATGACGATATAATGGATAATGCCGATAAAAGAAGAGGTCGATTAACGGTTCACAAAAAATATGATCTCAGTACTGCAATACTGGTGGGAGATATTCTTGCATCGGTTGCTTATGAGCTTCTGTTGAAAGATGCAAAGACGAACATCAATAGGATTGTATCAACATTCAACCGCGGTGTTGCAGAAGTTTGCGAAGGACAGGGACTCGATAAAGAATTTGAAACAGCTTCTATAGTTACGATGGATCAATACCTCGAAATGATAACAAAAAAAACTGCCGCACTTGCAGAGATGTGCTGTTCCGTAGGGGCACAAATAGGAGGGGGTACAGAAGCGGAAATTAAGGCATTATCAAAATACGGGAAATACCTTGGAATTGCTTTCCAGATTCAGGATGACTTACTGGATATTATTGCCGATGAAAAAGATTTCGGGAAGAAAATCGGCGGAGATCTTGTTGAAGGGAAAAAGACTTTCCTATTTATAAAAGCGCTTGAAAAAGCAAAAGGGAAGTATAAAAAAGACCTTATGAGAGTAATTAAGAATAAAGGAATTGAACCGGCGGAGGTAAATTATTATAAAAATATTTATATTGAATTAGGAATTTTAAACGACGCCGTTTCGGAAATTAAAAGATATACACAACTTGCTTTGAAAGGAATAAATCAACTTAAGAACGAAGAATACCGCCGGGTTTTTATTACACTTGCAAATCTTCTTATTAAGAGATCAAAATAGATGATTGAAACAACAATAAAAATAGTTAATAAAGCCGGACTTCATACAAGACCCGCAGCAACAATTGTTAAAATTGCATCGAAATATAAATCGCAGTTTTATATTTCAAAGGACGGCTTGAAAATAGACGGGAAAAGTATTATCGGGGTAATGACGCTTGCTGCTGAATTGGGAAGCGAATTATTTCTATCTTTTAATGGACCTGATGAACATGAAATGGCAAACGAAGTTTTAGATTTTTTTAATAGAGGATTTGACGAACAGTGAAAGGCTTAAAAAAATTAGTCGAAAATTCAAAGAATGTAATTTTCGGTATTGCAGCGGCTCCCGGTATTGAAATCGGAGATGCTTTTCTTTATACTAAAGAAATACTTAATATAAATGCCAACCACACGGACGAACCGGAAGTTGCAATTGAGCATCTTCACGAGGCTTTACAGCAATCGAAAAAAGAATTGTCAAAAATATTCGATTTTGCCAAATCAAAAATGGGTGAAACACGCTCTGCTATTTTTGAAGCACAGTTAATGATACTTGACGACCCGGTGTTGATTAGTAATATCGAAAGCCGGATAAAGAAAGAGAAAAGATTCCCCGAATTCATCGTTAATGATGAAATCTCGAAATACCAGCAATTGATGATAATGTCCAGCGAATCTTACCTTAAAGAACGAGCAATGGACATAGAAGATATTAAAAACAGGATAATCAGGAATCTTCAAAAGAAAAGATGGGCGTCCAAAATTGTTCATGATGTGCTTGTTGTTACCGATAATCTTACTCCAGCAGATGCACTTTTGTTTACAAAATCTAATGTAAAAGGATATGTAACTGATAGAGGCGGGTTAACATCCCATGCTGCCATAATCGCACGGTCGCTTGATCTACCAGCAGTGGTAGGAACACACAACGGAACCGAGTTAATAAAAACGGGCGACAAACTAATAATTGATGGTTTCCATGGAATTGTTTTTGTAAACCCCGAACCTGCCCAACTCGAATACTTTGAAGATAAAATCAGGCGGCTTGCACTAATAGATGACGAACTAAAAGAATTGAAAGACGAACCTGCAATCACAACGGACGGCAGGGAAATAAAACTACTTGCAAACGTTGACGTAACAGGTGAAATTGATATGGTTGTTACGAACGGTGCAAAAGGTATCGGTTTATTCAGAACCGAACAGGTGATTGAAGAACTTGGTGAATTCCCCGATGAAGAAATGCAGACTAAGATTTATTCTTCGCTTGCAACAAGGATTTACCCGGATATTGTAACAATAAGAGCGTTCGATATTGGAGGCGATAAAGTAAAACAACTTCATATCAAAGAAGCAAATCCTTTCCTCGGATTACGAGGAATCAGGTTCCTACTGGAGAACCTTGACTTATTCAAAACTCAAGTTCGCTCAATCCTTAAAGCAAGCGTAAATAAAAATGTCTACTTTATGATTCCGATGGTTTCAACACTTGCTGAAATTATAAAAACAAAAGAATTGATTTTGGAATGCAGCAATGAATTGAAAGCTGAAGGAATACCTTTCGACCCGGACATGAAATTCGGTATCATGGTTGAGGTTCCTGCCGCCGCAGTAATGGCTAAAGAATACGGCAGACCGGTTGATTTTTTCAGTATAGGAACGAATGATTTAATTCAGTTCCTGATTGCAGTTGACAGAGGAAATGATTTTGTTTCAGATCTTTACCAGGAATTTCATCCCGCTGTTTTAAAAACAATCAGTCATATTGTTAAAGAAGGAAAGCAGTCAGGCGTTGAAGTCAGCATCTGCGGTGAAATGGCTGCCGATTCTCTTGCAGTTCCTCTTTTGGTGGGTATGGGGTTGGATTCGTTAAGCGTTTCTCCTTCGGCAATTCCATCAATAAAAAGAACGATACGCTCAATTTCTTATAAAAGCTCGATTAGGTTAGTTGACGAGTGTATGGCAATGGATTCAATTCCACAGATAATTGCTAAGATTGAAAAATTCTTTAAAGAACATAACATTCAAAGGACAAGGAATATATTGTAATTATGAAAATCCGTGATTTTGTTTCGATGTACGACCCTCAAAACCAGTTTGACGTTTTGATAAACACTTATAAACAGATTGAATTTGCATGGTTGAATCAAGTTGATCTAAAGCATGTGAAAGGACAGAGTATTAAAAATGTTGTAATAAGCGGGCTTGGCGGCTCGGCAATTGCCGGCGACCTTCTGCAAAATTTTCTGAAAGATGAGATTAAAATTCCTATTTCCGTTAATAGAAATTATTTTCTGCCTGCTTTTGTTAATGAAGACACTCTGCTAATAGTTTCCTCTTATTCGGGGAATACGGAAGAAACAATTGAAACATTAAATGAAGGATTGAAAAGAAAAGCTAAGATAGTCTGTATTACAACCGGCGGAGAAATTGAAAAAATTGCGAAAGAAAACAACCTTCCTATCGTAAAACTTCAAAAGGGATTCCAGCCGAGGTATGCACTCGGATTAAGTTTTTTTTCGCAGTTAAAAACTTTACAGGAAGCAGAACTTGTTTCACCTTACGACGGGTTCGTGCTTTCCATTATCCGCTCATGGAAAGAAAAAGGGAAAGAATTCTCAATTGATGAAAATCCAGCTTATAACTATGCCGAACAGTTGATAGGCTATATCCCTATTATTTATTCAGTTGCCGATTCAACCTCTGCAGTAGGAATGAGAATGAAATGCCAGTTGAATGAAAATTCTAAAATGAAAGCATTTCATAATGTCTTCCCCGAATTGAACCATAACGAAATTGTAGGATGGGAGACTTTCAACCCGGATAAAATGCCGTTCAAGGTTGTTATACTGCTTGATAAAGATTATCACCCTCAAATAAAGAAAAGAATCGAAGTTACTACCAACCTGTTGAAGAAAAGCGGTGCGGATGTTATAACAATCGAAAATGATTTGCCTACTTATAAAGAAAGAATTCTCGACCTTCTTTATATAACCGACTGGATAACATATTACACAGCTTTGTTAAACGGAAAAGACCCGAGTGAAATTGATAATATTAACACTTTAAAAAAAGAAATCGCCAGGTAAAACGGTTCACCCGGCGATTATAAAACTTATTACGAAGAATTTTATTTTCCTAAAAGACTCTTGATTTTTTTCGTGTATGTTGATTTCGGTACAAGCCCAACGTGTGTATCTACAATATTACCGGCTTTGTCGATTACAAATGCTGTCGGAATTGCCGAGACACCTCCAAAGCTTTGAGCAACTTCATTCGTACCGTACACTATCGGATAATTAATTTTGTAATTCTTTACAAATGAGGGTACGTCCTTTTTTGTGTCTCTATCCAAAGAAATACCGATTATAACAACATCGTCTTTATACTCATTTTGAATCTCAATTAAATCCGGGATTCCTTTACGGCAAGGAGGACACCAGGTTGCCCAAAAATCCACAATTACAATTTTCCCTTTATAATCGGAAAGTTTAAGAGATTTTCCGTCTACTGTAGGTAGCGTAAAATCAGGCGCCTTTTGATACCCGGGATTTATTACACCGGATTCCATGTTTGATGTATTTTCAAACTCGTTCTCACTATTCGATTCGTTTTTGCTTTCACATGCAGTAACCGAAACCGTGAATGCAATAAATAACAAGTATAAAAACATTTTCTTGATCATTTCTTCCTCATTTTTTTCATCGTATGATGCTGGATTTTTTATTTGGTTTCACACTTTAATCAATTATTCAACTCTTTTTTATAAAACGGAGGATAAGGACCGGATTCCGGCTCTTTCCTTGTATTATTTATTACAAAAAAGATAATTAATAGTATCAGAACAATGATAGTTGAAACAAAGTTCTTATATCTCGGATCAATTAACGGTTTTTTCTCCGGTGCTTTCTTCCCGTATTTCGTCTGTTTTTCTTTCTGACTGTTTTTTTTAGTTGCCATGTCGGTTTTGTTTGTGATTGTTTCTTGTTTTTTCTCGGACTAATATAACTAAATTGCAATAAATATTTAAAAATTTTTGTAAAGAAATGAACGACTTGATTTACTCTAACTTCATCGGTCCCAAAGCGGAAAATATAAAAACCCTTGCGGAGATGATTAACAAAGTAGTTACACATCATTCACAAATGCGGAAAGCATCTTTCCCGGAAGATTCTTCCCTTTATCCTGACAATAAAATTGATAACTCTCTTCTTGAAAGTGAGCTTTCTTCATTACTTGAAAAGAGCAAGAAAAATTTTCCTTACCATCACCCGCGTTATATAGCTCAGATGCTGAAGGACCCGTCAATTCCGACTATTCTCGGCTATCTTACCTTTATGCTTTCTAATCCTAATAACCATGCTTACGAAGGGGGACCTGTTACAACAGAGCTTGAAATGGAAGTTATTGAGATGATGAAACGTCTTACCGGATTTGAAAACGGGTGGGGACATCTTGCAAGCGGTGGCTCTCTCGCAAATATGGAAGCTCTTTGGGCTGCAAGAGATTTTTATAAAAAGGGAAGCGTCTATTTTTCCGAAGTTTCTCACTACTCATGGAAAAGGATTTGCAATATTTTACGAATTGAAGATTATTCTGAAATACCCGTTGACAATAATTTCAGAATTGAATTGAATTTACTGGAGGAAAGTTTCAAAAAAAATCCGCCTATGTTTGTAATGGCAAATCTCGGTTCCACAGGGACGGGAAGCGTTGATAATATATCGGGTATTCTAACTCTCAAGAAGAAATACGGTTTCCATCTGCATATTGATGCTGCTTACGGGGGATTCATCCGCTCCTTAATATTAAATGAAAAGAGTGAATTGCTTGATTTTTCAAGCGATATGAATCTAACAGAGTATACATATGAACAATTGAAAGCATTATCCCATGCTGATTCAATTACAATTGATCCGCATAAGCACGGACTAATTTCTTACGGCGCAGGGGCAGTTTTATATAAAGATGAACAACTTAGAAATGTAATCCTCAATTCAGCACCGTATACTTATCACAAAACCGATAAACCGAATATCGGCATGTTCAGCCTTGAAGGAAGCAGACCGGGAGCAATGGCTGCCGCTTGTTACCTAACATACAAAGTGATGCCGTTAAATTCAAAAGGAGTTGGAGAGGTTGTCAAACTTACTCTTGCAGCTTCTCAAAAATTTTTCGGGGAGATACAGAATTCAGATGCTTTTGAAAATTTGAACAGACCTGACCTGGATATAAACTGCTTCTATAAAACTCCCGGCGAAAACGAAATCGAACAAATAAATAAAGAATGCTTAAAGATTTATTCTCGCTTATCCGTTGAAGCTGAAAACCCGGAGTTTATATTATCCAAGTTTGTTGTACCTCCGGCTATTACACAAAAGGTAATCCCCGTTTACAAAAACGAAAGTAATGAAAACCTTACTGCATTAAGAATAGTATTTATGAAACACTGGAATGCTTTGAATGATTTTTATTACGTTAAAGAATTGGTTAAAGCGTTGCATGGAACAGATTAGTGATTTTTAAGAATTATTCCATAATTTTACATACAAAAATGAACGGATTAAAATGATAGAAATTAAAAACCTTCACAAAACATTCGGAAGAAGCAAAGTATTAAACGGGGTTGACCTCACAATTCAAGACGGGGAAACTATTGTTATTGTCGGAAGAAGCGGCTGCGGAAAAAGCGTACTATTGAAACATATAGTCGGGCTTTTAATCCCGGACGAAGGTTATGTAAAAGTTGAAGGAAAAATTATCAACCAACTGGGAGAAAAAGAACTGTATGAAATAAGAAAACGGTTCGGCTTTTTATTTCAAGGAGCAGCCTTGTTCGATTCAATGACTGTTGAAGAAAACGTAGCTTTACCTATTGTGGAGTCAAATAAAGCTTTCGATATAATTGAGTTGAATAAACTTGTTGCAGAAAAACTGGAACTTGTCGGTCTACCCGGAATTCAAAAACTAAAACCTTCCGAGCTTTCCGGCGGAATGAAAAAAAGAGTTGGGCTTGCACGCGCTTTAATTACTAACCCCGATTATATTTTATACGATGAACCGACTACAGGATTAGACCCGATAATGTCAGATTCAATCGATAACCTAATAAAAGACCTTAGCCAAAAATTGAAGGTTACTGCCATTGTTGTTACACATGATATGTTCAGCGTTAAAAATGTTGCGGACAAAGTAGCAATGATGCATGAAGGGAAAATCTACTTTACAGGCAAGCCGGATGAGTTGCTTTCATCAAAAGATCAGACTATTTACGACTTTATTAAGCGAACCGAGACACTTTAGTTTATTTCTTTTTTCCGTAAAAACATTTATTAATCCGCCTATCCCCCGCTGTCTGCGGTGAACATGAATCTCTTTGGGAACGGGTGTTATCAGCCGATATTTGAACCGGAATTTTTAATGTTTTATAAGGAAGAAAATAAAATGAAGGCATTTTTTAATATCGGGTTAACGCTGCTGCTTACAATTATACTATTCACAAGTTCTTATCCCTCCAGCGCAGTCAAATCAACATCTTACAACAAAAATCTAATTGAAACCAATCTATTAATCGGCATCAGCTCTGAAAATGACGGGTTGAAATTGAGTTCTATAAATCTTGCCGGGGATATAAAATCGGATAAAAGTGTTATTGAATTATTGAAAGTATTAAACTTGGATACAAACGAAAAAATCCGTGGTGCCGCCGCACTATCTCTTGTAAAAATAGGAGATGAACGGGGAATTAAAGCAATTGAGTTTGCTTCAAGATTTGATAATAGTACTTATGTAAAAAAATTATGCAAAATGTTTTTCTCTTATTATGTGAAAAACAAATAGCATTCTTCTCCAAGAGTAACGGCGGAGTTTTAATCCGCCGTTCTTTTAACTTTTCTAAAAATCCCCGCCCGAATAACAAAATAATTACGAGGCAATTTCTTCTACTATTTTTTTACTTTTTTATTGTCATTTATTGATAATACTTGTATTTTGCACCGGAGTTTTAACCTAACGATACATTTATTAATTAAGGAGCAAATATGACAAAGTACCTATATTTCTTTTCTATTTTAGGAATGCTGTTTTTCTCATCTTGCTCAGCGTTAATGGAAGACTTTGATAAAACTAACACCTCTTTTTCTTCTAAACCATATGATATTAATAAAATTCGGAAAGATATTAATAGTGCGGATTACGATGTTACTAATCTAAAAGTAATGAACAAACTTGATGAGTATAAAGGTAAAATAGTATCATGTATCGGTAGTGCAAATTATCAACCCGCATTAGGAGAGTTTGAAAACTTATTTGTATTAAGTGGATCAAATCAGGGTTATCTTGTCAGATTTATTGTTCATTTAGATAAAGAACTTATTAAACAAACAAGAATCGATCAAAATTTGGAAATAATTGATAAAGGTAAAGTTATTAGAATATTTGGAATCGTAACCGGAATGCAGCCTTTTATTAGTGACGATGGAATTAAAAGAGAGATCCCTACTATGGACGCACTTGTTATTTTTAATCCTGATGATTTTAATTACAGAAAACCGCTCTGGACGAGCAAGAGATACGATAAATAATTAAAAATCCACGGAGAATTTATGAAAAAACTGATACTACTTATTACTTTAATTTCAATTCCGCTTTTCCCGCAGAAAGCAAGCGGACTCGGTTCTTTCAAGTATGAGGATTTCCAAAAACCTGAATACTGCGGCACTTCCTGCCATAACGATTTTTACGAGCAATGGAAACAGGCTATGATGTCTCAGGCATATACACATCACTGGGATGAAATAGAATACTTTGAACTTGCGGTTCCCCATGCAGAAAAAGATGAAAAAGTTGCGGAAGTAAAAGCGGGCTGCAACGGTTGTCATGCTCCTCTATCGTATTTAGCAGGGGATGTTCCGCCGCCCCGCCCGGAATTAAATTCCCGCGCAAACGAATCTGTATCATGCGAGGCTTGCCACAGTATAACAGGATTCGAAGGAGACACACCATATAACTTCAATTACATAATGAGACCAGGAAAAACAAAATTCAATTCACGCAAAGGAAGTGTTGCCTCTCCTGCTCATGAAATCGAGGCAAATCCTCTGTTGAAGTCAGGTGATTTTTGCGGAATCTGCCATAATGAAAAAAGTCCGTTCGACATATGGGTAAAATCAACGCATCTTGAATGGAAAGAAGGTCCATACGCCAGAGAAGGAGTGCAATGCCAGGATTGCCATATGCCGAAAGCAGAATCACGTACGGCACAAATGGGAATTGTATATCCCGATGCGCGTCAGCATCTATTTCACGGCGCTCACGACCCGGGGAAAGTAAAAGGTACTATAGAATTACGCATTCATCCGGATATTCGTGAAGTTGAACCGGGCGAACCGGTTCGTTTTACTGTTGCATTATTCAACCAGAAAACCGGGCATAAATTCCCAACCGGCTCAGTTGAAGATAGAATTTTATGGCTTCATGTTGAAGCTGTGGATGCTAAAGGAAATGTTTATCACCTTAAAGTTGATAAGAAAGGTTTCAAAGGAGAAGAGTACACTATCTCTGATGACGTACTTGCTTACCAGGATATGGGAATTGCAAAAGAGCTGCCGGATTTCAAGGGTGTTCAAAGAGATGGTATTCCTTTGGGAAATAGGATATTCAGAATGCCGTATTTCGATCCGCAAGGGAGAATGACGATTCAACAATGGAATACTGCTTCGCTCGGTGTTGACTACAGGATAGGACCAAGAGAAACTAAAATTGAAACGTTCACGTTCAATCTTCCATTTACAGTGGAGCCGGGTGAAATGAAAATTACAGCAGTATTGAATTATCAACTGCTTGTAAAACCGGTTGCGGAATTTTTGAACGTCCCGGATGAAGAGTCTCAAATAATAAAAGTAAATGAACATTCAACATTAATTACCGTACTTGATTAGGAGGAAATTATTATGAAAAATTTAACCTTTGTATTGTTTGCACTCATTCTTTTCACTTTTCTAAATGATACGATAATGGCAATTCCGGCTTTTGCAAGAAAGTATAACATGAGCTGCCAGACATGCCACTCCCCTTTCCCCCGTGTAAAACCGTACGGGGATGAATTTGCAGGGAACGGTTTTCAACTTTCGGATAAAGAAGCTCCAAGGTATTACGTTGATACCGGCGATGAAGAACTTACTTTAATAAGAGACATACCGTTGGCATTCAGACTTGACGGTTTTATTACGTATAATCATAAACAATCCAAAGCGAGTGACATTTCCGCACCATACTATTTGAAAATAATGTCCGGTGGTTCCCTTTCATCCAAAGTTGCATATTATTTTTATTTCTTCTTCAGCGAGCGGGGTGAAGTTGCAGGTGTAGAGGATGCTTTTATTATGTTCAACGATTTATTCGGAACAGACCTTGATTTTTATATCGGGCAGTTCCAGGTATCCGATCCTCTTTTTAAACGGGAACTCCGTTTAACATTTGAAGACTACCATATCTATAAAACAAACGTCGGCTTTTCAAACGCAAACTTAGCTTATGATAGAGGAATAATGCTTACATACGGATTTGAAACCGGAACCGATTTGACATTTGAAATATTAAACGGGAACGGCATCGGGAAGGCGAACAGCTTCAAAATTTATGATAACGATGTATATAAAAACTTTTTCGGACGAGTATCCCAGGATATCGGCGAGAACCTTCGTATCGGTGGTTTCGGGTATGCCGGCAAAGAAGAACTTGTTGCAGGTAATGTTGCTTTTGAAAATGACGTTACTATGTTCGGACCCGACGTAACACTTGCTTTCAACGATATTATCGAGTTAAATGCTCAATATGTTTTTAGAAAAGATAAAAACCCGGTGGGCGTATCAACTGAATTCAAAACAAAAGGAGCCTTTGCCGAGTTAATCTATACACCTAACGGAGATAACAGCAAATGGTACGCAAACGGTTTGTTTAACTGGATTGAATCGGATCAAATCGACTTGAATTATAAATCTGCAACTGCCCATATCGGTTATATGTTCCGTAGAAATGTTAGAATGATGGCGGAGTACACATACAACTTTACAAATAAGTTCGGGATGGCGGTTGTTGGAGTTGCATCGGCGTTTTAGTAATTCTTTAACGGATTCATGTTTCTGATTTTTAGTCTGAAGAAATACAGACTTAAATGATTTGAAAATTTGAGAGGTGATTTTCAAATCATATTTATTTACCTCTATTGTTTAATCGTTTTTTTTTAGGAGTAACATATGAAAAAAACTTTCTTATTATTTGTTCTTATATCATTCTTTCAAGTGTTGACGGCACAAAACGCATATAACCTTGTATGGACAATGAATCAATTACCGTTTCAAGAACCACAGGTTGGTTCGGAATTGGCTATAGTGAAAGCCGGGTTCGATACTGATAACGATGGAAAAGGTGAATTCTTATGTGCATATACCGATTATGATGAAAATTATATTCTAATGTATGAAGCAAATGGTGATAATACTTATGAATTAGTTTGGTCTTGGAAATACCCGGTAAAAGCTAACACTTTCGCCGGTATTGCAGTTGGAGACCTTGATGGAAACGACATACCGGAAATAGTACTTACACTTCCTTCTCAATCGGATATTAACCCGAATCCTTCAAGATTGTGGGCTTTTCAATGGAATGGTGTTCAGGGTGAAAATAAATACGGCAACTACTCGGGTGATGTTAATACGGCAACTGCCGAATGGAATTTTGATCTGCCGAATAGTGTCGATTTCAGACCTTATAGCTTAGTTATTGAAGATATAGACAACGATGGCAGAAATGAATTAATAGTTGGAATTCGTCAGGGTGTAAATGGACAGCAGGTATTGGTAGTTTCAGTTGACGGTGAATTTTCCGGATTTGCTACATGGGCTGTTGAATATTCTTTGAGCGGGTTATCAGGTGGTTCATTATATAGTGTTACTACAGGCGACCTTGACGGAGACGGTAAAAAAGAAATTTATGCACTTATCTGGAATTATTTAACACTTCATATTATCGAATGTACAGGCCCGGATACATATCAACTGGTAAATAGTCTCGAAACAATTTATCAGTCTTCCGGTGTTGATTACGGAGCAATTGATGCGGTACGTGTTGCTGATGTAAACGGAGACGGAGTAAACGAACTATACATTGCCGGAACCGAGCAGGATAATACTATCTTTGTTATCTCTAACATTACGGACGTTTCTCAAATAACACCGGCTGATGTTAAAATATTAGGACAAATACCGGTTAATGCAGGTGGTAAATTCAGAACTTTGTGGATTTACGATACAGACAAAGACGGTAAATTAAGCCTTATGATAGGCGGTGAAACCAACGGACAAATATTTGATGTTGAATACAAAGGCTCCGGTGATCCTGCTGTTTGGGATAGCTGGGATGTAAATATCGCTTTTGATGTTTTTGAACACAGCGGCATTTCTCCAACTGCAACACCAACTATCGAACCGAGATTCTTTTATGGATGCCCCGCCGCAGATATGGACGGAGATGGTAAAAATGAGTATGTTTTTGTCAACTACAGAACATCCTTCAGCGTGTGGGCAGAAGATGCTTATGTCTGGATGATTGAATCGGAAACAGGAACGGGAATAAACGAAAAAGATTTTTCTCCCGAAAGTTTTGCATTAGGACAGAATTATCCGAATCCTTTCAATCCAAATACAAAAATTGAATTCTCGGTACCGAAAGAATCGGCAATAAAATTATCTGTTTTCAACTTGTTAGGTGAAGAAGTAGTTAAACTTGTTGATGAAGTTAAACCTGCCGGTAATTACTCTGTAAATTTTAACGCTTCTAATTTACCAAGCGGAATTTATTTATACAGACTGCAAGCGGATAATTTTACCCAAACAAAAAAATTATCGCTTCTTAAATAGAATACATAATTTTTCTGTATAAAATAGTTATAGGATTTAGTCCCCCGGGCAGGCTGGAATATAAACCTGCCCGGATTTATTTAATTGCAAAGGAGCCAAAATGAAAATAGTTAAGAAAACACTTCTGACTCTAATAGTTGTATATTTAAACATTATCTATTTGTATGGCTCTACTGTGTATTATTCATCCCGGTACGATTCGCTTTCTCAACAAGACAAAAATCAAATAGAAAAAACAGTTGTTATCGGAAGCCAGACCTGGATGACTGAAAACCTTAGTGTAACCGAATTTAGAAACGGCGACAAGATTCATGTTTTTACAACATACGAAGAATGGTTGAAATCCGGGAAAGAAAAAACTCCGGCATGTGCCGACTACAATAATGACCCGGCAATAAGTAAAACAACCGGTAAACTTTACAACTGGTATGCAGTTAATGACCCGCGCGGTTTATGCCCGGAAGGATTCAGAGTACCAACGGAAGATGACTTTTCTATTTTACTTTCATTTACCGGTGGAAAAGGATATAACTCCGAAGCCGTTCAAAAAGAATTAGCCGAAGGGGGAAGCAGTGGTTTTAATGCACTATTCGGAGGATGGTGCTGCATGGATTACACTGATGAAGACACTTCATTCTTTTTTATAAATTTTTCAAGCAACGCTGCATACTGGTCGTCAACTGAAACCGGGAAGAATGATGCATTGAATCTCGATATCGGTACAACCTGGCGGAGTGATTCATACGGTGCTTATCTTGATCCTTCAAGCAGCAAAGAGCTTGCCTTTTCGGTGCGGTGCATTAAAGAATAGTAGTATTATTTTTTCCGTATCAAACTACCCGAATTTAGATTAATATTCCGTCGAAGTACGATTATTCTTGTGAAGCAGTCTCTCAACTATTAACTTTAACCTTTAATTTTATAGTACAATTAATCATTATGGAACAGATATGAAATACATAGTAACCCCTCTTTTACTTATTATTGTTTTATTTCAAATAGTTATTGCTCAAACCACAATACCAAAATATGAATTCCGCGGTGCATGGGTTGCAACAGTAGCAAATATTGACTGGCCTAAAAATAGGAATGCGTCTTCAGGCGAACAGATAAATGAACTTGTTACAATTTTCGATAGACTTGAAAAAGCCGGTATAAATGCCGTTATATTCCAGGTAAGAACCGAATGCGATGCATTATACAATTCTTACTACGAACCATGGTCCCGATGGCTTACAGGCGAACAGGGTAAATCTCCTTCTCCATATTATGACCCGCTTGAATTTGCAATTTCTGAAGCACATAGAAGAGGGATGGAACTCCACGCATGGTTAAATCCTTACCGTTCGGTTAAGAATGTTGGGGATTATAAAACCGCATCAAATCATGTTTCAGAATTACACCCTGAATGGATATTGGAATTCGGAAAGTATAAAATGCTTGACCCCGGCAACCCCGCTGTTAAAGATTACATTTTAAAAATTGTTACCGACATTATTACACGCTACGATATAGACGGTTTACATTTTGACGATTACTTTTATCCCTACTCACCAAAAGTTTCTACAGAAGATGCAGCAACTTTTAAAAAATATAATGCCGGGTTTACTGATATTGACGACTGGCGAAGATATAATGTAAACTCACTTATGGCAAGTATTTATAATGTAATCAAAGTAGTTAACCCGAGAATAAAATTCGGAATCAGTCCATTTGGAATCGTAGAGAATAAATATGCCGGTACACAAGGTTTGAACTCATTCTCGGTACTTTACTGCGACCCGCTTACATGGATTAAAGACAAAACGGTTGATTACGTTAATCCACAACTATACTGGGAAATGGATCACGATAAAGCAGCGTATAGAAAACTTTTACCATGGTGGGCTTCCGTTACAAAAGATGTTCATTTATATATAGGACATTTTTCAAGCCGGTTTTTCGGTAGAAGACAATCAGGCAATAAAGACGAACTGGGGAATCAACTTAGAATGAATCGAGAAACACCTAACGTTCACGGCTCTGTGTTTTTCAGTTCATCATCAATTACAGCAGCTAATAATGAGCTTGCCGATACTTTGAAGAATAATTTTTACAGCTACCCTGCTCTTACCCCTCTTATGCCCTGGAAGGAAAGCATTCCCCCTCTTTCACCGGTTAATGTTAAACTTACAAAGGATTCAATTAGTGTTATTTTAACGTGGGAAAAACCTGAACCGGCAGTTGATGGAGAGGTTCCGCATAGATACATTATTTACAAGTTCAGATCAGAGGAAGATTTGAATAAAAACAACCCGGGAAATATTCTTGAAATTGTAAACGGTGAAAGAAAAAGATACCGTGTTCAATTAAAGGATGGTGAAAAACCTGTATTTGTTATAGCTTCTCTGGACAGATTGAATAACGAATGCACGGGGGTTGTAGTAAAAGTAGAATAAACCCAGATACCATATGAAAGCGAGAGGTAGGAATGGGACGCTGATTATTATGAACTGTTATAATAAATCAGC
>ERZ795056.3577-NODE-3577-length-16587-cov-18.504658_pt1 | contig 16587 bp, 14 predicted proteins | sample MGYA00375140_ERZ795056 | MGnify/ENA primary metagenome ERZ795056 (study PRJEB30185, sample SAMN05720227) | activated sludge metagenome | isolation source: Anaerobic digester | place: USA | collected 2015-03-09 ... | reverse complement strand
TCTCTGGGACCGGGGTGTATCCTGGGTCACCGACGACGGTGGCGTAGGCGTTGGCTAGCGCTGGGGTCGGATTTGCTCCGTAGGGAAGCTGGCCTTTGGGAAGGTTGCGCGCGACCGTTTTTATGACTCCGCCCGGCGGTGAGCCGGAGCTTGGGCGCGGCTCTACGGATGACTTTGCGGCTGAGGGATGGAGGCTATGCGCCGTCGGTGCGCTTGGGCTGGAGGTCACGACTACCGGGGCTTGCTCGGCGGTAGCCCTGGGACCAGAAGCGGGCGCCGTGGCGGCGTGTGTGCCAGTTGCTTTCGCTGCGTCTTTGCCCAGATCCACTGGATAGGCTGCGAGCAGCTGATCAAGCGACTCGGCTAGCTCATCAGCGCTCTCGGGGCGATCGTGCGGATCTTTGGCGAGGCACTGCAGGAGTAGCGCTTCAAGCTCTGCCGGGAGGTCTAGACCTGGACAAATCACCGACGGTGGCGTCGGGGTTTCATGCACGGTCTTGGCAATGAGCGCCAAGAAAGTAGGAGCCGAAAACGGCAGCTGGCCCGTCAGCATTTGATAGCAGACCACGCCCAGCGCATAGATGTCGGTGTGAGGTCCCAGCGAGCGGCCTTCGGCTTGCTCAGGCGACATGTACTCGGGGGTGCCAAAGACCACTCCGGTGCGGGTCAGCGAGCGCTGAGCTGGATCGTCCGGCTCGGCATCGCTGCCTGTGTTGCCATCCGCGCTGGCTCCAGCTTCATGGATAATTTTGGCCAGTCCAAAGTCGAGGACTTTTACCGTCTGACGTGCTGGCTTGCCACGACGAACAATGACGATGTTTTCCGGCTTAAGATCGCGATGGACGATGCCTTGCTCATGCGCGTGGGCCAGACCCAGTGCGACATCGCGGGCTATCGTCGCTGCACGTCGCCAGGGCAGAGGACCTCTGCGCAGCACCTGCGCTAAGTTCTCACCGTCTAAAAGCTCCATCACCAGGAACAGGAGCCCGTCGTCGGTTTGGCCAAAGTCACTGACTCGAATCACGAACTCGTGGTCGAGCCGAGAGGCTGAGCGGGCCTCGCGATGAAAGCGCGCTACGGCTTCGGTGTCGCTGGATAGCTCTTGCCGCAGCACCTTCACCGCGACGGGCTTGTCCATCAGGATGTGATGGGCGCGATAGACGGCACCCATGCCACCTCGGCCCAGAAGGTCGATGAGTCGATAGCGACCCGATAAGACGCGACCTGCCAGCGGATCGTCGGGCAGCTGCGCGCGCAGGGGCGTTCCATCTTTTGGACAGAACTGCTCTCCGGCGGAGAAGCTGGACTTACAGGTTGGGCAGAGGGTCACGGCAGACCGGCCACACCAGACCTAAAAGCGCATGCCGCGCTTGGCGCGGTACATAAACCAGTCATAGGCCAGATACGCCGCTGGCACTAGCGCGATGGCCCCCACGACAGGAGCAACTGCAACGGCTGCAACTCCCGAAGCGACGACGGCAGCACCGGCCATCAGGCCCTTTTTCTTGGCGGTTTCTTCATCTTTTTCACGAAGCGTGGACATTGCTCACTCCCCGTAGGCTCTCGGCGGAGGCGGTGGTGCTTGGGTCTGCATACGAACTGACCATCGCTGCCGAGGGATATCATTCACCCTAGCCCTGCGCCCCCTTGAGTGTCAACCCGACGCTGCGTCGTCACAGCGCCGGACTGTCTGAAGCGGGTTTCTGGGTACTGGTAGCAAGCGAGGGGGCGAGGTGGCGTTGCGGCTTGGCTACTCGTAGCGAAGGGCGTCGATGGGGTCCAGTCGGGCGGCTTTGCGGGCAGGGTAGTAGCCAAACAGGACGCCGATCGCCACCGACACCAAGAACCCGGTCGCAACCCAGAACAGAGAGAAGTCGGCAGGCATGCCACCCATCACCCGTGAGAGCAGAATTGCCCCCAGCATGCCGAGGCCCACGCCGAGCAGCCCTCCCAGCACCGAGAGCACCACCGCTTCGACTAGAAACTGCAGCAGGATGTCGCGCTCGCGGGCGCCGATGGCAAGACGAACCCCGATCTCGCGGGTGCGCTCGGTGACCGAGACCAACATGATGTTCATGATCCCGATCCCACCGACGAGGAGCGATACCGCCGCTACGTTTCGGAGCATACCGGTCTGGGTCTCGACGATTTTTTGTTGGGTCTGTACCAGCTCGGCCAAGTTGCGGATCGTAAAGTCATTTTCCTGATCGTCGGTGAGCTTGTGCCGCTGGCGAAGAATCTGGGTCACTTCTTGCTCAGCTTGGGCTAGGTCCTGCTCGCTGGTCGCGCTGATCATGATGGAGCCCACGTACTGCCGACTCTGATTGAGCACGCGGGTACGCAGCGTCAGCGACGGAATCAGCAGCACGTCATCCTGGTCGGTTCCCATCGCCGACTGACCCTTGGCGGCCAGCACGCCAATGACATCGCAGGGCATCTGCTTGACGCGGATCTGCTGTCCCACCGGATCGGAGTCGCCAAACAGGTTCTGCGCAACGGTTTGCCCGATCACGCAGACCTTGGCTGCAGTGTCGTTGTCCGTCGCGGTGTAAAAGCGTCCGCGTGCAATCGGCCAGTCGCGGATCAGCACATACTCCGGGGTGGTGCCGATGACCTGCGTGGACCAGTTGAGGTTGGCGCTGATGATCTGCGTCGAAGTACGGTCGACGGGGACGGCATAGCGTACAGCGCGCGCTGCCAGCAGGGCTTCCACATCCTCGCGCAGCAGCGGGCGACCGGTGCCAGCTCCGCCGCTAAAGCCGCCTTGCACCGAGGCTCCCGGGATGATCATGATGATGCTGGAGCCCATCGAGGCGATTTGCTGCGCGATCATCTTGCGCGCGCCTTCTCCTGTGACGACGGTGACGATTAAGGCGGCGACCCCGATGATCACGCCCAGCGCGGTCAGCATCGAGCGCATCCGATTGCGAAGCAGGCTGCGTAACGCCAGACGCAGCGCCATGATCCACATCATGAGGCGACCTCCGTCTCATCGGTCCAGGCGGCTAGGTCTGCGGCCGCCGAGCGCGGATGCACGACCTCATCTGAGCGAATGCGGCCATCTTTGACCAGCAGCTTGCGGCTGGCGTAGGCGGCAATGTCCGACTCGTGCGTGACGACCAAGATGGTGAGCCCTTCGCGATTGAGCTCTTGCAGCAAGGCCATCACTTCCAGCGACGTGCGTGAGTCGAGGTTTCCCGTCGGTTCATCTGCGAGCAACAGCATCGGTCGATTGACGAGCGCGCGGGCGATGGCTACACGCTGCTGCTGACCCCCCGAGAGCTGCGCGGGCGTATGGTCGGCGCGGGCCCCGATACCGACGCGATTGAGCGACTCCATGGCACGCTGCTTCCGCTCGGTGGCGGGGGTTCCTGAGTACAGCAGGGGCAGCTCGACATTTTCCAGGGCGCTGGTCCGCGCCAGCAGGTTAAAGCCTTGGAAAACAAAGCCGATGGTGCGTAGACGAACGCCTGCCAGCTCGTCTCGATCGAGCTTGGCGACATCTTGGCCCAGCAGAAAATAGGACCCTGAAGTGGGCCGATCCAAGCAGCCCAACGTGTTCATCAGCGTCGATTTCCCCGAGCCGCTGGGTCCCATGATGGCCACCAGCTCGCCGTGGTTGATCTGCAGATCGACGCCCCGCAGCGCGGTCACTGCTTCTTCGCCGCGACGATAGACCTTGGTGATCTTCGCCAACTGGATGACCGGCTCAGAATCCGCCACGACGCATGCCTCCGCTGCCTGCTGCACCGGCTGCGGGCCTTGGACCACCTGCTGCGGCGCTGCTTCCACCCGCTGGCTTGGGCGAGTCCGTGACCACCACTTGGTTTTCTTCTAGCCCGCTTACCACCTCGGTAAACTGACCGTCGCTAATCCCGATCATGATCGGCTTCATCTTTACCGATTCACCGTCGGGAACAAACACTCTCGCCGGGAGTTCACGCGGCATGCCGTTGGCCCCGAGCGTTTCTGTTTTCTGTGCCGATTCGCCGCCTTTGCCGCTGCCGTCGGGACGCTTGCGACCGCCGGGACGTCGGCTCTCGCCACTGGCTGCTGGATCCGCTGCTGCGGTCGTGGGTGCGCGATCTAGCCGAGGCTTAAATCGCAGCGCCGCATTCGGAATTAGCAGGGCATTGTCGCGACGGGCAATCTCGAGGCGCACATTTGCGGTCATGCCGGGCTTTAGCAGCAGCTCTGTGTTGTCTACCTCAAGCACGACGACATAGGTGACGACGTTTTGCACCGTCTGCGCCGCATTGCGCACCTGCGAGACCTTGGCGGCAAACTTCTTTCCGCGAAACGCATCGACGGTAAACTGCGCTGTGGTGCCAACCTGCATGTAGCCGATGTCGGCTTCGTCCACGTTGGCTAGGACCTGCATTTTGCGTAGATCCTCGGCGATGGTGAACAAGTTCGGCGCTTGAAATGAAGCAACGACGGCTTGTCCAAGCTCGACATTGCGGGCAATCACAACCCCGTCGACAGGCGAGAGAATCACCGAGTTTTTTAGGTCCAAGTGAACCTTGTCGAGCGCAGCCTGTGCCAGCTTGATCCCTGCTTCTGCCGCCGAGAGGCTGGCCTTGGAGCTCAGCTCCTGCGCCACCGCTGTGTCGCGCTCGGACATCGAGATGTAGTTTTTCTCGGCCAGCGAGCGCGCCCGACTGGCAATCAGAGCCGCATTGTGCGCGTCCGCCCGGGCTCGCAACACCTGCGCTTGCGCCGACGCCATATTGGCTTCCTCGCGCTTGACCGCGACTTGAAACAGGGCCGGATCCAGTTCCAGCAGGACCTGGCCCTTTTTGACTTGGCTGTTGTAGTCGGCGTGCAGCTTCCAAACGATGCCAGACACCTGCGAGCCCACCGGCGAGGTCACCAGCGGCTGCAGAGTGCCGGTGGCGCTGACTACCTGCTGGATATTGCCCCGGGTTACGGTTTGGGTGACCCACTTGGGCGGGGGCTGCTTCCCGAAAAACAAGAAATAGCCGCCAGTTAGGAGTCCTCCTAGCACCAGGACTGCAATCAGCCAACGCCAGGGAGATCGTTTTACAGGAGCGGTTAGGGTCATGGTTGCTGACTCGACAGTCTAGGGGCTTCTGAAGTGTTGTCTGAGGACGGCCTGCTCTGACGCGGAACCAGCTGACCGAGCTGCCACTGCAGGTTGGCGCGAGCCAGGGCCAGGGAGTACTCCGCGTTTACTCGCTGCGCGCGGGCCGAGGTTGCGGAGATCTGTGAGTCGCCCAGCTCGATGGCGTTGCCGACGCCTGCTTTGTAGCGGCCACTGGCCATCTGCTGCTGCTTGTCTGCTTGAAACTGTAGCGACAAGGCGGCTTGGACGCTCTCTCGGGCGTTTTGAATTTGGATGAGGGCTTGCTGCAGCTGGCTGCGGACCTGCAGACGCATGACCTCAAGGTTGGCGCGGGAGACGCGCAGCTGGGCCTCTGCTTCGCGCACGGCGTACACCGTCTGCAGCCCGTTAAACAGCGGCCACGTGAGCGAGAGCGACCCACCAAGCGACAAGGCCGGCTCGCCGTGCGTCGGTGAGGCCAGTCCGTTGGTGGCGGCTCCGTTTGGGATATCAAGCGTATTGACTAAGCCGCTGACTCCCGCCGTGGCACCTAGCGAGAGCTGCGGCAGATAGTCGCCTTTAGCGACGCGGACCTGTTGCTCGGCCTGCAGCATGCGCTGGCGCAGCGACTGATAATCTGGCCGCTGCTTGAGCGTCTCATCCAGCATCTGGTCTGGCACTGCCGGTGCCTGCCCAGGAATTTGGGGGCTACTTTGCTCAAGCGGCGGTGGCGCATGTTCGTCCACAGCGATAGAGCGGGTTAGCCACTGCTGCCAGTCTTCCTCGGGCACTCCCAGCGCTTGTACTAGCTGAGTGCGGGCAAGCAGAATGTTATTGCGTGCTTGCGTCAGCTGCAGCTCTGCTTGCGACACCGCGGTTTTGGCGATGAGTACGTCGATCTCCGGCTTGGTGCCGATGCGGAAAAAGCTGTCGGCCTGAAGCTGCCTTTGTCGCTGCTGGTCCATATTGCGCAGCGCGACTTCGTGCAGCGCTTCCGCCTGGAGCACCCCAAAAAAGCTGGTTACAACGGAGAGCGCCACCTGCGCCCGCACCGTATCTGCATCTTCGCTGGCGGCTTGGGCGCTGGCTCCGGCTGCAGCGATACGACCGCCCGTTCGCCCGAAGTCGTAGATGAGCTGGTTTAGCTGCAGCTGCGAGCTGTACCGAAATGTTCGTGCTGATTCTCGGTCCGCCGAGGTGCCGCTTTGGTAGCTGTAGTCACCTCGTAGTGAGCCACCGAAGCTGACCTGGGGAAGCCATGCACTGCGCGCCTGCCCGACTCGTGCAGCGACTGCTGCTGCGGTTGCTGCGGCACTGGCTGCTTGGGGGTTTTTGTGCAGCGCTGTCTCTAAGGCTTCGCTGAGCGTTAGCGGCGCTGATGACGCTGCCGTTGCTGGTGGAGGTGGACTGCCTGCTGCGTATCCTACTGATGACGGCGCAAACACTCCCAGGGCAGCTGTGAATAGCGCCCGATGGACCCTCCCCGGACGGAGGAGGGCGGGTGATGCCAGCGGAGCTAGGAATTGATTGGGTCGCAGTTCTTTCACCGTTAGTGCCCTCGTGACCAAGGCCTGCTGGGGAGTGGTGCTTTGCTACTTGAGAGAGCTTTGCCGTGGACAACAGTGCCGCTGTGTAGGTGGCTAGCAGCTGCCAAAATAGCTCACGGTCGTGGCGAACGACTGCGAAGCTCGCTCACGGCTTGCTCGAAGACGGCATCCAGGCGCTTGCTGGAACTGTAGCTTGCATCAACGATCGCGGCTGCCGAAGAGCGTGCCACCAGTCGATAAACTTGCTGTCGAGTGATCTTTACGACCGAGCCTGGGCACAGCAGGGGCGAGCCAACCTGTCGTAGCGCGGTCAGGGTTTGGACGGCGAGCAGCAGTGGCCACACGCAGGCAAGACGAAGCCGGACTTGCCGGGCTGGAATGGCCTGCACATAAGGCCATGCTGACAGGCAGCGCTGTAGGGTCAGCTGCTCTAGCTCGGTCGCGAGTGTGCGTAGGGCTGTTGCCTCAGTGGGCGACAGCGGGGGACCTATCGCCGCAGCCAGCTCCGCCAGTCGCTGCGCGGTCAATCCGTGTGGGTCAATTAGCTCCGCTGGCCAGTAGCAGCGGCCATTTTTGAGGTCGGCAGCAACGTCGCGGATTACGTTAACCAGCTGCAGCGCCTTGCCCAGGTCGATTCCGCGCTCGCGCAGCTCAGGGGCTTTGTGAGAGCCCAGCCCAGGAAGGTGCGCGGCCATCAGGTCAGTCCAAAACTCACCGACGCAGCCAGCCGCATAGTACGTGTAGGTATCTAGCTCGCTGCTGGTTTGTAGGCCCACGACTTCGCTGGGAGAAACCGTGGTGCTGGCGGATGGAAAACGTCGCAGGTCTTCGCGCATGCCAAAGGTAAGCTGCGCGATCACCTGCTGGATTAGCTTACGGTCGCTCACCTCCGTCTGACGGAGGAGGTCCAGGCACTCTTCCAGCTCAGCCAGCAGGGCTAGCTCAGCCAGGGCTGTCTCGGAGCTTGCCCGTCGAGATGCATCGGTCAGAAGCCCGCCAAGTCGCAGTCTAAGATCGGCTGTTACGCCCTGGTGCATAGCGACAGCATCACTTAAGAGCCCCAGCAGTTCGCCTCGTTCTGCTGGCGGAATCAGTGTTGTGTCGGCGATGGTATCGGCGGCTCGCGCCACCAGATAACCCAGTGCAACTTGAGACTGCACCGGCGCTGGCAGCACGCGGACGCTGAGATAAAAAGATCGGGAGACGCGCTTCAGTAGCGCGACTAGGCGGGTTGGCAGCACGTGTTTGGGCAGGAAAGAAGGAATCGGCGGGCCGCTATGGCGTCCCGGACTTGGCCTTAAGCGACTTCTGCAGCGCGGCTTCGGCTAGAGCGGCTTGGCGCTCCATCTCCTCAGCGGGGCCGATGAACTCTTTGTTGGTGTCATCGAGCATCTTGTTGAACACCAACACGCCGTCGCTGGCCGAGAATCCCGCTGGGCTGCTCTGCCCGAACGTACCCTCGAAGATGTACTGCTTGCCGATGGTCAGCTTGGGCTCTTTGCCCTTAAACGCGCGGTACTCAGCAATCAGAATCGACTTCTCTTTGGGAGCGCCCACCTCGTCGACCGCGAACATATGCGGCGCGTCGCAGGGCTTACAGGTCTGCTTCTTTGGGCACTCTGGACACTTATAGATTTCCAGTAGATACGCCTTGACCTTCACTTTTTCGCCAAGGTACTTGTTCTTCTTGTCGCTGTAGCGGTGAAACTCTTTGCGCATCCCGTAGATTGATACGCTTCCGTCGGGATACTCGCGCGGGATGTTTGGCTCAGCAAACGAAGGCGGTGCCGGCAGGTTGATCTTGACGCCCGGCAGCAGCGTCGAGCCTGGCTCGTCCATGAGCGACCCGCCAGAGTTGTTGCAAGCGCTCAGTCCCGAAAGTCCAATGACCAGGCTTAACGCAGCGCTCGGCACAAGTGCCAGCAGCTTGCTGCAGAGCGATGCGCGGTGAAAAAACGATGTGTGCATTTCCTTCAATCCTCCTCTGCCGGCGCAGAGTTCCAAGTCGAGATCAGGCGCGCGATGGGGCCTGCCACAAGAGCCTTGATAATCCCACATCTATGATGCGTCAGGGAAGCACTGACACAGCCGCAAGCCAGAATTGCCGTTCGAATAGGTCGCTAATAGTTATACCGCCCTTGGCGGATTCTGGGGACAGCTCGATTTTGGTACCACGGCATGTGCGCCGTCCGCAACCAACTTGGCGAGGCAGTCGGCCCTCCATATTGCAGGCAGCTGCGGCTTTTGTTGTGAGCCTGCTGGTGGTGCTGTTGGTGTGGCCGAGCCCAAGCGCTGGAGCGGGCGCAGAAACTGCCAACAATCCGCGCGCGATGCGGCTGGTCATAGACGCGGAGCCCCAGCATCTAAACCCGCTGCTCGACCCGGATCTTTGGGGCTATCGGGTTACGCACGACCTGATCTGCGAGCCGCTGATTCGACCTCGGGTGCGCAAGCTGCCTGCCGATGGAACTGATCCCAACGCCCCAGAGAGCTTTGAGGGCGTGCTGGCCGAGCGCTTTCGGCAAGACAAAGATGGTCTTGGCATCGACCTGTGGATTCGCAAAGGGGTGCGCTTCCATGACGGTCACATACTGACCGCGCACGATGTTCGTGTCTCACTAGAGATGGTGCTGCGAGCCAGCCAAAGTGCGCCCCGCACGCAGGCGTTACTGGCGGATGTGACGCGAGTGCTGGTGAGTGGGAGTGATGTAGTCCACTTGGACCTGCGCCGGTCCTCGGGACGGATTTGGTCGGCGCTGGCTGCGCTGGACGTGGTGCCGGCCAGCCAGTTTCCCGGGGAGAAGCTAGCGTATCAGCCCTTTAATCGGCGCCCGGTTTGCACGGGTCCCTTCCGACTGGCGGAGTGGAAGCGCGGCAGTCAGCTGGTGCTCAAGCGCTTTGCAAGCTATTGGGGTCCACCTGCCGCCAGTGAGGAGCTGCGGTTTTTGATTGTTTCCGACGGTGCGCATGGGCTGGCTCGCTTGCGTCAAGGGGAGGCAGATGCGGTCTTGCGGGTGGCGCCTCGATATGTGGCGGAGCAGATCGCGCCAGCTGTCGCTCGGGGTCGCTGGCACACGCAAGAGATCGATGCTTCGCAGGTGGTGACATTGCTGTGGAACCCGCGGCATCCGCTGCTTGGGAATCCGGCAGTGCGGCGGGCGCTGACGGCGTGGGTCGATCGAGCGCGGCTCTTGCGAGAGGTTCGGGGGCAGCTTGGCTCGCCGCAAAGCCAGCCTCTGCTGGGTGTTCCCACCGATGGCCCGCCACTGTCGCTCGAGGCCGCTGGCGGCCTGCTTGATCAAGCTGGGGCTGCGCGTCTTCCTCCAGCGGGTCCTCGTCAGTATTTAGGGCGACCGTTGCAGCTGCGAGTTTTGATTCCAAGCGGCTCCAGCGAGCTGACCGAGGTTGCACACCGACTGAGTGACGCTCTGGCGCGGGCGGGGCTAAAGCTGGATAGCGAAGTAGTGGATCTTCCGACGCTGCAGGGGCGGCTACGGCGGGGCGCTTATGATATGGCGCTGCTCGGCTGGTCGTGGACAGGTGAGGGCGCGGACATGTCGTTGGATCAGCTGGTGCGGCTGGCCTATCCCGAGAAAGATCCGACTGCGCAGGCGATCTCGGATGCCTGCACGCAGCTGCGATATGGCGCCGATCCTGCCCGTGCGCAGGCGCATCTACTATCGCTGTGGCAGAGCGAGCAGCCTTTGACGCTCATCTACCGGCCTCGGCAGCTGTTGCTGATGTCGGCGGCAGTGCGACCGCTGGAGCTGCCGCTACTTGGGGACTTTGTGTCGCTGCGCTCCTTGACGCTGGATTCAAGCAAGCCGCGGGGTGGGGCAGAGCAATCAGACCGCTAGCTCCCCTAGCAGAACTGAGTTAGCGATCTGCGTGCCGTTCTTTGGTTCGGGGATGCTGCGGCTGACTTTTGCTGATGATGGCCGCAGCGTTCTTGGTGCCATTCTGTTGGCCATGACGAAGCTGTGACGAAGCCGTGACGGTGCCATGACCATGCGGTGACCCGCTGATGACTCGACGCTGTCGCGAAAAGTTTCTGGTAAAGCGTGGGCGATTGGGGCTCGTCTCTCGGCGAGAGAGCCTGATTGCTCCCCCTAGAGGGGATTTTTTGGTCCTTTTCGACGCGCTGCGTCGAGGATTCAGCTTTGCTGGTCTGAGGTGGGCTGTGTTAGAACCGGACGTAGTTTGTCCTCCGTCGAGGTTCCTCCTACAGGGCCTATGACTTCCCCACTGTGGGCCTTGAGGCAGCGTGAAGAACCGGATGGCGTAGGACGGGGCAACCCTGAAATTTCCCAGCGCTGCAGTCGCTGGGCACATGGAGCTAGCATGCGCAGTGTCGTAAAAGGGACTGGATTTGTACTCGGTGAGCACCTGGTGCCAAACAGCCGTTTTGAGAAGCTGATGGACACCACGGACCAGTGGATTCGCGAGCGCTCCGGGATCGAGCAGCGCTATTACGTGGCTCCCGGCACATCGACCTCGGACTTGGGAACTCGGGCTGCACGAATTGCGCTGGAGCAGGCTGGTCTGACTCCCAATGATATTGATTACGTAGTGTTCGCGACGATGACGCCGGACCACTTCTTTCCCGGCAGCGGTAGCTTGCTGCAGCACAAGCTCGGCCTGCGCAACGTGCCCTGCGTCGACATTCGCCAGCAGTGCACGGGCTTTATCTATGCCCTGCAGATCAGCGATGCGCTGCTAAAGGCTGGGGCGGCTAAGAACCTGCTGCTCATTGGTGCCGAGACTCACTCGCCCTTTATTCCGTTTGATGACTGGGACACGGTGCTGGGTCTTGCAGACAGGGCTCCGTCGAAAGAACAGTACGATCTAAATACGCGGGTGCGGGACCGCTCGGTGCTGTTTGGAGACGCGGGCGCGGCGGTGGTCCTGACTTCGGATGCGACCGAGACCTCGCGCGGGCTCATTGACTTCGAGCTACACACCGACGGCAGTAACTACAACAAGCTGTATGTTCCGTCAGGCATGGCGCATAGGCCGTATATCTCAAAAGAGATGATCGACAACCTCGGCCACGTGCCTTACATGGACGGCAAGTCGGTCTTCCGCATGGCTGTCACCAAGATGCCTGAGGTCGTGCGCTCCATGCTCAATCGCCACAACCTGACCGTCGGGGATATCAATCACTTCATCTTCCACCAGGCCAACTTGCGCATTAATGAAGCCGTGCAGCAAAGCCTGGGTATCGCCCCCGACCGCATCTACAACAACATTCAAAAGTACGGCAATACCACGGCGGCCACGATTCCCATTGCCTACGATGAGTGTCGTCGCTCTGGCCGCATTAAGCCTGGCGACTTGCTGTGCTTTGTCGGCTTGGGCGCGGGCTTTCACTGGGGCGCTGCGCTGCTGCGCGAGTAGTTTTTGAACGGTCGTGGGCTGGCTTGCCGGTGTGGTAAGCTAGCCAAACGATGCGGACTATCTATGCTGCTGTAGCGTGCTGTGGGGTGCTGCTTTTTGGGGGTGGGCTGCTCGCCGAGTCTGGGTGTAGCGGTCCCACTGCAGAGCGTGCCGGGTCGGGGTCAGGAAAGATCCCGCCGCAAGCCCTAGACCCGACAGAAGTTGGGGAGAGTCTCGGTCCACTGGTGGGGGTAGGGGCGCGCTGCACGGGCGGATTGTGCGCATGCCGTGATGTTGACGCAGCGGGCCGGGGCACCTCTTCTGAAACGGACGAGGAGACGGCGCCGATCCCCGCTGGTCACAAGCGCTTCGAGCTGCGCACGGGTCGCGGTGACGACACCATGCGCATCAGCATCGAGGGTTTTGGCACCTTCGTAAAGTCAGGTCCGCAGCCCGAGGCCAAGTGCATCTATGTGGACTTACCCACGGGGGCCTTCCGCGTTCGCTATCATGTCACCGCCGCCAATCCCAGCCAGGGAGCCGAGCCGCGCCTGCGCATCAGCGAGTACAGCCCCAAGTTTAAGCGCTGGTATCGCACCTTCGCCTTTCGCTGCACCGACGGCTCAGAGGCCTGCACCAAAGATCTGGCGCGCGATATGTTCCAGGTATTAACCAAGACCACCGACGGGAAGTTTGACCCATGTGGCTCGACGAAGGTGCAGGGTCTGCGCTTTTGGACGGACAAAGAGCCCGACGTCGCGCTTGGTGACTTCAACTTGCAGCTAGTGCTAAACATCTATGGCTTTGCCCCGCGCTTTGCGCCGGATACTCAGCGCTGCACCGGAGCTAGCTACACCAAAGCTGCGGCCAAGCCAGAGGATGAGGCTGGCCTGACTGTCGCTCCTGCTGCTCCGTAGTCTGATTCTTTCCTCGGGTGCTTCGGAAATGCTGCTTGCGCTGGCTGACCGTCTTGAACATGGGATGAGCTGGCGCTTGCGTCGTAGTCGCTGCCTGCTGGTGTTCTGCAGCTGGCTGGTGTTGTTGCTTGAGCTTTTGGCGGACACCCCGGCATCTGCTGCCGAGCCCAATCGCTGGCTGGCTGACCACCTGGCGCTAGACGGAGCTGCGGTCGCGTCATTCCGAGTTGCTCTTGGCGACGATAGAAACCCTGGCTTTCAGACCCTGGGAGGCGGCGGTGAGCTGAATCTGGGGCTCGAGTTCGACAGCGGCTTTGGTTTTCTGCTCGGCGGGCGGGCACTGCGACTGCCTAACTTTGCTCATGGGGCAACCGATAGCTTCATGGAAGCAAGTGGTCACCTCTCTGCGCAGTTTCGCCTGTCTGACTGGGTACGGATGGGGCTGGGGGCCTCTGTGGGACGCTTCTGGCGCTGCTGTGGCGACTCTGAATCACCGCTGGCCACGTCTCTGCTTGCTGGTGGCTTCTTGCGAATTGGCGTGGACTTCTTGCCTCGCAACGCCAACCTTTTTCGGGCGCTGGGCTTGTGGTTGCGCATCGATTTAGATGGCCATCCGCTGGCCGACAGCCGCTCGGTGCTGCCGACGATGAGCATGGCCATGACGTTAGGTCTGGGCTTCCGGCTGTAGAGGGCAAAAAAAGAGCCCAGTCACAACAGGCATGACTGGGCTTGGTTGCTCGAGCAGTATTTCTGGATGCCTACGCGGCGCGGCCTGCGAACTCGGAAGGACGGCGGCTGGCTCTGTATGTGGCAATCTGCGGAATCGCTGCGACGGTGGCGTGGAACTTTGCCAGACCTGGAAAATGCGCCAGGAGCTGCGGCTTAAAGTTTAGCTGCGCATCTATCAGCTCAAACGCGGCTAGGTCGGCCCAGGTGGGCTGCGAGGCGACAAACAAGCCAGCCGCTGGGGCCGTACTGTTTGCGAGCAAGCCCTCAAGTACCGGTAACACCGACGGGACCGTTTGATCCCAATATTTGGCCGTGGTCTCGGGGGTGGGCTGATAGGCGCCGTACACTGCGGGCACGAACTTGTTGCGCCAGTCGGCAATGGTCTCGGCCAGGATGTCGCACAGGGTGTGCTGCTGCTCATCGCTGCCGTAGAGGTTCAGGCTGCGACCCAGGTGGCGCAGGATGGCGTTGCTCTGCGGAATGACAAGCTCGGTACCGCTGCGGCGGTCGCGCAGGACTGGTAGTTGGCCTAGCGGCAGCGTCTTTTTCAGGGCTGGCCAGTCGGAAAAATCGACCGCGGTATCAACAAACGGCGTCTGCGCGTACGTAAGCACCAAGCGAATCTGCTCGGCGCGTCCGTGGATTCCAAAATAGAGCACTTCAATGGCTGGCGTCGTGGACATGAGCATCCCTCCCCAGAGAAAAGCTGGACCTACCGGTGTAAGTCCCGCTTGTTGTCAAACTTGATGACGCATTCGGCGCTGGCGTGAGCAAGGAGTGCTCAGCCAGCCGCCGAGAACTGACTAGGCTTCTTTGATCTCGATGGTCAGAATTTTCACGCCGGGCTTGCTTGCGCGCTGCGGGTCACGCTCTGGAATCTTGAGCATGTTTCCGATGCCCTTCACCACCTTGCCAAACACCGAGTGGCGTCCGTTCAGGTGAGGCGTTGGTCCGTGCGTGATGAAGAACTGGCTGCCGTTGGTGCCGGGACCAGCGTTGGCCATCGACAGGATTCCGGCGTCCGTGTGCTTAAGCTCTGGGTGAAATTCATCGCCGAACTTGTAGCCGGGACCGCCGGTGCCAGTGCCCGTTGGATCGCCGCCCTGCGCCATGAAGCCGGCGATAACGCGGTGAAACGTCACGCCATCATAAAACTTGTCCTTCGCAAGAAAGACGAAGTTATTGACCGTCTTTGGAGCCTTGTCGGCATACAGCTCGACCTCAAACTCACCGGACTCGGTCTTAAAGACAGCGGAGTACTTCTTCTTGGGATCAATCACCATCTCTGGGGGTTTTGCGTACTGTTTGGCCACGGGCGTCTCCTTCGCAGTCGTGTCGAGTTTGTTGGTAGGGCGAATAGGTCTACTAACTGATGCAGGCGCAGCGCCCGCAGAAAGTGGCTAATTCTACACATGCAGCGGCGCATTCGCGGCATCATTTTCTGCACCGCTATGACCTCTAAGCCGCCTGTGCCAAGTCCGACCGCTTTGCCGTTTCCCAGCAGTCAGTGTCATCGCTGCGGCGCGCCGCCTCGCTACATCACCTCGGGGAAGGGCAGCGTCTTTATTATGTGCCCGGTGCTGCCAAGCAAGTACCCGCCGCAGCCGATGTCGGGCTGTCCCAAGTTCACACCAAAAAAGCCTGCCTGAGTTTGGCCGCAGCCGATTGTTGGCTTTACAGCGCCACAAAAATCGTGATACCGAAATGCTCTCGCAAGCAGCGGGATTCCTTCGAGAATGACTTCGTAGGAATAGTGAAAACTGACCTGGCCTAGGGATCAAAGCTGTGCAGCCGAGCATGTCACTGTCGATATGCAGGTACTTGTGTGGCCCCGAAGAGCCGGTCCATAGCTGACCGCAAAGGTCAGGAGACAACGGAACATGGCAAGAGCAAAACGAGGTTTCAAAGCACGTCGTCGTCGCAATCGCATCAAAGCCGAGGCTCGGGGCTTCCGAGGAGGCCGTGCGAACTTGTGGAAAGCGATGGTCGAGACGGTTCGTCACGCGTGGCGTTTTGCCACCTGGCACCGTCGGGCCCGCAAGCGCGACTTCCGCCGCCTTTGGATCATCCGCATCAACGCAGCGTGTCGTGATCTCGGCACCTCGTACTCGAAGTTGATCCACGCGCTGACCGTGGCCAACATCAAGGTCGATCGCAAGATCCTGTCGGACATCGCTATCAGCGATCCGGCGGCCTTCCGCGCCATTGCGCAGTCGGCAGGCATCAAAGCCTCCGCCGCAGCGTAAGCGGGAGTCGATCCTTCCCCGTGCGTGCTGGCGACCTGCTAGCACGCACTTTTTTATTTCATCTCACGACAGTCGGAGCTTTTGATGAGTACGCAGCCCAGCGCAACCACCGCGGCCGAGCTGGCGCGGCTATTCGACGAGCTGCTCTTGCGGTATCAGAGCGACCTGGCCCACGCGCCCAATGAGCCGGCGCTGCGCGTCGTGCACGCGCGTTATCTGGGCAAAGAGGGCGACATCCGCAAGCGTCTCGCCGAGTCGCTAAAAGCCGCGCCGGGTCCCGAAAAGCGCGCCATCGGCCAAGCTGGTAATACCGCCATCGCGCGTGCGGAGGAGCTGTTTAACGCTCGGCTAAGCGCGCTTCATGAGGCCGAGCGTCAAGCGGATCTAAAGCGGCAAGTAGACGTCACGCTGCCTGGTCGTCCGCGACGGCGCGGTGGCTTACACCTGCTAACCCAGGTGCGGCGCGAGCTGGAGTCGATCTTCGCCGAGATTGGCTTTACCGTCGCCACCGGTCCTCAGGTCGAGACCGACTTTCACAACTTTGAAGCGCTGGCGATGCCCAAAGACCACCCCGCGCGCGACATGCAGGACACATTTTATCTGCAGCCGCACGTAGGCCCCGGTCCCGATGCGCAGCCTGAGCAGTTTGTGCTGCGGACGCATACCTCGCCGGTTCAGATTCGCACCATGCTGGCAAACAAGCCGCC
>ERZ795056.3573-NODE-3573-length-16599-cov-42.141804_pt1 | contig 16599 bp, 10 predicted proteins | sample MGYA00375140_ERZ795056 | MGnify/ENA primary metagenome ERZ795056 (study PRJEB30185, sample SAMN05720227) | activated sludge metagenome | isolation source: Anaerobic digester | place: USA | collected 2015-03-09 ... | reverse complement strand
CGGCGCTTCGTTTACGCTTGCGGCCTCATTCACGGTTGCATCCCATGCCTAATTTCTGGTCCTCTAGCGGTTTTGATCTGCTCACGCAACGCGATGGCGCATTGATCGTTACCGACAATTTTTTGCGTTCGTTCTTTTTGCGGCCAGAGATTGCGCCAATTGCGGAGTCTTGCGCGGCGGAGGTTAAGCTGCATGAAGCGCTGCTGGCTGATCCGCGCCGCGCGGTGGCGAATGTCGAAATTCTGCAAATCGCCGATCCCGACGCACAGGCGAACTATCGCATTTTGTTGAAATTTCGTGATCGCTTGTTGGCTGCACCGACGCTGGAAGCCGCATATACCGGCCTTTTCAAGGGCGACGGCGTTGACGTGCCGCCACTCTTCGTGTTTCAGCTCACACAAATTTTTCTACGCCATATTTTGGGCGCGAATGGCGAACCACTTGAGGCACGCATGGCGGAATGCCTGTTCCGTGTGCAAAAAATTTCCGTAATGGAAGATGGCGCGGTCATGGCCGCCGATGATGAAACGGTTGAAGTATTCGCCGACACCGGTGGCTTTGGCTCGCTCGGCGAACTGCTCAAAAAGCAAAACACGCCGACGCGCTCCATCGATCTAGATGTGCTTTCAGCGGACAACGCGGAAATTTATTGGGAACGTGACGAGCGCCATGACCTAGCGGTGAGCCTCAATCGCGGTCAACCCGCGCTTGACGCGCTGATGCGCGTTTTGGAGAAGTGGGTGAAGCACTTTTTGGCGGTGGAGGTGACCATCGCGCACCGCCGAGAGATTGACGACAAGCAATGGGTGTGGCACGTCGGGCTGGATGCGACGGCCTCCGGGGTATTGAACGATCTTTACAACAACGAAACCGTGAACGAGGCGCGTATGAGCCGCCTACTGTGCTTGTTCGAGCTGCGCTTTGCCAATGCGGCTGACATGCGCCCGAACATTGCTGGTCGCTCGGTTTATCTGGCGATGGCGATGGATAGTGACGGAAAGCTAAAACTGAAACCTCAGAACCTTCTGTTGAACTTGCCCCTAAACCGTGCGTGAACTGTTGTTTTTAGAGGGAAACATGCGGCTTCTAGGGGCAACACTCCAGAAATTGCTGCGCCGCACAAAAGCCCAGAAACAGGCATACAATCCGCGCTCTTATCGTTGAGAATGAACCATTCATGAGTTCACATGCCGCAGGCAGCCACCCCGACAAGCATTTGACCGGGGGGCGACTCGCAGCCCTGGCCCTCGGCGCCGTTGGCGTCGTGTATGGCGACATTGGCACCTCCCCGCTGTACACGCTCAAGGAGGTGTTCTTTAACAAGGCGCACAGCGTTGCGCTGACCGAGGCCAACGTTCTCGGCCTTCTCTCGCTCATCTTCTGGGTACTCACGATCGTTGTGTCGATCAAGTACGCCATGGTGATTTTGCGTGCGGACAATCAGGGCGAAGGCGGCACGATGGTGCTCTTGGCGATGGCGTTGCGCACCGCAATTGGGCCGGACCACGCCGCGCGCCGCCGATGGCTGACGCTGCTCGGCATCTTCGGTGTCTCGCTTTTTTTCGGTGATTCGATTGTGACGCCCGCAGTGTCGGTACTCGGCGCGATGGAAGGTCTCAAGGCGATTAACCCCGCGCTACAACCGGCTGTGGTGCCGGTCACGGTGCTCATTTTGGTTGGTCTCTTTTACGTGCAGCGCACAGGCACCGGCAAGGTCAGCGCGTTTTTTGGCCCGATCATGGCGCTCTGGTTCTTGGTCTTGGGAGGATTGGGGATTTTTCACAGCGCGTCGAACCCCGGTGTGTTCAAAGCGCTCAGCCCGCTCTACGCCATTGACTTTCTTGTGCACAACCCGGGTTTGTTCCTCGTCGTGTTGGGCTCGGCAGTGCTGGCAGTGACCGGCGCGGAAGCGTTGTATGCGGATATGGGCCACTTTGGGCGCAAGCCGATTCGCGTGGCGTGGTTTGCGTTCGTGATGCCGTTACTCGTCATTAACTACTTCGGTCAGGGCGCGTTAATTCTCAAGACTTGCGCCGGGAAGACGGCGTGTGAGATGCATCCGTTTTATGATCAGGTGCCGCATTCGTTCCTCATTCCGATGGTGATCTTGGCGGGCTTTGCATCGGTCATTGCCTCACAAGCGGTGATTTCCGGCGCGTTCTCGATTGCGCGTCAGGGCATTCAATTGGGCTTTTTGCCGCGCATGCAGGTGGTCCACACCTCGCACCGTTCGGAAGGGCAAATTTATCTGCCGGCGGTCAACTGGGCGCTGTTCGTGCTCGTGCTGCTGGTCGTGATTTCGTTTCGCAGCACCGAGAATTTGGCGGCGGCGTACGGCTTGGCCGTGACCGGCGCGATGTTCATTGACACCATTTTGTTCGCCGTCGTGGCGTTTAGCTTGTGGAAGTGGAACAAGGCGCTCGCTACGTTGGCCGTCGTCGTTTTTGCAGCGGTGGACATCGCGCTGCTGGCGTCGACTGCGATCAAGATTCCTGATGGCGGTTGGTTCCCTCTGATGGTGGCGAGCATCATTTTGTTGTTGATGACGACGTGGAAACGTGGCCGCAGTTTGATGGCCGAGCAGCGTCGCCAGTCCGCGCTGCCGTTGGCACCGATGATCGAAGCGCTGGCGCGTGACGCCGCGCGCGTGCAAGGCACGGCCGTCTTCATGACGTCTAACCCGGACGAAATGCCGGCCGCGATGCTGCACAACCTGAAACACAACAAAGTGCTGCACGAAAAAAACATCATCCTGCATGTGCACTTCGAGGACGTACCGTTGGTCACTCGCGCCAACCGGGTGCGCGTCGAAGAGATGGGTCACGGCTTCTACAAGATGGTCGTGAACTACGGCTTCATGAACGCGCCAGACATTCCTAAGGCGCTCACGATTGCCGCCAAAGCGCACCAGATCGAAGTGGAGATGATGGACACGTCGTTCTTCGTCTCGCGCGAAGTGCTGGTGCCGACGGCGTGCAGGCGAATTTCCGTGTGGCGACAGCGTTTGTTTAGCGTGATGTCGCGCAACGCGCAATCGGCCACCGCATATTTCCAAATTCCAACCAACCGAGTGCTGGAACTCGGCGCACAGATTAAGTTCTAATACAGCTTTTATGCACTAGCGACCGCCAGGCGGTCGTTTGAAGCGCATTTTTACCTCTATCGACATACGCACTAATTCGGCTGCAACGACCACCTAGCTGTCGTTGCAGCCGAAAAGTCATATCGCGTTGCGTCATTGCGGCACACACATCACCAGCCCCTCGTGTACCCAGCCTGCGCTGACCATTGCTTGCGCGATCTTGTCGTCGGTGAGGTAGCGATGATTGCTGTCGAAACTGCGACCAGCGGGGTTGTTGTAGAGCCGGTAGAGCGGAATCGTGGCTGTCGGACAACTAGCGGCTCTGCTTGGTGTGGCCGGGATCGGTCGGCTTGCGCGGAAGGCTAGCCCTTCGTCGTGTAGCGCGCTGATGCCCGGCAGCACCACTTTGCATTCATTCGCGTCTGCGCTGTAGAAATGCGTATTCGGGCCGGGGCTAACGCTGCCGTAGAAGCGACAGACCGAAACGTAGCCGCCGCTCTTGAAGCTGCGCCCGGTGCGCGTCCACTGCGGGATTTGGTCGAGCAAGGCTTGTTCGTTCGCATTGGAGGCGTAGAAAAAGTGCCCGACTGGCGACGCCGGAGACACCGTGTAGTTCACGTATTCGACGATTTCGCCTTCGATGAACGGCGGCGGCAGTTTGGCCAGCTCAAAATTGTTAAGTGACGACGGAAAGTTCGGCCAGTCGGCGAGCATGGGCACCTTGCTTTGATCGCTCGGGTTCCAGTTGCTTTCGCTGGCGACCAAGCCCAAACGATAGCCCCAGTAGTAGGTCATCCACGGCACACCGCCACGTTTGATGACCATCGGCGAGGCGTCGTATTCAGAGCCGTCGCTGGCCTTGCGGCGTACCGGTGCACCGTAGGTTATGGTGTCTTCAAAGGTCCATCTCACAGGGTTTCCAAGAAATTCATCACATCCCAAAGCGTTGAATGCAACGCCGGAATAGTATGTGACAGCCGCTTTTTGCTGCGTGCCTGCCGTCATCGACTGAGGTATGAGAATGCCTTTCATGGCACAGGGCTGCGCCATTGCCCCGCCAAGATACAGCGCTCGATAGCCAAGCAGCATCGAGTTTGCGAAATTACCGTAATAGTGGCCCACATCGACCAGCCTGCGGCTGACGGAAAAATACGTTCCTTCTGCCGTTGTAATCGGCGCGGGGTCGGTCGCGCCGCCGACGACACGAACCTCGGGCGGAAACTGCGATGGCAACGGAAAGGCCGCCTCATACGCGGAAAGGCCGTAATGCAGATAGTAAGGCCCTAATCCGACGGGTACAGATGCCGCCGCCAACGCAGATGACATAGCCACAGCACCCAGAAACGGCAGGGCCCGACGGACAGATTGAAAAATAGTTTGATTCACGATGATGCTCCTCTACGAGGTAGTGGGATGCGCCACTACCTCAAGGTTGACGGTTAAGCGTAAAGGGAAATGCTGGCCTAATCCGGCAAGTAGACGATCTTGATCGGAACGTTTACAGGGTCAGTCACGTAGTTATATGGTTTCGAGTGCTGGCGAACGGCCGCCTCAATGTCACTGGGGGTGACTAGGTTGTATTTATCGGCAATATAGGCTGCCGCCGCAGCGACGTGCGGAGCCGCCATTGAGGTTCCAGAAAGCCATGCCCAGCCTGACGTGGTGCTGTAGTAGGGCGTTCCCATCACAAACCCTTGTGGCTGGCCACCCGAATAAGAGACCCCGTATGAAGTGCCCGTGGCACCATACCCAAAAGTCGAATAAATGTCGTTCCCGGGTGCCCATAAGTCAACGCATGAACCAAAGTTTGATCCGACGCCGTATGGATATCCAGGCGGGATGGAGCCGCCCGCGATGCCAGTTGGTTGACTCACGGAGAACAATTCAGGAAGAGGTCCGCTCGCCGGCAGAGACACTACGCTTGATGCTGCGTACCCAAATCTGTCCAGCGCACCAACCACCATAAAGCCATCGTTGCTTGCCGTGCCGGATGCATTTACGGAAGCCTTGAATGCGGGCGAGTATTTCCGGCCAAAGCTATTGGTTAAAAAGTAGCCACACGAATCGCCATTGTGATTTCCTGCGGATTGGACAAAAACAACCCCGGGATATCGAACCCAACCGGAAATCCACTGCGGGGTGATAAGTTCGATAGCCTTCGTTTGATTGGCGAGTGGCTCACCATCTTCGAAATAGCCCAATCCCCCGGGATTTATTGACATCGTGACAATGTGAACCATCTGAGGATAAAACGCCCACTGCAAGTTGTTCCACTTGATGTAATCCATCGCGAGCCCGATAGTCGTGGAGGTGGGATCGCTACCGCACGGTCCCGCAGTTGGCGTACCCGCCGCCATAGAAACCATGTTTACGCCCGCGTAAATTCCCATACGATTTTTACCGTTGTCGCTTGTAGCGCCAACAATTCCGGCGACATGAGTAGCATGGGCGTAACAGCCGACAGCGGTCGTATAGCCAGAGGCTGCTGTGCATGAATTTGTTTCGCCGCACGAAACATGCTCAGAAACGCTATCTAAATCATCGTGAACGGCGACGCCACTGTCAATGATGTAGACCTTACGTTGACTGCCTGGCAACACAGTTTGCCCGTTGATCGCTTTGTGTCCCCAGTCTCGGAGCTCCTTCCACTCATCTCCGTTCCACTCGGGCAACCAGCCTGACGCTGGCGGTGGCTGAAATGGCGCGCTCAACTGCTGCACTTCATCCTCCGTAATCAACCGAACATTTGTATCGCTACGCAACCGCTCAATCTGCTGGCTGTTGAGAAACGCACTGACGCTGGCGCCGACCCAACTGGTCATGCCGGCGCGCTTGAAGCCGTAGCGTGCTTCGTAGTCTTGCACCAGATTCAATACTCGCGGGTGGTGGCGTGTCTTTTTTGGGTCGAACGATTCGGTGAGTTTGCCGGGGTAACCGTCCTGCGCGGTTTTCACGAAGTCAATGATGATGAGTTTGTTGCCGACCTCATCGGTGATGGGCTTGCTGGCCGCGTGATACGACGGCAAGGCGGGTTTAGCAGGGGGGGGGGTATCTGCGGCGTAGCCTGTGCTCGCGATGCTCACAAGCGTGAGGAAGAGCGCGGCCGTGGAGGCAGTTGCGAGCGTGTGAAGGCGCTGTAACCCATTGCGACGGTGCGGAACGAGACGTTTCATAGCGATTTCCTTTTTGCGAGTGTTGCTGCGTTGAGGAGAAGTGAGCCTGTGTCGTAGTCCTATCACCCGGTCATTGTGAATGAGACTATCTTGATTTTGTGGTTGCGGCATGACCACAACATGACAACAGCATACGCCTGTCGTCGTCACCACACAACACGCTAAGGCAAGCGAAGCGCAGTTGAATCACGTTCGGCGGCTAAATCAGATGAATCTTGCGTTACGCGTTGCTTTGGCTTTTGCGCGGGAGCGACCTTCGCACGGTCGCTTAAGCACATTTTTTCGTATAGTCGAAAGTATTCATAAATCGGCTGTAACGACCACCAATCTGTCGTTGCAGCCGAAAAGTCATACCGCATCGCATCACTGCGGCACACACATCACCAGCCCCTCGTGTACCCAGCCTGCGCTGACCATTGCTTGCGCGATCTTGTCGTCGGTGAGGTAGCGATGATTGCTGTCGAAACTGCGACCAGCGGGGTTGTTGTAGAGCCGGTAGAGCGGAATCGTGGCTGTCGGACAACTAGCGGCTCTGCTTGGTGTGGCCGGGATCGGTCGGCTTGCGCGGAAGGCTAGCCCTTCGTCGTGTAGCGCGCTGATGCCCGGCAGCACCACTTTGCATTCATTCGCGTCTGCGCTGTAGAAATGCGTATTCGGGCCGGGGCTGACGCTGCCGTAGAAGCGACAGACTGAGACGTAGCCGCCGCTCTTGAAACTGCGTCCAGTGCGCGTCCAGTCTGCTACTGTGTCGAGCAGCGCTTGCTCGCTGGCGTTGGCGGCGTAGAAGAAGTGCCCCACCGGGGAGGCGGGCGAAACTTTGTAGTTGACGTATTCGACGACTTCGCCTTCGATGAACGGCGGCGGTAGTTTGGCGAGTTCGAAGTTGTTGAGCGGCGTCGGAAAGTTCGGCCAGTCAGCGAGCATGGGCACCTTGCTTTGATCACTCGGGTTCCAGTTGCTTTCGCTGGCGACCAAGCCCAAACGATAGCCCCAGTAGTAGGTCATCCACGGCAAGCCGTTACGTTTGATGACCATCGGCGAGGCGTCATATTCCGAGCCATCCATCGCCTTGCGGCGCACCGGGGCGCCGTAGGTGATTGCGTCTTGGAAAGTCCACTTGGCAGCCGGCTTCGTGAAGTTGTCGCACTGATTCGGCGGCGGGTTTGAGGTAGACGCCGGCAGATAACCAGAATCAACATTTTGTTGCGTGCCACCGACCATCGACCTAGGGATACTGATTGGTATGACTAGGCACGGCCCAAATTCTGAATCTTCAAAGCGGAGCGAAGACGCGGGGTATCCATCCAGTCTCGGATCTACGGTGGATGAAGTTATCCGCATAACCCGCGTGACGGGCCAAGAATTTTGCCCGTCGTACGTTACTGATGGCGGATCAATTCCGCCGCCGGTAACGTGGATTTCAACGGCGTACGGATTAGGCAGTCCTATCGCTGTTGGCCCATACTGTGGGTAATACTGAGCCAATGTGGTCGAAGCGGGCGCGGCTGCACCGTGGCTCGACCATAACGCGAAGAGCCCAAACAGGGCGCTTCGTGCCATGTGTAAGGCAACGTTTGTTTTCATAATAGTCCTAATCAATTCAGGGGGCCGCGCAATGCGCTCCACACGGCGCATCGCACGAATCGGAGCTTAGAAGTGGTTAGTCTGGTAGGTAGACTATTTTCCGACCGGCGTACGTGAACGCCTCATCTCGCACCTTCTGCTCGATCGCAATGGGCGTCGTCAATTGATACTTGTCAGCGATGTACGCGGCGGCAGCGGCAACGTGTGGTGCGGCCATCGAGGTGCCAGAGAGCCAAGCCCAGCCTTGCATCGGAGCTGGTGGCGTAGAAGTTCCCGTGTATGTCCACGGATGAGACCAGACGTATGTCGAGGACTGACCGCCGGAATATGGCTGATAGGGGTTAAGCGGATCAGGTCCATAGTAGCTGGTGTCTCCGTGCGAACCACGCCCCCACGTCGAATAAATGCCTTGCCCTGGTGCCCAAATATCGACACAGTTACCATAGTTGGTTCCAAGTTCAGGGTCGGTAATACCGAGGGGTTCCGACGCATTTATCGGGGTAGCGAGCGTCCCGTTATTCCCTATTGCACCTACGACCAAGACACCATCAACCTGCGTGGTTTGCTGATTCAGTCCAATTTGATATGCACGCGATTCGCGTTTCGGTAGGGCATTCGTGTCTCCACATGCGTCCTGATTACCGTTCCCCGCCGACTGAACAAACACAGCACCCGGATAGAAAGTCCAGCCGCTAATTCCCACAGGCGTGACGAGTTCGACCACCTTTGACTGATTGGTCTGTTGACCCCCATTGGCGTCGAATCCCATACCGCCTGAGTTCGCGGACAAATTCACGATGGGTACATTCGGCGTGTAGAACGACCACTGTATGTTGCTCCACTTAATGTAGTCGAGCGCATGGCCAATGGCGGTCAAACTTGGCCCTCCCTGAGTGTCGCCACATGACGCAGTCACCAACGTCCCCGTGCCCATCGACACCATGTTGACGCCCGCATAAACACCCATGCGCGTTTGCCCGTTTCCCGCCGTTGCACCGATGATGCCTGCGACGTGAGTAGAGTGCGCGTAGCAGCCGACCGCTCGCACATCTCCGTACGTATTTGTGCAAGTCTCGTTGGCACCGACGTAAGCACTGCACACAAATCGATCCGACACACTCCCGAGATCATCATGAAACGCAACACCACTATCAATGATGTAAACCTTGCGTTGACTGCCGGGCAATACCGTTTTGCCATTCACCGCGACATGCCCCCAGTCGCGCAGTTCCGTCCACGGGGTGCCATTCCATGCGGGATACCAGGGCGGATTGGCGCTAAAAGGCTGAACCTCGTCCTCTGTAATCAACCGAACATTTGTGTCGCCACGCAACCGCTCAATCTGCTGACTGTTGAGAAACGCACTAACGCTTGCGCCGACCCAACTGGTCATACCTGCGCGCTTGAAGCCGTAGCGTGCTTCGTAGTCTTGCACCAGATTCAATACTTGCGGGTGGTGGCGCGTCTTTTTCGGGTCGAACGATTCGGTGAGTTTGCCGGGGTAACTGTCCTGCGCGGTTTTCACGAAGTCAATGATGATGAGTTTGTTGCCGACCTCATCCGTGATGGGCTTGCTGGCCGCGTGATACGACGGCAAGGCGGGCTTAGCAAGGGGGGGGGCATCTGCGGCGTAGCCTGTGCTCGTCATGCTGACGAGCGCGAGGCAGAGCGCGGCCGTCGAGGTAGTTGCGAGCGTGTGAAGGCGCTGTAACCCATTGAGACGATGCGGAACGAGACGTTTCATAGCGATTTCCTTTTTGCGAGTGTTGCTGCGTTGAGGAGAAGTGAGCCTGTGTCGTAGTCCTATCACCCGGTCATTGTGAATGAGACTATCTTGATTTTCAGGTTGCGGCATGACCGCAACATGACAACAGCATACGCCTGTCTTCATCGTCGCACAACTACGCTGCGCAGTGGAAATGGCGGTCGAATCGCGCTCGACGGCTAAATCAGATGAGTCGTGTGTTGCGCGTTGCATTGGCTTTTGCGTGGGAGCGACCGTCGTACGGTCGCTTAAGCGCATTTTTTCGTATAGTCGAAAGTATGCATAAATCGTCGCAAACGACCGCGGGTCGGTCGCCAGACGCATAAAGTTGTTAACAGTGAAGTGTCCGCTCACCGCGCGTATCGCGAAGGGTCTGAAAACGAGGCCGACGATCAACGCCTCGCGACGCCGAGGGTGAACGGATGTCGTTAAGTCTCCCGGCCTTCGCCTACGCTGCGGCCCGCGCATCTTTCCGTCGCCAATACAGCGCGCAGCTGAGACCGCTGACGATGTGCCACATGCCCCAGAGGCTGGCGATGATGACCATGCCTAGGTCGGCGTTGAACTGCACGGCGATGATGCCCAGCGCGAGGCCGGAATTTTGCATGCCGCCTTCGATCATCACGGCGCGGCGGTCGCGCTCGGAGACGCCCAGCGCGACGCTCGTAATCCAGCCGAAAAAGAGGCCGCTCGCGTTGTGTGCGATGACGATGGCTAAAGTAGGCAGCAGGCCCAACGTGAGTAGCTGCCGTTCCTTGACCAGCCCAAGCACGATAAACGCGAGCAACGCGACGAGCGAGAAATTCGCCAGCGGCTTGTGAATTTTCGCGGCCAAGCCCGGCAGTCGGTGGGTGACGAAAAGCCCTAACGCCATCGGCACCGCGAGCATCAACACGAGACTGATCCAGATATCAGACGCGTCGATTTTCAGCGCGCGCAGCCACGTCGCCGTCACCGGATTGGTGGCGATCATCCAGCCGAAGTTAAACGGCGTTGCAACCAAAGCGATGAGCGACGCCACGGCCGACACACTGACCGAGAGGGCCGTGTTGCCGCGCCCGAAGTGCGTAATCACATTGCTCAAGCTTCCGCCGGGACACGCGGCGACGAGGATCATCGCCGCCTCCACGTTGGGCGGCAAGTCGAGCGCGAGCGTAGCGAGCCACGTTCCGACCGGTAGCAAAATGAACTGCGGAATCAACCCACAAATGACTGCGCGTGGCGTTTGCGCGACGCGCCGAAAATCGTCGACCTTGAGTTCAAGCGCGACGGAGAAGACCATCAGCGCGAGCACTGCGGTCAAGATGATTTGCTGCGTGGTCATTGTGAGTTTTCCCCTTACGTCAGGCTGCGCGCACCGATGATAAGGCGCATGATCGTGGTGACTAAGCACGCGAACGCGAAGCCATACGCGAGCGCAGCAAACCATTGCGGCGCGAGACACATGGCGGTGAACACGAGAATGGTCTCGAAGCCCTCGGTGAGTCCGCCCAAGTAATAAATGCCTTTGCTTGGATACGCCTCATTAATTTTGCCGCGCTTGGCGACGATGGACGCGTATGCGAGGAAGGTCGACGCGGTTCCGATGAAACTCGCGAGTAGGACCGCCGCTGGCAATGCATTAACGGCCGGATTAGCGAGAGCAAAACCCAACGGAATCGCCGCGTACACCAAGACGTCACAGACGATATCGAGAAACGCGCCACGATCGGTCGGCCCGGCAGCGCGCGCCATCGTCCCGTCCACGCCATCGAGAAACCGGTTCGCTAAGAACAGTGCAAGCCCCACGCCGAAATGCCCGAGCGCGATCATCGGCGCGGCGGCCAACCCCACAGTCGCACCCACAAGTGTCACGCCATTGGCGGTACAACCCAAGCGCGTCAAGACGCGTGCCACTGCGCGGTGTGGCGCAGCGAGCAGGGGAAGTAGATGGCGGTCGAACATGTGACGAGTGTAGCGGCGCGCATGCAAGGCCCCTGCTCTGCTAGATTCGAGTTATGAACTCCGCGCTTGCCCTTATCGTCATCGTGCTCGCTGCCAGCGTGTTGGCCGTGGGACTGTGTCGGCGTTTAGGGTTGCCGTCGCTCTTGGGCTATCTCGTCGTTGGAATGTTGCTAGGGCCGCAGGCGTTCAAGCTCATCCCGGACTCGTCGCAGGCGCGGGCGATTGCTGAATATGGCATCGTTTTCTTGATGTTCTCGATCGGACTGGAATTTTCGTTGCCGCAGTTTCGTGCGATGCGACGCATGGTGCTGGGGCTTGGGTCGGCGCAGTACATCGCTTCGCTGGTGCTTTTCGCGTTGATCGCGCTGGCGCTCTCGCAGTCGGTCGCGTCGGCCATCGTGCTCGGCGCCGCGCTGGCGATGTCGTCTACCGCCATTGGCATCAAGCTTTTGGCGGAGCGCAACGAGCTGAGTTCGCCGCTGGCGAGACCAGTGATTGGCGTATTGCTCTTTCAGGATTTGGCCGTGGTGCCTTTGCTCATTTTGCTACCCGCACTCGGCGTGGGCGGCGGCATGGGCGCAAGCGAAATTGGCTGGATACTTACGAAAGTGGTGGTACTGCTGGGTTTGTTGCTTGGCTTCGGTCAGCCTGTGCTGCGCGCGTGGTTTCGTATCGTCGCGCGGCGCAAAACCAGCGAACTATTCATGCTCAATGTGTTGCTCGTTACGCTTCTCTTAGCGTGGCTGTGTCACCTTGCTGGCTTGCCGCACGCACTGGGCGCATTCGTTGCCGGCATGCTCATTGCCGAGACAGAATACAAGATGCAGGTGGAGGACGATATTCGTCCGTTCCGTGATGTTTTGCTCGGTATGTTTTTCATCTCGGTCGGCATGCAGCTTGATGGCGGATTTGTCGTGACGCAGTTTGGTTGGGTGCTGCTGACGCTAGTCGTGTTGTTGCTCGGTAAAGCCGTAGTGCTGCAACCGCTGGTTAGAAAGTTTGGCTTCAAAGCCGCTGACGCGAACGTTGCAACGTCGCTCCTTGCGCCTGCGGGTGAGTTTGGTTTCGTGCTGATCACTTTGGGTCTAACCACCGGAGCGCTCCCCACCCAACCCGCACAAGTGGCCATCGCGGCGATGTTGATCTCGATGCTGGCTGCGCCGTTTCTGCCGCGCCTTGCAGAACGCATGAACCAGCGCATCACTGCGAACGATTTCTTGGCGCGTTCGGCCGACATTTTCAAAATCGCGACCGAGAGCATGGAGCGGCAAGATCACGTCATCATCTGCGGCTTCGGGCGCAGCGGCCAATATCTTTCGCGTTTGCTGGAGGCCGAGAACGTGCGCTACGTGGCGCTCGACCACGACCCAGACCGTGTGCGCGAGGCGCAAGGCGGCGTGGGCAATGCGGCGGGGAACCACATCGTGTTCGGTGACGCCTGCCGACGTGAGGCGCTGATTGCAGCGGGCGTTGAGCGCGCGCGCGCGTTGGTAATTTCGTTTAGCGACGTGGATGCCGCACTCAAAATTCTCGGCACCGCAAAGGTGCTGCGCCCGGATTTGGCCATCGTGGTGCGCACCACGGACGAAGAATCCATTGACCGTCTGCTCGAAGCCGGTGCGACAGAAGTGGTGCCCGAAGTGCTCGAAGGCAGTTTGATGTTGGCCTCGCACTCGCTCTTGCTTCTTGGCACGCCGCTCTCAAAAGTCTTGCGACGGATTCGCGCGGTGCGCGAGGAGCGCTACAGTTTGTTTCAAGGCTTCTATCGGGGCGCAAGCGACGGCAACGAAAACGAAGACGACGCTCAGGTCTTGCACACGGTGCACCTACCCGACACGGCAAACGCAGTGGGCCGCACTTGGGGCGAAGTCGCGGCGAATTTTCGCGGTGGTGCGGCGGAAATCAGTCATATCCGTCGCGGCAGCGTCCGCTTGCCACGGCCGGCTGATGACTTCGTGTTCGAGTCCGGTGATGCGTTAATTTTGCTCGGCACTCAAACAGGCGTGACCTCGCTAGAGTTGCACTTGACGCGATAATTTTTCACGAATCTTGATCGTCAATAAATGCTGCGCCGCAGCAACAACTCGGCGAGACGGTCCAGCACCTTGCACAATGATTAGGGCTTTCCCTAATTAAACTGAATAAACCTACGCACTCTTTTGAATTGCGTATGGTGGCATGCCGTTTGCGTATGCAACACATCTAAATCTCTGGTGTAATCGCTGCTGAACGGACATCGGCGCTTTCAAGCCATACGCTCACATTAATTCCGATAAAAAATCTAGGAGATATTGAATGTTTAAATCTGGAACGAAAGTCGTTCTCGGCACGTTGCTCGCCGTTGGCGCGTTGGCTGCTCTGCCCGCACATGCTGGTGCGACGCTCGACAAAATCAAGAAAGCTGGTCAGGTCGTTTGCGGCGTGAACACCGGTTTGGCTGGTTTCTCGCAAGCTGACTCCGCTGGTAACTGGACCGGCCTTGACGCTGACTACTGCAAAGCACTCGCTGCTGCCGTTTTGGGCGATGCCAATAAAGTGAAGTGGGTTCCTCTGAACGCACAGCAACGCTTCGCGGCATTGCAATCAGGCGAAGTTGATGTCCTCTCGCGTAACACCACGTTCTCGCTCACCCGCGATGCATCGCTAGGTCTGCACGCAACGGGCGTGACGTACTACGACGGTCAAGGCTTCATGGTCACGACCAAGTCCAAGATCAAAGACGCCAAGCAACTCAAAGGCCAAACCGTTTGCGTTCAATCCGGCACCACGACCGAGAAGAACCTGACGGACTTCTCCAAAGCCAACGGCTTGGGCATCAAACCCGTCGTGTTCGAAAAAGTAGAAGCAGCCACCGGCGCGTACTTCGCAGGTCGTTGCATCGCCTACACGACAGACGCATCGGGCCTCGCTTCAGTTCGTAACAAAGAAGCTAAGAACCCTGACGAACACGTCATCCTCCCACAGCTGATCTCCAAAGAGCCACTCGGCCCAATGGTTCGCCGTGGTGACGACGAGTGGTTCGCCATCTCGAAATGGGTTATCCATGGTCTGCTCGAAGCCGAGGAATACGGCGTCACGCAAGCTAACGTTGACCAAATGAAGTCGAGCACCGATCCGGTCGTTCAACGCATCCTCGGCACGTCCGAAGATACGGGCAAGCTGCTCGGTCTCGACAAAGAATGGATGGCACGCGCACTCAAAGCCGTTGGTAACTACGGCGAAATCTTCGAGCGCAATGTAGGTCCGAAGTCGGCGCTCAAGCTGCCACGCGGTGCTAATAACCAGTGGAATAAGGGCGGCCTGATGTACGCCTACCCAGTCCGGTAAGACTTGCTGCGCGGGCGCATTGCGGCGTTGGCGGCTCGCTCGTGTACGAAAGTACACGTCGCGAACCGCCGCCTTGCACTGCATCCCGCTCGCGGCGTCTGAACATTGGTTCGTTTTTCGATTCCAACAGTCAACGCCGTATCTGCATAGTCCCCTCTCCTGCACGCGGGAGAGGGTTAGGGTGAGAGTGACTCGTTTGCGGATCAGTCTCCTCTCCCTAACAGGAACAACAGAAGTCCTGTCACCGGATAACGATATTTTTTAACGGGGAAATGCATGGCGGTTGCACCACGAACACCACCTAGCAAACGAGATTGGTCTTGGCGTAGCCAAGCGTTTCGCGGCTTGCTTTATCAAATACTCGCGGTTGCGCTCATCGGCGGCGCAGTCTGGTTTTTGGCGCACAACACCGCCGAGAACATGCGCATACGGGGCATCAAGAGCGGCTTCGATTTTCTTTGGGCGCCGGCGGGTTTCGACATCGGCGAGTCCCTGTTTCCGTTTGATTCCAACAACCCCTATTGGAAGGCGTTCCTGATTGGCGTGAGCAACACATTGCGTGTTGCCGTTGTCGGCATCATCTTGACGACAATTCTCGGTACCTTAATTGGCGTCGGCCGCTTTTCCCGCAACGGTTTGCTGCGCGGCCTGTGTCAGGCGTACGTCGAATTCTTCCGTAACGTTCCGGTGCTGCTTCAACTTTTGATGTGGTACTTGCTTTTTACGGAACTGCTTCCGGACATCACGGACGCGAAGCACGTCGGTCCGTTTTTTCTAAGCAAAGGTGGTTTGTCGTTTCCCGAGCCATTGTGGGCCACTGGACATCTCACGGGTGTGATCGGATGGGGCCTCGGAGCGGTTGTTGCGTGGTTTTATCGTCGTTGGGCGCAAGCAAAATTCGAAGCGACGGGACAACTGCGAAGCATGTTCTGGGTGCCCGTCGTGATCGTGATCGCATGTGGTGCGCTAGGCTGGATCATAGGCGGTGCACCGTTTGATTTCAACATGCCCAAGAAGGGCGAGTTCGCGATTGAGAATGGCGGTTCGTTGACACCGGAATTCATGGCGGTGCTGTTGGGACTTGTGCTCTACACGGCTGCCTTCGTGGCCGAAGTCGTGCGCTCCGGCATCTCGTCGGTAGCGCGCGGGCAAAGTGAAGCAGCGCAAGCCCTCGGTCTGTCGAAGGGTCAGGAGATGCAAAAAGTGCTTCTCCCACAAGCGCTGCGTGTGATCATCCCGCCGATGACGAGCCAGTTTTTGAACCTCACGAAGAACTCGTCGCTTGCGGTCGCGATTGGCTACCCTGACGTGGTGTCAATCGCGAACACCGCGCTCAACCAAACCGGCCGCGCGGTCGAGTGCATCGCGATCATCATGTTGGTGTATCTCACCACCTCGTTGTCCACCTCGATCTTCATGGGTTGGTACAACGCGAAATCAGCCATTCAGGAGCGCTAGACCATGGCTGAAACAATTGTCTTTCAATCGGCTCCAGCACGCCCTGCTCCAGTAAAAACCGAGGGCTTGGTGCCTTGGGCTAAGGCCAATTTGTTCGCGAACTGGCAGAGCACCGTCACAACCGTCATCGTGCTTGGCGTGTTGTTGTATGCAATCCCCAACTTTATCCAGTGGGCGTTCCTTACCGCCACGACGGTACCAAACGCGGATGCTTGTCGTGCGCCGGGCGTCGGCGCGTGTTGGGGCGTGGTGACCGAGAAGTATCG
>ERZ795056.3572-NODE-3572-length-16604-cov-108.541422_pt1 | contig 16604 bp, 8 predicted proteins | sample MGYA00375140_ERZ795056 | MGnify/ENA primary metagenome ERZ795056 (study PRJEB30185, sample SAMN05720227) | activated sludge metagenome | isolation source: Anaerobic digester | place: USA | collected 2015-03-09 ... | reverse complement strand
TGTCAAGAAAAATCGTGTCCTGCACACTATTGAATTTTGCCAAACCGGAATTCCGAATTCCAATTACGAAATATGGTTCATAATTGAACCAGTTGCATTGTTTAAGTTTAACCCAAATAATGCAGTAGAAATAATGATTAATGTTATTTCCCTAATCAGCAATCATATATTGTAGTAAAAATTCCGTAGGAACGACAGATATTAACAACGGGTTTCAACCCGGTGATAAGAAAGCAGGAGAGTCATTATCTCCTTTTCCGAGAAAGAGTTCCTTAGGAACGACAGATACTAACAACGGGTTTTAACCCGGTGAAAAGAATAATCCAAATACAACCACCATTACTTGTCTGAATAGTTCCGTAGCCCCACAGAATTTTTATTTTTTCTGATAAATATTTATTTTATCTGGCTAATGACTTCTTTCTCTACATAAGTCCTATCTATTTTATTGTATCTTTAACTGCTGGATCTTTTACTTTTTCTGCTTGTTGCTTTGTGCGGGTTGAAACCCGCTAATAGTATCTGTCGTTCCTACGGAACTTTTTATTATAGTGGTAAGGTTTTTCTCATTTTCACCGGGTTCAAAACCCGTTGTTAGTATCTGCCATCCCTAACGGGATTTTTTTGATTTTAACAGCGGGTTTTAACCCGGTGATAAGAAAGCAGGAGAGTCATTATCTCCTTTTCCGAGAAAAGTTCCGTAGGAACGACAGATACTAACAACGGGTTTCAACCCGGTGATAAGAAAGCAGGAGAGTCATTATCTCCTTTTCCGAGAAAGAGTTCCGTAGGAACGACAGATACTAACAACGGGTTTCAACACGGTGATAAGAAAGCAGGAGAGTCATTATCTCCTTTTCCGAGAAAAAGTTCCGTAGGAACGACAGATACTAACAACGGGTTTCAACCCGGTGATATGAAAAGAACCTACAAAACTATATTTATTGGGGAAAAAAGTTCCGTAGGAACGACAGATAGTATAGAGAGGTTTTAACCTGGAAAAAAAATTCAAATTTATTATTTGGTTAACTGAATTCTGAGTTACCATAAATAGAGGACATATATTTTTCAGGTTTCTGCGAACTCTTTGGCAAAGAGGAAGTTGCCAACCCATTTTTCCTCAATTGTATTATTTAAGTTTAATTCAGCAGCATCTCTAAAATATTTACCGGTAAAGCATCCTGGTAGGAATAGGGTTGGTTAATTTCCATTCCCAAAGCATCAATAAGGACTCTTCCTTTCACGGAATATCTTATTTCTCCTTTAACTGCGCCTTTTACAGCTCCCAGAATGGTTTTCAGATTATTCAGTTTAAAAACCATTACTCCATCCTGAGAGTAGATATTTTCGTTGAATTTAAGCTGATTTTTCAGGTTTCCCGTTCCGGCAAATTTATCGCTGATATAAATTTCCGCGGGAAAGCCCTTGAAATTGAAGGTTAAACCGTAAGGATTCAAAATAATAAAATGAACCTGTAATTCCGTTTCGCCAATGCCGATCTTTTCAACAGTGGTCTTCGTTATTTTGAATAAACTTTGTCCATTGGTGCTGAATTTAGGAATAATGCTTTTCAGTTGTTCCTTCAAATCAAGCTCGTAGGGTTCATCAAATTTAAACTTTTTCCCAATCCCCAAAACTTTGCCATGTCCTTTACCGGTTATGAAAAATTGCACTTTTTGATCTATGGAACTAACCATTTTCACAACTGGACGCGTTTCCAGTTCCACATTAAAATCCAAACACATAGTTGATTTTTTAGGTATTTGCACCACCTTTTGCAAAGTAGCAGTTCCAACTTTGTAGCGGTCTTTATTTAGCAGTTCCACATTCAATTGATCCAGTTTCAATTTATAGCAATTAGGATTACTTACCATAAACGATATTTTAATAGTGCTTTTATCGGGAGTGATGGAAATCACTTTCACATCCTGAATTTTTGTCACTGTAGGGCTCTTGAAGAGTTTGCAGGAACTGAGAGAAATAAGCACTAAGCTAAAAGCTACTAAATATAATATGTTTTTCATCAATATTCTCCTGAAGGTTTATCTACATACTGTCTGAACCAAAGTTCCAAAGCGATAACATTAAATAGCATTTCCACCTGTTTGTTGTCTCCTGCCAAATATTTATGCCAATAATGATTAATCTTGGGCAAATTCCAAATTCCTCTTTGGCGAAATGCACTGCTGGCAAAAATATCGGAAATAAAAGGTTTTAATTCCTGTTTCATCCAGACCTGATAAAAGGGCGAAGAAAAAATGCCTTTATCCTGCCGGTAATATATTTCTTCCGGAATCAAATCTTTCATTGCAAAACGGTGAATTACTTTGGTATAAGGTGGCTGAACCTTATATTGTGATGGCAGAGAAAAAACAAAATCCACCAAACGATAATCCAGAAAAGGAACTCTACTTTCCACAGAATTTGCCATAGTCAACCGGTCTTCAAAATGCAACAATGTTTGCAGGGAAGTGTTATGCATCATATTATACAGGAAATTGGAAAGCCGTGATGCCTTAATATCCACAATCTTTTTCAGAATTTGTTCCCCGCAGTTTTTTTCGGCTTCTTTTGTAAAAGCACGATTAAAGGGCTCAAAGCGGTAATAACAAAACTCCAGATTGTAGAGTGATGACTCCGGCAGAAAAGTAGAAAGCATTATTTTTCCCAGTTTGGAAAATGCCTTATTATCTTTTTTCAAATAGATAGGCAGTTCTTTCCCTAATCTGCTAATTTGCATACCCCTAATCAAATCGGCAAAATAACGGTATAAAGAATGTCTGTAACCAGCAGATATTTCATCGGAACCCTGTCCCGAAAGCAAAACCTTAATTCCTTGTTTATGTGCTTCTTGCATCACTGCATTGATAGATACAAAAGCTGCAGATAAGGGAAGGTCATTCATATAAGTCAATTTTTCCCACCAGCAAATGGCATCTTCTGCTGTAGGACTAACCAAAAACGAAGTGCAGGAGGTCTTTTGCACGATTTTTTCCATCCACTTGCGTTCATCCAGTTCCGGTGTAAAAGCATAATAGGAAGAAAATGTTTTTAGAGGTTCACCTTTTTTTTGCACTGCAGAACAAACAATTGCCGAAGAATCCATCCCTCCGGACAAGGTAGCTCCAATTTCTACATCACTGCGAAGTTGTAAGGAAATGGAATCCAGAAAGATATTTCTATATTGTTCAACTGCTTTATGAAAAGAAAGCTGGGAACTTTCAAAATTGGCTATATCCAAGTCATAATATTGGTTGATTATAATCTTACCGTTTACAGCAAGCAAATTATGCCCCGGTTTTAAAGAGTGAACATTTTGCCAATAGGTCTCATCATCATAAACCAGAAATGAATTTATCTTCATACTGCGCCAAATCATTGCCTGGTTTAATTTCTTATCTATAGGGGTAAGCAAAAGCTGTTTAACTTCACTGCCCCAATATAATACACCATCCTGAACCGCATAATAAAAGGGTTTAATGCCATAGCGATCACGACTGCAAAAAAGCAAATCCTTTCTTTCATCCCATAAAGAAAATGACCACATTCCGTTAAAATGAAGCACACAATCCTCACCCCAAAAATGATACGCCTTAATTATTACTTCTGTATCGCTATTGCTGAAAAATTTATAGCCCTTTGCCTTAAGCTCTGCTTTTAGTTCCAGATAATTATATATTTCACCATTATAACATATTGCTATGCCAAGTTCTTTATCATACATCGGTTGATGACCAATAGGTTTCAATTCCAAAATGCTCAAGCGCCTGAAACCCATTCCTAAAATAAAATTACCCAACTTAAAAGAATTAACCGAAGAATATCCCTTAGCAGGAAAAGTGCTGTCTATTTCAACATTGAATAAAGGATATACTGATTGTATTTCTGCTGGTGAATCTACTCCAGAAAAAGACCTAATTCCGTTTTTATCCTTAATTAAATAGCCCTCATCATCAGGACCCCGATGCTTGATAGCATCCGTCATTTCTTTTAATAGCAGTGCATTAGCAACATTTTGCTTAAAACTGACCCCATTTTTAACCGGGTTATCCTTTCCTTTGCTGAAATTATCCTGTTTTTTATCTAAAATAACTGTTTCTTTACTAAAACAGTAGATACCTGCTATTCCACACATTCATTCTCCTTTTTCTGTTAATTCCTTTTTTCATAATTACATTTCCAGTCAAGCGTTTTATCATTTGATATAAGGAACAAATTTATTAAATTATCAAAGTTATGATTGCTCTGATGGTTTACCTGTTCCATTTCTTAGATTATATGATTTTTTCCTTTTTATCCATCAATCCTGTAAATTATGATAACCTTATTTATATATTTTTCTCTCTTAATATCCTATTATGGAAATAAATATGTATAAACTCAAATTATGCCGTAGAAATAATGGTTAATATTATTTTGATATTCATTAATCATATATTGTAGCAAAAATTCCGTAGAAATGGCAGTTAGCTAAATAAGTGTGTAAAACTGACGAAAAAATATCGCTAAGAAAGTGAGATAATTACATAGGAAAGACAGATATTTTAAAAGGGTTTTAACTCTGAGAAGATAAGACAAATTTACCTTTTGGGTTACCAACTTCTGATTCAGCAAAAAAAAGTATAAATGTTTTTGTAGGATTCTACGAACTCTTTGGCAAATTGGAAGTTGCCAACCTATTTTCACGCAATTGCATTATTTGGAATAAAATACTCGTTCACTTGCTGAAGTAATAATCTTGTAACATTCAAGTAACGACCAAGTAACGGAACTACTGCAGTGTTAGGGAAGTGTTACGGATGTGTTACGGGGTCTTCTTGCAAGAGATTATGTTTCAGGTAATTAAGCGATTAGGAATAGAAAAGGCAAAATATATAGATAATCACTTATGATATAAGATGTTAGGGAGATATGATAGAAATTTTGGTGGTGGATTATTAGTGAGATAAATGCCGGAATTTATGGTCAATTTTTATGCAGAATATAGAATAATAAATCGTTATTAGGATGTAATGTTTTTAATTATTTACGAGGGGCTTACGCATCCATCGCTATCATTATGTCGCCCTGATGGGCTTTTTTTGAGCGGGAAAAGGAAAAAAAAGAATGCGGAAGAACAGCGTCCTCCAGCTAAATTTGCAAAACTTCTTGACACAATAAGTGCTTTATAGGACAAAGATTTTTCAAAGAAGAGGAGAAGACAAAAAAATGAGCGACCTGACAAAATATATCCAAAAATACAGGCAAAGGATTAATCTTCGCTTTGCTTTGCAGGCAATTATCAAAGCTCTAATCAGCTTTTTGTTGGCTTTGCACATTTATTTTTTGTTATGGTTGAATATGCCTTCGCAATCAATGGCACTTTTTTATGCGAATATTGGCATACGGACTTGTCTTATCCTGGTGATAATTTACTTTCTTTTAAGTGGTTATCGTAACTTTTGGCATAATTTGGCAGTCGCTCGTTTTTTGGATAAACAGATTGATTTTAAAGACGATCTTTTTCAGAATACTTTGGAACTTGCTGAAAAAGAAAAAGATAGTCCGATTGTGGAAAATTTGGGCACAATGGCAAAAAAGCGGATAGAGGAAAATCGTTACAAAATTCCTGCTCTATATCCTTCCTGGGTTGTCTTCGCTATCCTCTTTCTAATCTTGGGTTTAGGAACTATTTGGGCATATTCTTATGAGGATTTTCGTTTGGCATTCAAGCAATTTTACACCAATCAAGGTCAGGAAGTTATCTATAAGAATTTTATAGAGTTAAGCCCTGGCAACCTCACTATTGGCAGAAATGAAGCGGTAGAAATAAAGATCCTAAATCCCGATCCGCGTTTGAAGCATCGTCTTTTTTACAGGATAGATAAACAATGGCGGGAATTGGGTTTGGCAGATAACCGCTATATTTTTCAGCGACTTGATAATAGTATTGAATACTATGCGGAAAATGAGGTCTGCAAATCCCCGGTGTTTAAAATTCAGGTTTTGGACGAACCGATTGTAAAAAAGTGGTTTGTGCAATATAATCCGCCTGCTTATTCCGGTTTGCCAACCTGGACGGATACTTTAAGTTACGGCAATATAGAGGGATTAAAGCACAGCAGAGTAAAACTTTCCCTCACCACTAATATTCCTGTAGAATCAGCTGTAATGGTTTTTGACGATGCCAGTCGTCTTCCTTTACAGGCAATAGATAAAAATAATTATATCACCCAACTTGCCATTGAAAAGCCCTGCAGTTGGTATTTGGAACTTACTGATGCTTTAGGTCGCAAAAATAAACCCGAAGAAAAACATATTCGTATTCTGGAAGATAATCCTCCTGAAATCAATATTACTTTTCCAGGTCAGGATGTTAACCTGAATCAAAATATGCTACTTCCTTTAATCATTGAAGCAGATGACGATTACGGATTGAAAAATTGCACTTTGAGCATCCAAATTATGACTTCGGAACCGCAAGTTGTTAATGTGCAAAGTGTTATTCCCGGAAAAATGTTTGTAACGGACTTTCTGCTGGATTTGAAAGATGCCAATTTATTCCCTGGTGATGTAGTTACTTATTGGGCAACTATTTACGATAATTCTCCCGAACAACAAAAAGCGGAAAGCACAAGATTTAAAGCTCGTTTCCCTTCCATTGAAGAGATTTATAGAGAAATTGAAGCCCGCGAACAAGAAAAGAAAACGGAACTGGAAACCGCCTTACAAAAATCCAAAGACCTCCAAAAAGAATTTGAAAATAAACGCCGGGAACTGCTTAAACAGGATAATCCCAAGTGGGAAGATAAAAAACAGCTGGAAAAAATATTGCAGGAACAGGAAAATCTTTCCCAGCAGGTGCAAAATATTGCCGATAACTATCAGGAACTGATTAATAAAATGCAGGCAAATGAAACCCTCTCTCCCGAAACTTTGCAAAAAATGCAAAAAATCCAGGAACTGATGCAGGAAATTAATAATGAGGATTTGCAAAAAGCAATGGAAAAATTCTCTAATACCCTGCAAAACATTAAACCGGAAGACCTTAAAAAAGCAATGGAAAATTTCAAATTCTCAATGGAGGATTTTAGCAAAAAGATTGAACAGACACTTGCCCTGCTGGAAAGCATTAAAAAAGAACAGGCAATCCAAAAAGCATTGCAGATTTCCGAAGAAATGGAAAAAATGCAGAAAACACTTAGCGAACGCACAATGGATGAAAAACAAAACTATAAAGACCTTGCCTCCGACCAAAAACAAATTAGTGATACCTACGATAAACTGCAACAGGAATTGGATAAAATTGATAAAATGCTGGAATCCCCGCGCGATAATCAGGTTATAAATCAATTAAAAGACCTGAAACAAGATATGCAAAACAGCAATCTGAAACAAGACCTGCAAAACAGTCAGAATGCTTTAAGCCAAAATCAACGCAGTCAATCCCTTTCTGCTCAAAATCAGGCACTGGAAAAAATACGCCGTTTTTCCTTAAAACTGAATCAGATGAAGGAATCAATGGGTGGGGGTAATCAACAAAGAACAATGCAGGCAATTCAAACTGCAATAAGAGAACTTCTGATTTTTTCCAAACAGCATGAGGCAACTGCCAGCCGTTATAGAAATGATCCCTATGTAATTGTGCAAGACCTTATTGCTCAATCCGAAGGAATTCAAATTTCCTTAAATAAGATGTTCCGGGAAACACAGGTGCTGATGATAATTCCCCCTAAATTCTTTATTGATGTGAATGAAACCAATAGCGCCTACAGAAATATTTTCAGCTACATCAATGAATCGCAGTTTTACCAAATTCCCAATGCCTTAAACAGCGTTCAAAAGGGAATAAACCTGATGGTATATGACCTAATGCAGGCATTGCAAAATGCTTCTTCCGGAACAGGAAGCGGAGGTGGAGGTATGCAATCCCTAATGCAAATGCTGGAACAAATGAGCCAGGAACAAATGGCAATGAATATCCTCACCGAACAATTGTTTTTACAAATGCAAGCTCAAGGCGGAAAAATGGATAGTGCTATGCAACAACAAATACAACGCCTGGCAGAAGATCAGGAACGCCTCGCAGAAAACCTGAAAAGAGCCCTGCAAAATAATCCGGAAGCACAAAAACAGGGAAATGTCCTGAAACAAATTACAGAAGAAATGGATGCCATAACCAGACAACTGAAAAATAATCAGCTCAATCCCGATATCCTGGAAAGACAGGAAAGAATTATCAGCAAAATGCTGGATGCTCAACGCTCTATCAATAAAAGGGAATTTACGGAAAAACGCAAAGCTGAAACGGGTGAAGATATGCTCTATAAAGGAAATACGAAAATTGATTTGGAAGCTTTAAGACGCAGCGGACTTTTAGAAGAAGGTTTGCGTGCTTATCCTAAAGAATATCAACAGGTTATAATGCAATATCTGAAAGAGCTGAATGAGGCAATAAATAAATGAAAAAGGCAGCTCTCCTAATACTGATACTATTTACTTGCGCAAGTGCAATATATGCACAGTATGATGAAAAGCAAATTCTTACCCAGCAGGCAAATCAATTGCTGATGCAACGCCAATATGTTCAGGCGGAACAGCTCTTTTTACGCATCCTGGATAAATACCCTAACGACACAAATTCCATCAATCAGCTGATGAATATATATTTTACTCTGTCCCAAACAGATAAGGCAGAAGCAACCTTAACCAAATACCAAAGAACTTTGCCTCCGCAAACTTATAGCGAACTGCTTATTCAGCTGCTAATTATGCAAGCAAAAGTAGAAGAGGCCTGGCAGGAGACAATGCGTTATTTAAACATCTATGGCCAGGATGAATATAAATATAGACGGTTAGCTTCTTTCTTTGAACGCAAGGCATTTTACGACAAAGTGATAGAGCTTTATACAAGAGCAAGAAATCAATTGGGAAAACCGGATTTATTTCGTTTGGAAATGGCTAATACGGCAATGAATTATCATCAATTTGAAAAGGCAATTCGTGAGTATATGGCTTATACAGAAAATAATCCGGTCTATATGTTTTATACCAATAATCAGCTGAAAACAATATTACAAGAGGATGCAACCCTTATTTCCGTTGTTTCTGCTATTGCGGACAGCAGTAATAGTTCTGTGCTGAAAGAAATTTATGCCAATGCCTTGCTCAATTTGCAGGATTATAAAACAGCTCTGAATATTTATAAACAGCTGGAACCCCAAAAAATGTGGCGTTTTGCCGAAGAACAAACAGCTGCAGGTAACGATAGCATTGCTTTTGAGGCATACAGCTACCTGGAAACAGGAGAAACGGATATGGTTAAAAAGATGGATTTGCGTTACCGCTTGGCTGAAATAAAATATCAACAAAGGGACTATCCAGCTACTGAACAAATAATTATGGAATCGCTATCTCTGCCTTTCTGGAAGGATAGAAATCTCTATTATCGCAGTTCTGTGGGAGTTAAATTACGCAAATTGATGGCAGAAATAAAATTGGCTAAAAATGAACCTGTTGATAGCGCTTTGGTTTGGTTGAATGAAGCCAAGAAATTTAGTCGTAACAACTTGGAATCGCAGGAAATGGATTTGGAAATTGCCCGCCTGTATATATTGAATGGAGATAAAATTAAAGCCCAAAACCTCTTGAAAACCATCAATCATAATACCCTGATGGAAAAAAGGGATTACCTGAACTTCTTGAATACTCTGCTGGAAGGTGAAACTGCCTTAGCGGATACTTTGATGAACGAGTTTATCATTCGCTATCCCGAAAGCCAATATGCCAACGATGCTATCTACCTGATGATGTTTACTTTGAATATGGCAGAGCAGGACAAAAAGAGTTTCTATTCCGCTATTCGTTTATTACAACTGAACCGTCAAAGCGGAATTGATACTTTGGTAGTTATCTTCAGTCATAATCAAGATGAGGAAGTTCTTTTACTGGCAATTGAATGGGCTATTGCTTTCGGCAATGACTCCAAAGCAAAAGAGTTACTGCAATATGATTTTCAGGATGAAGTTGCTGCGGATTATGCCGCTTTATTACGACTGTTAATGGTTGCGGATAAAGCGGAAGAACAACGACTGGCAAGAGAATTTTTAAAAAACAAACCCAACAGTATTTTTTCACCTGATTTTAGGCAAAAAATAAGTCGTTGGTCAGCTTCTCGACCAAATTTATAGTTCTTAACAGGAGATAAAATGAACTTACGCAAGGCATACACCTTTGATGATGTTCTGCTGGTGCCTCAAAAATCGGATGTCTTACCTGCAGAAGTGGATTTGAGCACAAAAATAACGGCTCAAATATCTTTACGGATTCCTGTAATCAGTTCCGCTATGGATACTGTAACGGAATCCGCTATGGCAATTGCTATGGCAAGAGAAGGAGGATTGGGAATTATTCATAAAAACCTTTCTATTGAAGAACAGGCAAAGCAGGTCAGTTTAGTAAAAAGAGCAGAAAGCGGAATTGTGACTCATCCCTATATTCTTTCGCCGGAAGATACTTTGGATTATGTTTTGGCTTTGAGAGATGCACATCATATCGGTGGGTTTCCGGTTGTAGAAAATGAATTCCTGGTTGGTATTTTAACCAGTAGAGATATCCGTTTTGTAACCAATCCCCAAACAAAAGTGAAAGACCTGATGACTCCTAAGGAAAAACTGATTACTGCTAAAACCGGAATTTCACTGGATAAGGCAATTGACCTTTTACAGAAACATCGCTTGGAAAAACTCCTGCTGATTAGTGAGGAAGGCAAACTGGAAGGAATGATAACCGTTAAAGATATTATGAAACGCTTAAATTATCCCGAAGCGGTTCAAGATAATAAAAACCGTTTACTTGTAGGTGCTGCAATTGGAGTTACGGGTGATTACCTTGAAAGAGCAAAAGAACTTCTTAATGCCGGAGCCGATTTACTGGTAATAGATACGGCACATGGTCATCATAAAAACATTGGCATTGCCTTGCAAAAAGTAAAAAAGCATTTGAACTGTCAAGTTATTGCAGGCAATGTAGCTACTGCAGATGCCTGCCGCTATTTAATTGAGAACGGAGCAGATGCAGTTAAAGTTGGCATCGGTCCTGGTTCCATTTGCACAACCAGAGTTATTGCCGGAATTGGAGTTCCGCAATTAAGCGCCATAATGGATTGTGCTTTGGAAGCAGGTAAATACAACATTCCTATTATAGCTGATGGAGGCATAAAATTCAGCGGGGATATTGTTAAAGCACTTGCTGGAGGTGCTTCTGCAGTTATGATTGGTTCACTTTTTGCCGGTTGCGATGAAAGCCCCGGAGAATCCATAATTTACAATGGCAGAAGGTTTAAAAGTTACCGGGGAATGGGTTCCCTATCCGCTATGAAGCAAGGCAGTAAAGACCGCTATTTTCAAGATGAACAAGTAGAAGACAACAAACTTGTAGCCGAAGGAATTGAAGGAATGGTTCCCTATAAAGGTCCCGTTAAGGATTTTCTCTATCAATTGATGGGTGGATTGCGTTCCGGAATGGGTTATTGTGGAACTGCCACTATTCAGGAATTACAAGAAAAAGCCGAATTTATTGAAATCACAACTGCCGGCTTGAAGGAAAGTCATCCTCACGATGTCCACATCACTAAAGAAACCCCGAACTATTACAGCGGGGATTGAAGAAGAGCTTTCTCCTGCTTTAAAAAGTTACCTTTCCAGTTTTGTTTATCATTTGAAGGTAGAGCGGGGAATGGCGAAAAACAGTATTGAGAGTTATCGTCGTGATATAGGTGATTTTCTGCTATTTTGCCCTAAGGAAATTGGTAATTTGGAAACGGACGATATTACCAAGTATCTTCTTTCTTTGCAGGAAATTGGACTTTTAAATACCAGCGTTGCCAGAAAGAGAGTTGCCTTGGGTCAATTCTTCGGTTTTTTAAAGGATAACGATATTGAAACTAAGGTAGATATGGATTTGGTTCCGCGTATCAAACTGGGAGTGCAATTACCGGATGTTTTAACTGTGGAGGAAATGTTGCAGCTGTTAAATTCCCTGCCTGTTAAAACACCTTTGGAAATTCGCAATAAGTTAATGATGGAATTGCTGTATGCAACAGGTATGCGAATTTCCGAACTCTTAAGTATTTCTTTGCACGATTTGAATTTAACGGAGCGGGTTATTTTAGTTCACGGCAAGGGCAGTAAGCAAAGATATGTGCCTTATGTAGATACGCTTGATGAACTGTTTGCAAAATACTTAAAGCAGAGTCGTCCAATACTATTAAAGCTGAAACAATCGGAATTGCTTTTTCTGAATAATCGCGGGGAAAAAATGAGTCGGATGGGTTTCTGGAAAATATTACGCAAAGCGGTTTTGGAGGCAAATATCAAAAAGGAAGTAACGCCACATACTTTTCGGCATAGTTTTGCCACTCATTTATTGGAAGGAGGAGTGAATTTAAGAATTGTGCAAGCCCTTTTGGGACATTCTTCCATTGATACAACGCAGATTTATACACATATTGATATGAAGCGACTGGTAGAAACATATAAAGAGTATCATCCACGCGCGTAAAAAAGGTGAACAGCGAATGGTGAACAGTGAAAAAAAAGAATTGAAAATTGAGAATTACAAATAATAATCTGCGAAATCTGCAAAATCTGCGTGAAATAAAATTTTTATCTGTGAAATCTGTAAGAAAAAAAGGAGCATAAATGAAAAACCGGGTTAATCCGTTCAATCCATTTTGCTATATAATTATAGCGCTTACATTAGTTCTTTGTTTATCATCCTGTAAAACGAAGAGTTTCAAACAGGAACAGGCAGAATTACAAAAGGTTTCGGTTACTTTAGATTGGACTCCCAATACCAATCATACCGGAATCTATGTAGCTAAAGAACTTGGCTATTTCCAGGAACAGGGCTTGGAGGTGGATATTTTGCAGCCGGGACAAAATGTTACTGACCAAATTGTTGCCACTGGAAAAAGTGAATTTGGCGTAAGTTATCAGGAAAATGTAATTCGTGCCAGAAGTGAAAATATTCCTCTGGTTTCAATTGCAGCCGTTATTCAGCATAACACTTCCGGTTTTGCCTCTTTGAAAAAAGCGGGAATAAAAAGTCCTCTTGATTTTGAAGGTAAAAGATACGGTTCCTGGGATTCGCCTTCAGAACTTGCTATCCTGAGAGCAACTATGGAAAAATATGGTGCCGACTTCAATAAAGTAACCGTTATTTCCGGAATTTACGATTTCTTTTCCACTATTGGTAAAGATGCAGATTTTGAGTGGATTTATTATGGCTGGGATGGAGTGGAAGCGGAAAGAAGAAGCATAGCCCTAAACTATATACCCCTCAAAGAAATAGACCCTGTTTTTGACTATTATACACCTGTAATTATCAGCAGCGAAGATTATCTGGCAAAAAATCCCGAGACCGCCAAGAAGTTTATGACAGCCCTTAAAAAAGGTTATGAATATTGTATTGCCAAACCCGATTCCGCTGCCGCTATTTTGCTGAAAAATGTCCCCGAACTTAATGCCGAACAGGTTAAACGCAGTATGCAATATTTGGCAAAAGAATACCAAAGCGATGCTGAATCTTGGGGAATACAAAAGTCGGCTGTCTGGAAAAGGTTTTGTGAATGGATGTATCAGCAACGCCTTATTCAGCTTGCAGTTGACTATAATAAGGCATTTACGAACGACTATCTACCTCAATAAATTCTATGCCTAATTGCATTCTGGAAGCGAAGGACATTCGTAAAACATTTCTCTTCAAGGGAGCGCTGGTTGTTGTTTTAAATAAATTACAATTCAGCATCCGAGAAGGTCAGTTTGTCAGTATTGTAGGTCCAAGTGGTTGTGGTAAAAGCACTTTCCTGGAACTTTTGGCTGGAATCACTAAACCAGATAATGGCAATATTTATCTTGAAGGCAATGAAATTACAGGAAAAACGGGTTTTTTGGGTTATATGCCGCAGGATGATTTGCTTTTTCCCTGGCTAACCACAATGCAAAATATTCTCCTGCCCGTAAAAGTGCAAGGCAAGGACGAAAAAGAGGCAAAAAAGAAAATTATTGAACTTCTCCCCCTGTTCGGTTTAATGAATTATACGGATCATTTACCCTACCAGCTTTCGGGGGGATTAAAACAACGTGTTGCGCTTTTAAGAACCTATATGAGCAGTGCGGAAATCTTACTTTTGGACGAACCCCTGGCAAAATTGGATGCTTTAACGCGCAGTCAACTGCAAACCTGGCTGAAAGATATTGTCCATTTACTAAATCTAACCGTTATTTTAGTTACCCATGATATTGACGAAGCAATTATGCTTTCGGATAGAATTGACCTGATGAGTATCAATCCCGGAACTTTTATGGAAAGCATATATCTGGATAGAAATGCACCCTTAAGCGCTGAAGAACAGCTAAAACTGAAAACAAAAATACGCAGTAAACTGGTTAACGGAGAAGAAAAAAGTGAAAATGGCAAGAAAAATGGTGAACGGGAGAAAAGTGATAAAGTGATATAGATTACAAGTGTTTAGCGGGAGGACGCTGTTACTCCGCTAAGAAAAAAAAGCGGAGCTTAGGCAAGCTCTGGCTACACAAATCGTGTAATAAGAAAATACTCGCAAATCAATAAAATCCGTGCAATCTGTGTAATCTGTGAGAGCCGTCCTTTCTTGTTAGCCATCATCAACTCAACCTAAAAGATGGATGAAGGATGGGTTGTAATTAGGCAAGCTTATATGGCTGTGTTGTTTTTGGTTAAATTATAGCAGAGTGCAAAGAGCGAAGGGAATAAATATTATTACTATGATAAAAAGTTCCGTAGGAACGACAGATATTAACAACGGGTTTTAACCCGGTGAAAAGAGAAATATGAAACAACTTATTTCTTTTGTTAAGAAAGAGTTCCGTAGGAACGACAGATATTAACAACGGGTTTTAACCCGGTGAAAAGAGAAATATGAAACAACTTATCTCTTTTGTTAAGAATGAGTTCCGTAGGAACGACAGGTATTAACAACGGGTTTTAACCAGGTGCTATGAAGATAGACGATATCTTATTTCATTTTTTCCAAATGAGTTCCATAGTAAAGTGGAAGTTGCCAAAGCATTTGTTCTCAACTGCATTTTGGGGGTTAAATAAAGTCCGCTGTTTTCAAGGTATTTCAGCTTTTTTCAGCTTGAATTGCTGAAGCATTGCTTACCCATTACGGATGGGATTAGCAATGGGTAAGCAATGAGTAAGCAATGCTATTAAGGAAGAATATGTAATTATATTTAGATAATAGGAGTTAGGAAAATTTAGGGGAAGAAGATAATATTATATCTGTAACTCCATTTTTTATATAGTTTTAATATTCATAAACCCTATATAGTAAGATAAATCTTATAGGGATGGCAGTTAGATAACGACGAGTTTTAACCCGGTGCAAGAGGAGAAAAACCACAAAACTATCCTTATTTTCTGGAAAAAGTTCCGTAGGAACGACAGGTATTAACAACGGGTTTTAACCCGGTGAAGAAGAACATCAGAGAGCCATTATCTCTTTTCCCTGGAATGAGTTCCGTAGGAACGACAGATATTATAGAAGGGTTTTAACCCTGAGCAAAAAAATCAAATTTTGCATTTGATTTGCTAAATTCTAATTTGCCATAAATAGAAGTTATTTATTTTTCAGTGTTCTTATAACTCTTTGGCAAATTGGAAGTTGCCAACCTATTAGCCTTCAATTGCATTATTCGGTAGAGAAAATTGTCCATCATTTTTCAGAGTTCCGCAAACTCTTTGGCAAATCGGAATTTATCACCCCCTTTTAGTTCAATTGCATTATTCGGGTGCAAAATCCTGCAACCTTTAAGTCCCTATTTCCTATGTATTAACAATCCTTTGAACCATCCTAACCAATGGCAGATCTTCATTATAGGAAGCCACAAACTGCAAGCCGAAAGGAAGACCATTGGCGCCTAAGCCATTGGGAATAGTTAAAGCTGGCAAACCGCAATTCGTCCAGGGCAAACTCATTAAAGGTGAACCGGTTGACTTTAATCCCGCAGGAGCAGTAGTTGAGGTAGAAGGAGTAATCCAGAGGTCAATTTTTTGTTCTTGCATCAGATTTATTATTTTTTCTCTAAGTATAATTGTCTGTTGGCGTAGATTTTCCAGTTCCGCGGCACTGATTTGTAATCCTCTGGCATACAATTCCTTAGAGGAATCGGAATAAAGTTCCTGATAGCGCTCATATAAACTTTTATGATTTAAGGAGAATTCTGCCGCAATCAGGGCATTATGGCTCGCATTAATAGAGTTTATATCGCCAAAAGGATCGCAGGTAACTATTTTGTATCCCTTTTTCTGCAGTTTATCAAGAGCACTGCAATAATTTTCCTGAACGGAATAATCCGCCTGTTGTAAATAACTTCCGTTAACAGCACCCAAAACAGGTCTGTCTGTTATTTTGGCAGAAACGGACAGATGCAAAAGAGGCAGTAAAAAAGCAAGGTCTGCTACTCGTTTTGTGATGAAACCGAGATGATCAACTGTTTGAGCAAAAGGAAAAACCCCTTGCAGAGAAAACAAACCATAACTAGGTTTTAAACCTGTAACTCCACAGTAAGAAGCAGGCC
>ERZ795056.3565-NODE-3565-length-16632-cov-49.265790_pt1 | contig 16632 bp, 12 predicted proteins | sample MGYA00375140_ERZ795056 | MGnify/ENA primary metagenome ERZ795056 (study PRJEB30185, sample SAMN05720227) | activated sludge metagenome | isolation source: Anaerobic digester | place: USA | collected 2015-03-09 ... | reverse complement strand
ATGCTGCTCCTGTCTTTGCGGTTGAGCAGTGTTGCACTTCAGGCTTGAAACCGCCCTTCGATTGAACAGGAATGCGCAGAAAAAAGCCCCGCACACGGCGAGGCTTTTTTGGCTTTTTGCTGCCAACGACCAGCGGACGGTCGTTTCAGGCTAATTTTTCACACAGTCGACTTGCCGATTATATTGGCCAAGAAGACCGCTACATTGTCGCTAGAGCCATAAAGCTGTTGATGACATCGCCCTCGGCGCGTGCACGACCCTTAGCCATCCGCAAGTTTCATTTCAACAGTGGCGCGGTCACGTAGCTCACGCAGCCACGTCTGGTATGCCTCGTCGGCCTTGCGATCGCGCAGAGCCACGCGGGCGCTCTGACGTGTACGCTCCTTGGTGACATCTTGACTACGGCGTTCGGTCACTTCGATCAAATGGAAGCCAAACTGCGAACGGATGGGGCCGATTAGGGTGTTGAGCGAGGCTTTAATCAACGCTGCTTCGAATTCAGCAACTGTGTCTCCCGGGGATATCCAGCCGAGCTCGCCGCCTTTGGGCGCGCTGCCGTCTTCGCTGCCTTGTTTGGCTACGTCTTCAAACTTTGCGCCGCCCGCGATGCGATCACGCAAGCGTTCAATCTTTGCTTTCGCCTCTGCTTCGCCGACCAAATCATTGACGCGAACTAAGATGTGCCGCGCTTTGTTTTGCTCAACCACTGCCTTCTGTTCACCAGCACGTTTGTCGAGCAAGCGAACAATATGGAAGCCGTTCGCGCTACGCAGAACCGCGCTAGTTTCGCCGACCTTAAGTTTGTTGGCGGACTCGGCGTAGAGCGAAGGCAAGCGATCCGCTTGGCGCCAGCCGAGCGCGCCGCCTTGCACCGCGTCGTTGGAGTCTGAAAACACCGCTGCGACCTGACCGAACGCGGTGCCAGCGTTGAGCTGGCGCAGCGCCTCCTCCGCGCGCTTTTTGCGAGTTTCGACTTGATCTGGCGTTGCCTGCTCCGGGACCAACACCAGAATGTGGGCGAGCTGATATTCGGCTTGGTTAGCACCCTGTGCCTTCGCGAGCGCGAGGTAATTGTCGATTTCTGCGTCGGTGACGACGACTCGCGACTCCACCTCGCGGTCGCGCAAACGAGACAGCACGATTTCGTTCTTCAATTCGTCACGAAATTTATCGACTGTGATTCCGTCCTTCGCTAACGCCGCGGAAAACTGCTGCATCGACATTTTGTTGTCTGCGGCAATGCGCTGAAGTGACGCGTTCACCGTTTCATCGTCAGCGCGGATTCCGTTTTCCTTTGCGTACTGCAGCTGCACGCGCTCGTTGATGAACCGCTCCAGCACCTGCGCGTCAAGCTCCGCGTCTGGCGGCATCGCCACCCCTTGTCGCTTGAGCTGCGCAATCACCGCGCGTTTTTGGCTGTTCAGTTCATATCGAGTAATAACGTCATCATTAACCACAGCGACTACGCGATCAACGAGCTGAACACGGCCCGCCTGCGCGTACACCGACAGGCTGGTCGCGAGCAAAACACCGGCGAGAGGGGCAAGAACAAAAGGTTTCATCGTGCGTAAATCAGCTTAAGGGGTAGAAGGGGTCCACGGACTAAACGTCGGTGTCTGCGTGATGGGCTCGGCCGCGTCGTCGATTCTGCGTCGTGTTGGATTATCGTAGAGCAGAGAATAGCCCGGAATGTTCCGCTTGAGAACGTCTAACGGGTTCGAGCCTACGCGGCCAAGGCCATTGAGCTCAAGTTGCAGGAAAAATGCGTTGGTGGCCGTGGTGGTCGAGGTCGTGATGCGTTGGCCAACGGCACGAATGACATAGCAGCAGCCGTCCCACTCAAGCCCGACCACGCTCTCGGTCATGCGGCGATCAGCGATGGAGTAGTTAAGGCGTCCCACCGCGTAAATGTTTTTGTAGATCGGCCATTGTCCCGCTGCGTCGATTTGCTTGACTTGCACATTGCCGGTGGAAGTCGCGAGTTCGCGAATGGCGCGATAGTTGATGTTGATTGCTTTGGCCTTTTCCGGTGTGTATCTCAGACCGAAGGAGAATCGCTCGGTCTGGCCCGCGTTGGCGTTGTACTGGCCACTCGCTTCGACGTACAGCGCATCGGTTACGCGTCCTTGCGCGGCGAGCAAAATGTCGGAGCTATTTCGATCGCGCGCGGATTCGCCCAGCGTCACACGCTGATTGTTGAAGTAGAAACGCTCGCCAACGGTTACGCGCAGACGCTCTTTTTGCGAGTTGGCGTCGTAGAAACGCGATGTCACGCCCAGTGCGAGTTGCTGAGTGTCGCCAATGCGATCTTGTCCGACGTAACGATTTTCGCTGAAGAGTTGTAGCGCGTTGAAATCCGCCAATGCGGTATCGAATACCGGAGTTTGCGATTGATCACGATACGGAATGTACGTCAGCATCGCGCGCGGTTCGAGCGTCTGTACGAACGCATTGCCAAAGAGCGACGTATTGCGCTCGAAACGCAGACCACCGTCGATGCTGGCTATGGGAAGAATGCGCGTTGAACTACTGTAGTCATCGAAACTACCGATCAGGTTGTAGCGCGTGGCATGCAAACCGATTTTTGGCGTCAAAAACACACCTGGCGTTTCGTATTTCCAAGCGGCGGTGCCGTGGACGTAGGCTCGGTAACCAGACGGAAGTGCGGCGTTCGGGTAGTCGAAGCGCGTGAGCTCGGATTCCATCTTTAGCTCAAAACGTTGATCCGCAAACGGCTTGTAGGTGGGGGAAACCGCCGAAAGCTGTGGCACTTTGTCGTAGGGCGGCAGCACGAGCGCGGCGGGGTCTTGCAGAGTTTGGAAGCGCTGCGCTTTCGCGGTAAACAGCCAATCAAAATTGCGATAAGTTAGCGTCGCATCGCGCGGCAGCGTGGTGATCGAAGTAATAGACACGAAGTCCGATAAGTCAACGAAATAGCGCGCATCCGACACGTGGTTGTAGTTGACCGTAAGCGTAAGATTGGGCGAGAAGTACTGCGTGTGTCGAATGTTGGTTGCGTCGCGGGTCGAATCCGCGAGGCGATCACGCGGCAAAATTTCACCCGTCCATTCGCCCATCGCGCGCCCAAACGGCGTGTCAAACAAGTAGCGGCTCTGGCCATTGAATAACACGCCGCGCTTCGTCATCAACCGCGTCGTCAACGTCGCATCGTAGTTAGGTGCTAGGTTGAAGTAATACGGCAGTTGAATATCTAGGCCGCGATTGCCGCTGGTGCCATAAGTCGCCGCCAAAAAACCACTTTTGCGCTCGTTTTTGAGCGGGAACGTAAATTCTGGAAGCCACGCCACGGGCAGGGGCCCAAGGTAAATCTTGGCGTCACGTGCGGTGCCAATTGACGTTGTTTCGTCTAGATCGAGCCGCCCCATTTCGAGCCGCCATGCTGGGCTGTCGCCCACGCAGGTCGAGTACGTACCGCGTTCAATCCGATATTTCTCTGGCCCGGTGAACAGCACCTCATCTGCCTTGCCCCGCCCCTTGTACAAACCCAACACGAAGGTTGGCTTCTTCATAAACCCCGTGGCGTTGTCGCGTCGATACTCGAGTTCGGGCCCCGTCACCAAATCCTGCCACGTGCGGATCACCACGTTGCCGCGCGCTTTGATCGTGTCGATTGGGAACTCGTAGCGCATTCGATCGGCAAGCACCTGTCGTGACGGGGTGCGCATGTCTACCGACCCGAACGCCTCGAAAAACTCGTTATCAATGCCCGCCGACTCGACAGCCGTGACTGTGGCCACTTCCTTTTCCTTCGGCGCCGGAGCCCGCAGTTGGGTAGGGTAGCTGCCATTGGACGATACGGCAGACGGGCAATAAGGGCGTATGGCGTCTGGTTGGGCCTGAGCCATCCAGCCCGTACTTGTTCCCATTGCTGCAACCGGCGCAGCAGACGCGGCGCTTACGCAGGCGCTTTGCGCGTGCGCGCCTGTCGCAGAGCAGGCAGCGGCGATCAACGCAAAAAGGGGCCGAGGAGTGAAACGCAAACTGGAAATCCGGACCGACTGGCGGTTGTTAGACTTACAAGTTTAGCCGACAAATCAACGCGTTATGGACGCATTGCTCGCGCCGTGCTGCTCGTCTGGTCCTTTTTGAATTTGCCCGTTTGTAATGCAACGAATTGAACTCCCCACCGTTGGCGCCGACGCCCGCCTAGATGAAGTCATCCAATGGCTGGCAACAATTACGGCGCATGACGGCAGCGAATGGAAAGAAATCGCCGTGGCGTCGGCGGATGCGAGCTTCCGTCGCTATTTCCGCGTCACCTCGAACGCTGGCGCGACGGCCATCGTGATGGATGCGCCGCCACCGTTGGAAGACGTGCGGCCGTTTCTTAATGTCTCGCAACTGCTCGATGACGGTGGCGTATACGTTCCGCGCCGCTTTGAGATCGATGAGGCGCGCGGTTTTTTGCTCTTGGGGGACATGGGGAGTACGACGTATCTGTCGGCGCTCACGACGGCACAACCATCAGATCCACAACCCCTGTTCGCCGACGCAATCTCAACGCTAGTTCGCTTGCAGCAAATCGATCCTGCACGCGCCAAGATGCCGCTGGGGCAGTACGACGCCGCGCTGCTTCGCCGAGAAATAAATCTGTTTCCCGAGTGGTATTTGGATCGACATATCGGCGTCCCACTCAGTGACGATCAAAAGAATGCGCTCGAACGCGTCTACGCCTTGTTGATGGCCAGTGCGTTGGGCCAGCCCACCGTGTTGGTGCATCGTGATTACATGCCGCGCAATCTAATGGTTACCCAAGAGCGCAACCCTGGCGTGCTCGACTACCAGGACGCAGTGGTGGGGCCGATAAGTTACGACGTGGCGTCGCTCATGCGTGACGCGTTTTTGAGCTGGGAAGAGCCGCTGGTCATTGACTGGGCGGCGCGGTACTGGAGCCAAGCGCGCAAAGCGGGCCTACCGGTGCGCGAGGATTTTTCGGAGTTTTATCGCGAGATGGAGTGGATGGGTTTGCAACGCCACCTCAAGGTTCTTGGCATCTTTGCGCGCATCAACTATCGCGACGGCAAACCAAAGTATCTCGCCGATACGCCGCGGTTTGTGCAGTACGTGCGACATGTGGCCAGTCGTTACAACGCATTCGCTCCGCTGCTGCATCTTTTCGATCAAATTGAAGGCAATCAAACCAAGGTGGGCTATACATTTTGAGCCCCGCCCAAATACATACGCCGTTGGAAGCGATGATTCTCGCGGCCGGCCGAGGCGAGCGCATGCGCCCGTTGACGGACACGGTGCCGAAGCCGCTGGTGCCGGTGTGCGGCGCCCCGCTCATCGAGCATCACATCAGAAAACTCGTTGCTGTCGGCGTCCGTCGCGTCATTATCAACGTGAGTTACATGGCAGAGACGTTGATCGCGGCGCTAGGGGACGGCGAGCGATTCGGCTGTAATTTGATCTACTCCGTCGAGTCGTCGCCACTTGAATCGGGCGGCGGCATCGCGACGGCCAGTGTGCATTTTCAAAGTGACGCCATTATCTTGGTCAGTGCCGACATTTATTCTGATTTGGATTACGCCTCACTGCTGCCGCGAGTCATCGCTATTGAAAACGGGCAGATCCAGTCCCACTTTGTGATGGTGGCGCCGACCGCTGGTGAACCCGGCGGCGAATTTGCGGTGGGCGCGGACGGGAGTGTGCACATGGGTCAACCGCGCATGACACTGTCGAATATCGCCGTCCTTGCGACAGCGCCCTGTCGGACATGGCCGCGAGGTGAACGCTTCAAGCTGTTGCCGTATTACCAACAAATCGTGGAAGCAGGCGTTGTCAGCGGCGAAGTGTTCAGCGGCGTTTGGAAGAACGTGACGACAGCTGCAGATATTGATTTTCTTGACGCTGCGCAAGCAGCTTCGAACTAATTTTTTTGGTTTTTGGTGTTGACGATGATGAATCCCCTGCTCGATTTTTCCGGACTTCCACGCTTTTCTGACATTACACCTGAGCATGTCATGCCGGCCATGGAGCAGCTGATCGCCGAAGCGCGCGCAGCGATCGCGAAGGTTGAATCGTCCGAAGCCGTGACGTGGGATAACGTCGTTGAACCGCTGCAAGACGCCACTGAACGACTGGGGCGGGCATGGGGGGCGGTGGCGCACCTCAACGCCGTGGTGAGTAGCCCTGAGTTGCGCGATGCGCACAACGCTGCTTTGCCGAAGATCACACAGTTTTTTACTGAACTCGGGCTCAACAAAGCGTTGTTCAATCGTTACAAAACTTTGTCTGAACACGCACAATCACTTGGCGATGAGGCGCGCGCACTGTTGCACCACGAAGTGCGCGATTTTCGATTGAGCGGTGTGGAGCTTGAAGGTTCTGCGCGAGACCGCTTCGCGGCCATTCAGGAGCTATTGGCGGACACGCAATCGAAGTTTGAGGACAATGTTCTAGACGCTACGAACGAATATTCGCTTGACGTGCCGCTCGCCGAGCTTGATGGCGCGCCTGAAGACGTGACCTCCACTGCGCTGGCCAAAGCGAGAGACGCGGGCCAACCAGAAGGTGTGGCGCGCTTGACGCTGCAGGCGCCGTGCTACTTACCCGTGATGCAGTACGCCAATTCGCGCTCGTTGCGCGAGACGCTCTACCGCGCCTATTCAACGCGAGCTAGCGATCAAGGGGATGCCAAATTTGACAATAGCGCACAGATTCAAACCATCGTGGCGTTACGTCACGAAGAGGCGGGTCTGCTCGGTTTCAAGAGCTACGCTGAACTTTCGCTCGTGCCAAAAATGGCACAATCGCCAACCCAAGTGTTCGAGTTCATTCGCGATATCGTCGGTCGCGCAAGGCCGTTCGCTGAACGTGATCTCTCCGAGCTAAAAGCTTTTGCAGCAAGTGAATTGGGCATTGTCGATTTGCAGTCGCACGACGTAATGTTCGCCTCGGAAAAATTGCGTCAACAACGTTATGCGTTTAGCGACGAAGAGCTACGCCAATACTTCCCCGAGGATCGTGTGCTCGCCGGTTTATTCCGGGTCGTACAAAGTATTTACTCTGTGCGAATCGTCGAAGGAAAAGTCTCAGCGTGGCACAACGACGTTCGCTTTTTTGAAGTGCAGGACGCAGACGGGAAACTCATCGGTGAGTTCTATTTCGACTTGTACGCACGAGATAAAAAGCGCGGTGGCGCTTGGGCCGACTCAGCCCGCAATCGCCGCGTAAAGGGCGGAAAACTGCAGACACCAGTCGCGTACATGACGTGCAATTTTCCGGCACCAGTCGGTGGGAAGCCCGCGCTTTTTACGCATGATGACGTGATCACGCTGTTCCACGAATTTGGCCACGGCTTGCATCTGCTGCTCACTGAAGTTGGCACGCTTGGCATCTCCGGTTTTGGTCATGTGGAGTGGGACGCTGTCGAGCTACCCAGTCAATTCATGGAGAACTATTGCTGGGAATGGGATGTGTTGACGCACATGACGCAACACGCGGAAACGGGCGCGCCACTACCGCGCGAACTTTTTGAAAAAATGATTGCCGCAAAGAATTTCCAAGCCGGACTGGGCGCGATGCGGCAAATGGAATTTTCTCTGTTCGATATGCGACTGCACTCTGAGGGCAAAACTGCCAGTCGCGACGACGTGCTCAAGCTTTTGGCCGATGTCCGTGCCGAAGCCTCTGTGATCGTGCCACCGGCATACAACCGCATGCCGTGGTCGTTTACGCATATTTTCGGCGGCGGCTACGCAGCCGGCTACTACAGCTACAAGTGGGCGGAAGTATTGTCTGCCGATGCGTTCGGCCGATTTGAGGAAGAAGGTGTGCTGTCGCCTGTGGCGGGCGCGGCATTTCGTAAAGAGGTATTGGGGCGCGGTGGAAGTCGCGACGCAATGACCAATTTTGTGGCTTTTAGGGGCCGCCCCCCAACCGTTGACGCGCTTTTGCGGCACAATGGTATGGTCGCTCAGTAGCCTTGCGCGTTGGTGTGAATCACGGTCCCGAAGGAGTTGGAAAATGAAACGTTTCTTTTTGCTGTCGTCGCTCTCGATCTTCGCTGTGCTCGCGGCGATCCCCGCCGTCAGCGACGCACAATCGGTTTATCGTTGGGTAGACGCCAACGGCCGTGTGCAGTATTCCGATCAGCCGCCGCCTTCCGACGCTAAGAATGTGCAGCAAAAGAATGTGGGCGGAAACTCGATACAAAACAATGAACTCTCGATCGCTGCTGCGGACGCACAAAAGAAGAATCCGGTCACGATTTATGTGAGCGAGTGCGGCGAAGCCTGCGACGCGGCGAGAAACTACCTGAACAAACGCGGAATTCCTCACACTGTGATTGATCCCTCGCGCTCGCTAGAACTCAACAACAAATTTAAGGCGGATACCGGCGGCGGCACCATCGTGCCGGTACTCAAAGTCGGTGAGAAACGTCTCACGGGTTGGAGCGAGTCGGGTTGGGCATCCGCCCTCGATAGCGCGGGTTACCCCAAGACTGGAGGCTTCGCAAAGCCCAAGCCCGTTGAAGATCGCAGCGGTCTGCTGGATGCGTCCAAGGCTCCACTGAAGTCCGCAACCCCGCCTGCGCAGTCGCCGAAGTCTGCGCCTCCTTCTGGCAACAAGCCTTCTTCGTCGGGACCAGTGGAATAACTGGCTGTGCGGGTTACTACGTGGAACGTTAACTCGCTGACGGCGCGCATGGCGCGTACCGAAGCTTGGCTCGCCGCCAATCAGAGCGACGTGCTGTGTTTGCAAGAGCTTAAGTTGGAAACGCACAAGTTTCCACACGAAATGTTTGATGGTCTAGGCTACCGTGCGGCGGTTTACGGCCAGAAAACTTACAACGGCGTAGCCATCATTGCCAAGAAAACGCTGCCCGATTTTGCAGACGTGCAGATGGGTGTGCCCGGCTTTGACGACGAGCAGTGCCGCGCGATTGCCGCGACTATTGGTGACGTTCGGGTAATTGATCTTTATGTCGTCAACGGACAGTCAATTGAGTCGGACAAATTTCAATACAAGCTGCGTTGGCTCGACGCGGTGAGTACCTGGCTGGCAGCTGAGCGCGCGAAGCACGAAAAGCTTGTCGTCGTAGGCGATTTCAATATCGCCCCGACCGACGCCGATGTGTACGATCCTGTTGCGTGGGCGGGGCAAGTCCTCTGCACGGATCAAGAGCGCGCCGCGTTTAATCACTGGGTTGGACTGGGTCTCACAGATTGCTTCCGAAAGTTCGAGCATCCGCCGAAGACGTTTACTTGGTGGGACTACCGTATGCTGGGCTTCCCCAAGAACAATGGTCTCCGTATCGACCATATCCTTGCCACTCCTGCGCTCGCCAACACCTGTACTGCGTGCACGGTCGATCGTAACGAGCGCAAAGGCGAAAAGCCGTCAGATCACGCGCCGGTGACCGCTACCTTCGCGTAGCGACACGCTGTCTAAACTCTTTCTGATGGCGTGACGACGATCGCGTCGGTGAGCTAACTCGCGTCCAAGTCCGCAACGTTATGGCCCGGAACCGAAATCGCGGGTGACCGGTAATAAATCGCGCGCTTTGTTTGGAGAGGGCCATGCAAGGCTTTACTTCGGATTGACGTAGATCAATTGCATGCGGTTGCGAATGGTTCGCATTAGCGTGTACAATTCCTACATCCCCTCCTCGAATGGTTGCCTAGAAATGAACTCGACGATAAAACGCCTCACCTTAGCGCTTGCCTTCGGATGCGTACTGACTGCCGCTGTGACAGCCGCGGCCGAAACGGTCGTCGTGTACTCCGCTCGAAACGAACAACTCATCAAACCGCTGTTCGATGCGTACACCAAAGAAACCGGCGTGACGGTCAAGTTCATTACCGACAAAGAGGGGCCGCTCATGGCGCGCCTGAAAGCGGAAGGTGCAAATACGCCCGCCGATGTCTTCATGACTGTTGATGCCGGCAATCTCTGGCAAGCTGCAGAAGAGGGTCTGCTGCGTCCGGTCAAGTCGGCAACGCTTAATGCCAACATCCCGGCGAATTTGCGCGACCCCGACGATCAGTGGTTCGGCTTGTCCGTGCGTGCGCGCACGATTGTGTACAACAAGAAAACAGTCAAGCCTACGGAGCTTTCAACCTACGAAGATCTCGCGGCACCAAAGTGGAAAGGGCGACTGTGTTTGCGGACCTCGAAGAAGGTCTACAACCAGTCGTTGGTTGCTATGATGATTCACGAGCACGGCCAGGCCAAAACCTCTGAAATCGTCACTGGCTGGGTCCGCAATCTAGCGACCGCGCCGTTCGCTGACGACAACTCCGCGATGGAGGCCGTCGCCGCCGGGCAATGCGACGTAACACTGGTGAACACCTATTACTTCGGTCGCTTGATCGAAGCCAAGCCAACGCTACCCATCGCCATTTTCTGGCCAAACCAAGCGTCCGGCATGAAGGACGCTGGCGTCCACGTCAACGTTTCTGGTGCGGGCGTGGCCAAACATGCCAAGAATCCAGCGGGCGCGATAGCGCTCATCGAGTGGCTGTCTTCGGAGAAGGCGCAAAACTTGTACGCCGACGTCAATCTTGAGTATCCCGTCAACGCGAAGGTGAAAGTGGACCCGACGGTCGCGGCTTGGGGTACTTTCAAACAAAACTTACTGAATGTGCGCGAAGCCGGTCGATTGCAGACGACCGCCGTAAAATTGATGGATCGTATCGGTTACAAATAACGCATCCACCTAAGGCGGCATGCCCCACTCCCCGCCCACTTTGACCGTAAGCTCCAAAACGCCCGCGCCGGGCGTTTTTGCGTTTTCGCGCGTCAGCGGCTGGCACATCGTCGCTTCGGTCATCGCGCTCATTGTGCTCGTTCCCGTGGCCGTCACTTTCGCCGCCTGGTTACGGCCACAGGCGGACATCATGGGCCACCTCGCCGAGTTTGTCTTGCCCGAACTACTGCTCAATACGTTGTGGCTTCTGCTCGGCGTTGGTTTGGGTGTGGCCGTGTTGGGCGTGTCGCTGGCGTGGCTCAACGCTATGTGCGAGTTTCCAGGGCGCGCATTTTTTTCGTGGGCACTGCTCTTGCCATTGGCTATGCCCGCGTATGTGCTTGCGTTCGTGTTGATTGGCCTCCTTGATTTCACCGGGCCGGTGCAAACGGCGTTGCGCGAGACATTTGGTCCGCTCGCGCTGCCGTCGATCCGTTCGCGCGGTGGTGTCATTTTTGTGATGTCGCTCGCGCTCTATCCGTATGTTTATCTCATCGCGCGTAACGCATTTCGGAGCCAAGGTCGCGCCGCGATGGAGGCGGCACAATCTTTGGGAATGAGTCGTTGGCAAGGCTTTTTCAGCGTCGCGCTTCCTATGGCTCGGCCATGGATCGCTGCTGGAGTAGCGCTTGCGCTTATGGAAACCTTGGCGGACTTCGGCACCGTGTCGACGTTTAACTACGACACATTCACCACCGGCATTTACAAGGCGTGGTTCTCGCTGTTTTCATTGCCCGCCGCATCCCAGCTTGCCTCCATTTTGATCGTGTTTGTTTTGCTGCTCGCGCTCGCGGAGCAACGCCTACGTGCACCGGTCAAGTACAGCGCAGTGGGCCGCTCTGGCGCTGACCATCGCATTCGCCTCACGCGAGGGCAGGGCGCGCTTGCGTTTGCCTACGCCTCCCTGATCTTTGCGGTGGCATTTCTGCTGCCAATGCTGCAACTGTTGTGGTGGGCAAAGGGGGCAGCAGCGACGGACCTTGATGCACGGTACTGGTCTTTCTTTGGTCACTCGTTGTGGCTTTCGGGGCTCGGCGCGATCACGGTGGCACTCGTTGCTGTCGTCTTGGCGTACGCCGCGCGCCAGCGTCCGGGATTTTTTATGCAGATCACGCAGCGCATAGCCACGATTGGCTACGCCATTCCCGGCGCTGTACTCGCCGTAGGTGTGTTCATTCCCGTCGCGTGGCTGGACGAGCAACTGCTTGCGGTTTTGAACGTGAACCCGACGCAAGTCGCGCCCCTAACCGGACTTCTCAAGGGCACGCTCTTTGTGGTTGTGCTGGCCTACGCCATCCGCTTTCTTGCGGTCGGTTTCGCGCCGTTAGAGGCCGGCCTCCAACGCATCAGCAAAAGCACCGACGACGCAGCACGCGTGTTGGGCTGTACCTCGTTCGCGCTCTTGTGGCGCGTGCACTTGCCGATTTTGCGTCCCAGTCTCTTTGCTGCGTTGGCGCTGAGCTTTGTCGATATGATGAAAGAAATGCCGATCACATTGATGACGCGTCCGTTCGGTTGGGACACACTCGCAACACGCGTCTTTGAGATGACCTCCGAAGGCCAATGGCAGCAGGCCGCGCTACCATCCGTGGCGATTGTTTTCGCGGGGTTGTTACCGGTCATTTATTTGGCGACGCGCGGAGAAAAATGAGCCATGCCTGAGTTAATGCTCGACCACATCAGCCAGTCGTACGGATCGCGCGAAGTCGTACGTGATTTGTCATTGCTGCTGCACGATGGCGAAATCGGTTGTCTGCTTGGTGCGTCTGGGTGCGGTAAGACGACGGTACTGCGCTGCATTGCGGGTTTCGAAGCGCTCACCCACGGCGCAATTCGCGTTGGTGGCGAAACACTTAGCGCGCCGAGCGTGATGATGGCGCCCGACAAACGTCACATCGGCATGATGTTTCAAGACGGCGCGCTGTTCCCGCACCTGACTGTGGCCGGAAATATTGCGTTCGGCATTCGCACACAAAGCAGCGCCGCGCAGCGCGCGCGCGTTGACGAAATGCTCGTGCTGACGGGGCTCGAAGGTTCCGCTGAAAAATTTCCGCATCAACTCTCCGGCGGGCAACAACAACGTGTCGCACTCGCGCGCGCGCTCGCGCCGAAACCGCGCATGCTGCTCATGGATGAGCCGTTCTCAAGCTTGGACATCGAGCTGCGCGAACGCCTCGCCATCGAGGTGCGCGGCATTCTCAAGCGTGAGGGCATGACGGCCATGATCGTCACGCACGACCAACACGAAGCGTTCGCGATGGCGGATCGCGTGGGCGTAATGGCTGACGGCGCGATCGCGCAGTGGGACACGCCGTACAACCTCTACCACCGGCCGGCAAACCGTTTCGTGGCCGACTTCATTGGTCAGGGCATTTTTCTGCCCGGCACCGTGCTCAGCGACACAAAGGTGGAAATTGAGCTTGGCGTACTACACGGAAAGATCCCGACGGATTGCGACGCCGCCGGATGCGCACAATGCGCTCACAGCTGCTACGTTGACGTATTGATTCGACCTGACGACCTGGTGCATGACGACGAAAGCCCGATGCAGGCCGTCGTTGAAAGTAAGCTTTTTCGCGGCGGTGATTTCCTCTACACGCTTACGTTGCCCAGCGGCGCGCAGGCACTCTCGCTCGTGCCATCGCACCACGATCACGCCATCGGCGAGCGCATCGGCATTCGCCTCGCGGTCGATCACGTCGTGGCGTTTCGACGCACCGACGGCAAACGCGCGCCACACGATCACGTCGTCGCGCACCCTGTAAAGTTTGTGGCATGAAAGTCACGGTACTTGGCGCAGGACTCATAGGCGTCACGTCTGCGTACTACCTCTGGCGCGACGGGCACGAGGTTGAAGTGTTCGACGCCGCGCCACAACCCGCAACGGTGACGAGCTACGCCAACGCCTGCCTCATTTCCGCATCGCGTGCGTTGCCTTGGCCTACGCCAACGTTGCGGCAAACGTTGTGGCGCGCGATGACCGACGCCAACGCCCCGATGCGCGTCACGAAATGGCTTGACCCGGCGCTGTGGCGTTGGGGCCGCGAATTCATGCGCTACGCCAACGAAATGGACTTCGCGCGGCTTACGCGCGCCAAGCTCGCCTTCGCAAAGTTTTGTCAGCACGAACTCGAAGACACCATCGCGCAAACCGGCGTCGATTGCGGCTACCAGCGCGAAGGCTTGCTCTACGTGTGCCGAAGCGCTGCCACGCTTGACGCCGCACGCGCACGCGCCGCACTCGTCGGCAAGTATGGCGTAGATACGCGCGTGCTCTCGCGTGACGAAGTGATCGCGATGGAGCCCGCGCTCGCTGGTTCCACCGTCGTGGGCAGCACTTTTGCGGTGACCGATGCGCAGGGCGATTCGCGAGTGTTCACACGGTTGCTGGCGGCGTGGCTCGCTGCGCGTGGCGTGAAGTTCACCTTCGATGCGCCCGTCACAGCGAAGCTCATCCAACGCGCGCAAACGTTCGAGATTCACTCACCAAACGGCGTCGTGAGCGCCGACGCTTTCGTCGCCGCGCTTGGCCCACACACGCCGCATTTGGCACGCGATCTCGGCGTGCGCATTCCGATCTATCCGGTCAAAGGTTTCTCAGTCACCGTGCCGGTGAAAGACGCCGCTCGCGCGCCCACACGCGGTGGCATTTGCGAAGACTCGCTCATCGCGTATTGCCCCCTCGAAGGCGATAGCGGTCCGGTCATGCGCATCACCACGGGCGCGGTGTTTTCGGGGCAGGACAACGGTTTCGCCGACGCCGATTTCGCGCCACACCGCGCGCACTTCGAGGCGCTCTTTCCCGGCGCGCTCGATTGGTCAGCGAGCACGGTCGAGCACTGGGCCTGCCAACGCCCGATGACGCCATCGTCACTGCCAGTGTTGCAGCAACATCGCTTCCCGAATCTCTATTGGAATTGCGGCCAAGGCCACATCGGCTGGACCATGAGCTGCGGCTCCGCGCGCGTCATCGCAGACTTGATCGCCCAGCGCGCGCCTTCGTTTGACTTGACGGACATGCAGCGGCTGTAGCGCCGCCGGGCGAATAGATATACAGCTTTATCGTCCGAGCGACTGCCAGACGGTAATTTGCGCCAAAAAAAGCGCATAGTCAACCATGAGAAAAAACACGCTGAAACGACCACCCGCCGGTCGTTCGCGCCAAAAAACTGTTTACGCTAATTTTTAGGCATCGGACGTGGTGGATGCGGATGCGGCGGCGGCAGCGGGCGATAGCGCGGAATCCACGGGCGGTAGCCGAAGTATGGGTACGGCCACCAGACCGGCGGCTGCTCGATGACGTAGGACGCGAGCGGTTTTGGTTCGATCACTTCGAACGCGAGGAACTGCGTCGTTTGCTTTGCGTTGAAATTGTCGTCGCTGGCGAAGAGGAGCGTGCGATTTCCGTTGGGGAGCGTGGGGCCGAAGGTCATGGCTTCGGTGTTGTCGAGCTTTTTGAGTTTGAGCGAATCGAAATTGATGACGAGCCGCTTGGTCGCGGCCGTGTATTCGCCCGCGCGAAGCACAGGCACGCTCAGCACGTCGCTGCCGTCGCGGGTGTCGATCAGGTAGACGCGCAGCGAGTTGCCGACGCCAGCGGTGTAGCTGCGCTCCAGCACGAGCATGCGAAATTGATCGACCATCAAAATTTCGGGAACGCCGTTGTCGTTCCAGCCGGTGGCGGGCGTCGGGCGATGCGGAATTGCGTCCGGGATGTACGCGATTTGCCGAATCGGATTGCCGGAACTGGCGTGATAGAGCGTGAAGCGAATCGGTCCGCCGCTGGCGTCGACGCTCGGCTCGTTGCCATCTTCAAGCAGCGAAGCCTCCATCGAGACCCAAATTGCTTTGTTGTCCGGCGTGAGCGTCATGCCTTCAAACGTTAGGTTGTCGCGCGGGCCACTAGCGTTGCCGGCTTTCATTTTGAACATCGGCAGCGTGGGCAATTCACGAATGAACGTGCCGTCGAGCTTCATCTCGCGCACGACCGGATCGAGCCCGAGCTTTTTGTCGCCCTCGCTCGTCCACAGGAGCGTATCGGTGTCAGCTCGGTAACGAATCGCTTCTGGGTCCGGAATGTCCTTTGCGCCTTGCGCTTTGCCGCCGTAGGGACTGCTGTCCGGGCGCTTCATGTACACGACGGAGGTGATTTCCGGCGCGGACAACGTGGTCGCGGTCACGTTGATTTTCGCGGTGTAGTAACGCGCCGCGTTGATGTCTGAGCGGTCGTCCGCGAGGAGGTAATACTGATTGCGCGCTGCGTCGTAATCAATGCCCGAAATGCCGCCGGCGGTGGTCCCGCCGAATTGCATGCGGTGCGGCAAAGTTGCTTCGCCGATGAAGCGAAGCGAAATGCCTGTAGCGTTGGCGACGGCACCCGGCGTGGGCGCGGCGCTCTGCGATGCGCAACCCGCGACGGTGAGCGATAAAACAAGCGGCGCAAATAGACGGGGCATAAGGCCTCCAGCTAAGGTAGTCAACGGGCTAATTTTGACATTGTTAGCGCAAGCGGGTTTTCGGGAGCAGCCAAGCTCGCTCGATCAGGCTCCAATAATGTTCGGTTAAGAAATAATTTGCCACGGATTTCCACAGATGAACACAGATTTTTTTGTGTGCGCTGTGTAATCTGTGTAAATCCGTGGCAAAAAAATGACCTGCATTCGGTAAACGAACAGTATTGGGTCAGGTTCCGCAGAAACATCACTTCGGCGGCTTTACGTCCCGCAGTCGCTCGCGCCACCACTGCAGCGCGCGGCCGCGATTGTTGCTTTTCCATGCGATGACCAAGTGACCCGTTGGCCGTCGCTCCTCAGTGCGCTTCGCAATCAGCGTTTTGTCACGAAGATGCGGCGCTGCGAACCAGCGGGCGAGGTAGCCCGCGCCGAGGCCCGCCACTTGCGCGTCTACCTTCGCTTGCA
>ERZ795056.3558-NODE-3558-length-16654-cov-7.753901_pt1 | contig 16654 bp, 10 predicted proteins | sample MGYA00375140_ERZ795056 | MGnify/ENA primary metagenome ERZ795056 (study PRJEB30185, sample SAMN05720227) | activated sludge metagenome | isolation source: Anaerobic digester | place: USA | collected 2015-03-09 ... | reverse complement strand
TCCTCGCGGACAGCCTGGAAAAGACAACCATGAACCGCGAGCACCGCAACCTGCTCCTCGATGGTCAACTGGTACTGATTTCACCCTACGACCCGAGCGCGGGGTTCAACGTCGGTAACGCCATGCAGCGCAACAAGCTGATCTATATGCTTTCCGATGCCTCGCTGGTCGTCAGCTCTGATCTCAACAAGGGCGGCACGTGGGCTGGCGCCATCGAGCAACTGGACAAGCTCAAGTTCGTGCCCGTGTACGTTCGATCGACGGGCGGTTCGTCTCCTGGACTGGACGCCCTGCGCAGCAAGGGGGCGCTTCCCTGGCCGAACCCGCAAGACGCCGATGCATTCGAGAGTGTGTTCGGTGTCGTTGCGCCCATGCCAGCGCCATCTCCGCAGTCAGGCCTTGCCCTGTTTTCCGGAGACGGTGCGACGGAGGTTGCCCCCTCGACGCCATCGGTTGCAGAGCCACCGCCAGCAATCGAAGCGCCGAGCGACTCAGCGCCGCCACCTGCCGCGGCACCGAGCAGCGAACCCGTTGAACCGACGCGCGAACCGGCCGCATTGGTTTCACCACCGTCCGAAGTTCCGCCGGAGCCTGCCAGCCCGACCGTGTCGGCGCCAGCAACGCCTGCGGATGCGCTGTTTGCGGCGGTCCGAGAAGCGATCACGCTGCTGCTCAAGGCCCCGATGAAGGACGCCGAAGTCGCGGCAGCCCTGGACGTGACCAGCGCTCAAGCTAAGGCGTGGTTGCAGCGACTGGCTGACGAAGGAGTGATCGAGAAGCAAAAGAAGCCTGCGGGCTACATCGTCAAACAGTCCCGCCTCTTCGAGTGACCCCAACGTGAACGTAGAGAACAAACACAACAAAAAGCTGGAGCGACTCGGGTTCAGTTATGAGCGCGGCGGCGTTCATACCGCCCGAACAATGATGCTCGCCGAGCTGCGCGCACTGCTGTCCTTTGTGGACATGGCCGACGCGGCCAGGGCCGACTACCTGGAAGCCATCCAGACCGCCAATTGCCTGGGCAAGCGCTCGGGCAAGACGCGGACGTTGACGTTCCGACATCTTGCCGACCTCTACGCGCTGGATCCCAGCTTGTTGGTGTTCCGTGCCCTGCGTTTCTTCTGGCAGCGCGATGTGGAGGGACAGCCGTTATTGGCTGCGCTGTGTGCGTTCTCGCGTGACCCCATGCTTCGGGCCACCGCCCCCTTTGTCCTGGAATTCCAGGAAGGCGCCACCGTCACCCGTGAGGGGATGGAAGAGTTCATCGATGCACAAGAGCCGGGGCGCTTCAGCAAGGCCACGCTCAAGTCCACCGCGCAGAACATCAACTCGTCCTGGACCCAATCGGGTCACCTGGCTGGCCGCGTCCGCAAGGTGCGGGCCCGTGCGGTGGCGACGCCAGGCACGGTCTCGTTGGCACTGCTTCTGGGCTACGTCAGCGGTCTGCGCGGCGAGTCGCTTCTGAAGAGTGACTTCACCCGGATGCTCGACTGTTCATTTGAAAAGACGATCGAGTTGGCCGAGGACGCGTCGCGCCGGGGCTGGATCTCGCTCAAGCGCGTCGGCCAGGTGGTCGAAGTGCTTTTCCCGAACCTGATCACTGCGCAGGAAATGGAGTGGCTCCGTGAGCAGAATTAAGCGATTGACCCAGTCCTACAGCAAGTACGTAGCTGTGCCGTGGCGCGATGACGCCGCCGCTGCCCAGCGCGTCATTTTCTGCGTCTATCACGAGTCCGAAGAGCTACGGCTACGGGCCAAAGTCGACGAGTTCGAGATCGCCACCCGTGCGGCAGGTCATGACTGGGCGTTGTTCGATTTGACGGATTCGTTCCCCAACTGGCTGGCGTCCCAACGGTATGCCAAGAGCTACTTCCAAAAGCCCAATCTCTTGTCCACGCTGCTGCCCAAGTACCTCAGCTACATCGAAGCCGAGTTCGAGACCTTCCTGCAAGACGAGAACGTTAGCGAGGAGTTTGTTGTGGCACTGCAGGGCGTGGGCTCTCTGTTCGGCTTCTTGAAGGTCAAGGAAGTCGTGGACAAGCTCGCACCCAAGGTGAAGGGCCGTCTGCTGGTGTTCTTTCCCGGCAGCTACGAAGACAACAACTACCGCTTGCTGGATGGATACGACGGCTGGAATTACCTCGCCGTACCGATCACCGCAGACAAAGAATTCTGATTAAGGGGAAAGCATGCTCAATCGTGACATCTACCAAAAGGATCCGTCGACCCGAAAGCTGGTTAATGAGGGCGTGGCCAGCGTCAACGACGAGAATACCAACCAGGCGCTCTCTGTTCTGCGATACGAGCTCGAAACCTTCGTTTGCGACGGCCAGTACGAAAAGGGCCTGGAACACATCCTCGACATCTACCTGGACAACATCAAACATGATCGTGCTGAACAGCCAGGAGTGTGGGTTAGCGGTTTCTACGGCTCGGGTAAGTCACATCTGGTCAAGATGTTGCGTGCTTTGTGGATGGACACCACTTTTGACGATGGCGCCGTTGCCCGCGGCATCACAACTTTACCCAAAAGTGTTAGCGATCAACTAATAGCACTCAGCATCGAGGCCAAGCGCCACAGCGGTCTTCATGCAGCATCTGGCACCTTGGGCTCCAGTTCCCGCGACAAGTCTGTCCGCATGGCCCTGCTGGGCATTCTGTTCAAGTCCGTTGGCCTGCCCGAGCAGTACCCGGTCGCGCGCTTTGTCATGTGGCTACAGCACGAGGGCATCTACGACGCAGTGCGGGGCCATGTTGAGAAGAGCGGTTTCGATTGGAGCGAAGAACTCGACAACTTCTACGTGGCCGAGGGTCTGCACAAGGCCCTGGTCAAAGCCAAGCCCAATCTGTTCACGTCGCCAGCGTCCTGTGTCGAGACACTGAACAACCTGTACCCCTACGTGCAGGACGTCTCCAGCGGCGACATGCTCAAGGCCATTCGCCAGGCGCTAACCCGCGACGGCAAGTTCCCCCTCACCCTGGTGGTGCTCGACGAGGTGCAGCAGTACATCGGCGAGGACAGCCAGCGCTCCATAGACGTGCAGGAAGTGGTCGAGGCCTGCTGCAAGAACATCGGCGCCAAGATGTTGTTCATCGGCACTGGCCAGACTGCTGTCACCGGCACTTCCAACCTCAAAAAGCTCGAAGGCCGCTTCACCGTCCGCGTTGAGCTCTCCGACGCTGACGTCGATGCAGTGATCCGTCAGGTCATCCTGGCCAAGAAGCCTGAGGCCAAGGCACCGGTCGAAAAGGTGATGCAAACCAACCTTGGCGAAATCTCTCGCCACTTGGCCGGCACCACCATCGGTCACCGAGGTGATGACATTCAATTCTTCCCGCAGGACTACCCGATCCTGCCGGTGCGCCGTCGCTTTTGGGAGAACACTCTGCGCGTGCTGGACCAGACTGGCACCGACAGCCAGTTACGCAACCAGCTCTCGATGATCCACAAGGTCATCCAGACCAATGTGGACGCGCCGGTCGGCAGCGTGGTGCCCGCGGACTACCTGTACTTCGATGCAGCCGACAAGCTGTTGCAGTCGCGCATCCTGCCGCGCAAGGTGCATGAGAAGACCATGGTTTGGGTCAAAGGCACGGATGACCAACGTCTAATGGGTCGCGCCTGTGGCTTGGTGTTCCTTATCAACAAGCTGGCCAGCAGCAACAACGAAATCGGCATTCGTGCCAGCGTCGACACCCTGGCCGACCTGTTGGTGGAAGACCTCACCAAAGGCTCCAGCTCGCTGCGCAGCAAGCTCCCGAGCGTGCTCGACAAGTGCGAGCTGCTGATGAAGGTCGGTGACGAGTACCGCATCCAGACCGAGGAAAGCGCCGCCTGGAACGACGAGTTCCTCAGTCAGCGCAATAGCCTGGCCAACGAGGCTCACCGCGTGGACGCAGAGCGCGACGACCGCATCCGCCGCCGCTTCGGCGAGATCGTGCGCAAGCTGTCGCTGACGCAAGGCACGTCCAAGGTCACGCGCGACATCTTCCCGGTGTTCGATGCGCAGTTGCCGGGCGACGCCAGTGAGAAGGTCTGCGTCTGGGTGCGTGATGGCTGGAGCATCGACGAGAACTCGGTGCGTGCCGACGCTCGCCAAGCGGGCAATCAGTCACCTACCGTGTTCGTGTTCATCCCCAAGCGCTCGGCTGACGATCTGCGCCACTATTTGATCGACTTCAAGGCGGCGAGTGCCACGCTGGATAAGCGCGGCGTGCCCAACACCGCCGAGGGTACCGAAGCCCGCTCGGCCATGGAGACCACCAAACAGACCGCTGAGGGCAAGATCCGCGAGCTACTGCAAGAGGCCTTCTCGGGCGCCCGAGTCTTCCAAGGCGGCGGCAACGAGATCTTGGGCACCGACCTGCAGGAGATGGCATTGGAAGCAGCCACCAACGCACTGCAGCGGCTCTACCCGCAGTTCCACATCGCTGACCACACCGGTTGGCCCAAGGTTTACGAGAAGGCGCAGAAAGGGGCTCCGGACGCACTCAAGAGCGTGGGCGACGACGGCGAGCCCGCCAAGAACCTGGTGTGCAAAGCTATCCTGGCCTTCATTGGCGGCGGCAAGAAGGGCATCGACGTCCGCAAGCACTTCGAAGGTGCCACCTACGGCTGGCCGGGGGACGCGGTGGATGGGGGTTTGCAGGTGCTGCTGGTGGCCGGGCTGATCCGCGCCCTGGATGATAAGGGCCAGACCATCGACCCGAAGGACCTGGAACGCAAGGCCATCGGCAAGACCATGTTTAAGGTCGAGTCGGCAACCGTTTCGGCGGCGCAGCGCATCCAGATCCGCAAGGTACTGCAAAAGATCGGTCCCACCCCTAAGCCAGGCGAAGAGCAGGCCTACGTGCCGCAGTTTCTGGTCAACGCGCAGAGGTTGGCAGAGCGCGCTGGGGGTGATGCCCCGCTTCCTGCACGCCCGGACATGAAGGGGTTGGAAGAGATCCGCCTCACGGCAGGCAACGAGCAGCTGCTGGCTCTGTACAACCAGCGCGACGAACTCAGCACCGCGATCGACACATGGACGGATCTGGCAGAGCGCATCGACAAGCGCCTGCCCGCCTGGAACACGCTCAAGCGGCTGCTGGCCCAGGCCAACGGGCTGTCTGGCGCCGAGGTCTTGGTGGCGCAGGTCACGCACCTTGAGCAGCAACGCCAACTGCTGGAGGAGCCCGATCCCGTCACGCCTCTGGTGGCCAGCCTGACGCAGTTGCTGCGCGACGAACTGAACCGGCTGCACGCCGACTACCAGACCCGCCACAAGAACGGCATGGCGCGCCTGGAGGCCGACACCAACTGGAAGCAACTGGAGCCCGAACAACGCAACACCCTGCTCGCCGCCCAAAAGCTCACCTTGACCGATGCACCCAAGGTGCAAGTGGCCAACACCGACGAGGTGCTGGCAACGGTTGATCGGCTGTCGCTTTCGTCGTTTGCCGACCGCGTGGCCGCCATCGACTCACGCTTTGACGCTGTGCTGGTGGCAGCCGCCGAGTTGATGGAGCCCAAGGCGCAGTTCGTCAAGCTGCCCAGCCGCACTATCAAGACCATTGAGGACATCGAGGCCTGGCTGCTGGACGCCAAACAGACCATCGCACAGGCCCTGAAAAGTGGTCCGGTCATCCTTCACTGAGGCCTGATTCCCCATGATGCAAGCACTCGACAAAGACCTGCGCAGCGCGTTGGAAAAGACCGTCAAAGCAGCCCGCACGGTCGCTGACGCTGCCGCGCACGCGGCAGTGGACCAACTGGGCGTTGGCCACGACAAGCCTGAGGCCTTTCTGAGCGATGACGAGAAGGCGCTTCGCAACCGCCTGCGCACCCACGGCAAGCAGCTTGGTGACGCCCGCGACTCGAAGAGCACCAACCCGACTTACGGCAAGCAAGAGGTGCAGCACCTGGTGCAAGAAGTGGCCTACCAGCACTGGCACCGTATGCTGTTCGCCCGCTTCCTGGCCGACAACAACCTGCTGATGTACGACGGCGTGGCCGTCACCATCGAAGAGTGCGATGAGCTGGCCCCCGACGAAGGCGCCAAGAGCGGCTGGGAGCTGGCCGGCAAGTTGGCCGCCCGCATGCTGCCGCAGGTATTCAAGCCGGGCTCGCCGGTATTCGAGCTGAACTTTGCGCCCGAGCACCAGAGCGAGCTGGAACGTCTGCTCAAGGACTTGCCCGATGCGGTGTTCAAGGCCAGCGACAGCCTGGGCTGGGTGTACCAGTTCTGGCAAGCCGACAACAAGGACCGCATCAACAAGTCGGAGGTGAAGATCGGTGCCGACGAGTTGCCCGCCGTCACCCAGCTCTTCACGGAGCCGTACATGGTGGCCTTCCTGCTTCACAACTCGCTCGGCGCCTGGTGGGCCACCCGGCATCCGGGCAAGCCATGCCCCGTCAACCTCGACTACTTCCGCGCCCTGGAAGACGGCACCCCGGCCGCGGGCAAGTTCGAGGGCTGGCCCGACTCCCTGGCCGACTTCAATCTGCTTGACCCGTGTTGCGGTTCGGGTCACTTCCTGGTGGCCGCCTTCCTGATGCTGGTGCCAATGCGCATGGCGGCGGAAGGCTTGAGCGCCAAGGAGGCGGTGAGTCGCGTCCTTGCTGAGAACATTCATGGGCTGGAGCTTGACCCACGCTGCGTGGAGATCGCGGTGTTCGCAGTGGCCCTGGAGGCATGGCGCTTTCCAGATGCATCTGGCAAACCGCTCGGTGTGCGAGAGATTCCGGCACCCAATATCGCGTGCTGTGGCCTCAAGGTCGCGGCCAAGGCGCAGGACTGGGAAGCGCTAGTTCCAGACGACGCTCCAAATGTTGAATACATGCGCCAAGAGTTGCGCCAATTGCATACCAGCTTTTCCGATGCGCCACTGCTTGGCAGCCTGCTGGACCCGGCACGTAGCTTGAAGAACGACTTGGCAATGTCCAGCTACGCGACATTGACGAGCTTGCTAGGCAAAGCGCTAGCCACTGAACGCCCGGCCAGTCTGATAAATGAAGATGACGATCGCTGGGAATTAGCCCTAAGCGCTCAGGGATTACTTGAAGCGGCGCGCCTGTTAGAAAGACGCTACCACCTCGTCATAACCAATGTGCCTTACCTGGCCAGAGGTCGGCAAAGTGATGCTTTAAAGCAGTATTGCGCCGCCCACTACGCGGAGGCAAAAAGCGACATAGCCAATGTTTTCTTGGAACGCTGCTTGGAGCTTGCATACGATCAAGGCCACGGCGTAGTGCAAATCGTTATGCCGCAGAACTGGCTTTTTCTAACTGCCTACAAAGCACAGCGCGAGTCACTGCTTAAACGTGTGCAATGGAATCTCCTGGCCCGGTTGGGTGAAGGTGGCTTCGATAGCCCGCAGGCGGCTGGCGCATTCATCATCCTGCTGACGCAGACTCACGCTTCAGCAACCGATGACTTTCGACTTCGAGGCATAGATGCCAGCGCACTTAAACGGCCAGCGGAAAAGGCTACGTTGTTGCGGTCAGGTGAGGTGGTCGACGTTAGACAGAGGGGGCAATTGGATAACCCAGACGTTCGAGTTGCGTTTGAAGAGGCTCACGGCGCGATCTTGCTCTCCCGCTATGCGGACGGCTTCAAAGGCCTTTCCACCGGCGACTTGAACCGATTTATTCACGAGCACTGGGAGCTCCCACGAATCTCTGACGGATGGGTTCCATACCAAGGCTCGGTAGAGCGCAGCGAGGAATTCGGAGGGCGATCCCAGGTTCTGTTGTGGGAAAACGGTGACGGCGCGATGGTTCAACAGCCATCCTGTTACGTAAAAGGTGCAAAGGCATGGTCCAAAAAAGGGGTCTCTATCACACAAATGCGTGGCCTCCCTTCTACCCTGTATCAGGGAGAGATGTTTGACGAAAATGCAGCTGCGGTCATTCCTTCAAACCCAAATCATCAAGCCGCACTGTTTTGTTATGTCACGAGTCCAGAATTCCTTGTCAACGTCAGACAGATTGATGCTGCACTGAAGGTAACAAACAAGACCTTTGTGAAGGTCCCGTTCGATGTTGAACATTGGGAGCGAGTAGCAAAGGAGCGCTACCCAGACGGGCTTCCCAAACCCTATTCAAACAACCCAACTCAGTGGATCTTCCACGGTCACCCATCGACTTCCAGTGATCCACTTCAGGTCGCAGTTGCTCGCCTAGTTGGCTACAAATGGCCCGCCGAGGCAGACGGCAAGATGGACCTTTCAGACGATGCCTATAGATTGATCGCCAGCAGCAGGGCTCTAGCAACCCATGCAGACAAGGACGGCATTGTCTGCATTCCTCCAGTAGGCCAAGAGGCATCTGCGAGCGATCGCCTATTAAACCTGCTGGCCGATGCCTACGGGACTGATTGGAGCAATGATGTCCTGGCACAACTGCTGACAGCGGTCGGTCACGGCGGCAAGTCGCTCGAAACCTGGCTGCGGGACAAGTTCTTCACACAGCACTGTGATGGAAAGCTTTTCGGCAACCGGCCCTTCGTATGGCACATATGGGACGGCCTGAGCGATGGTTTTTCTGCCCTGTTGAACTATCACAAGCTCAACTACAAGACACTTGAGAAGCTAACTTACAACTATCTAGGACAAGATTGGATTGGTCGCCAGAAGCGCGATGCCGACAACGGCATCGACGGCGCCCAGGAAAAGCTGGCCGCTGCCGAAGCGCTGAAGAAGCGCCTGGAGTTGATCCTGGCAGGTGAGGCGCCCTACGACATCTTCGTGCGCTGGAAGCCCATCGAGGAACAACCCATCGGCTGGAACCCCGATCTGAATGATGGGGTTCGCCTCAACATTCGCCCCTTTGTTTTGGTTGAGGACATCAAGGTAAAGGATGCTGGCGTGCTCCGAGACCGAGTAACCAGCCGTGATCCGAAAACAAAAGAGCTTAAGCTGTGGGGGAAAGACCGTGGCAGCGATGTACCGTCTGCCCCTTGGTATGAGCTGGGCCTGCAATACGGCGGCAAGGTGGGCGACCGTATCAACGATCACCACCTGACGCTGGCCGAGAAGCGCGCAGCTCGCGCCAAGCTGGGAAAGGCCTAATACCATGACGACCGCCCGAACCTGGAAGGCCAAAGACCCTGCAGAGGCATTCTTCCCCGTGGAGATGCGCCCCCTATTCATGCCGACCGCAGAGGACCTCGACAAGTATCAGCAGCTCAAGCGCCACTTCGCCGTGGTCGATGTGGAGCGGCAGCACCCGTTTGCGGTGGTGACCGACGACTACGAGTTGGTGACGAACAAGGCCGCCTACGACATGGCAGCCGAGGTGATGAAGAAGGTGTTCCACACCACGCAGATCGGCGACATGGAATGCTTGAACATCACCATGCCCAAGACCCGGTCGTTCTGCCACATCGACCTGATCCACAAGACCGCCGACTTCTCGCCGTGGGAGAAAGACAAGTGGACGGCCTTTCTGCGCATCAGCAACAGCTATAACCGCACCCGGCTGCTGCGCTTCGAGCTGGGCTTTTGCCGCTGGATCTGCCTGAACGGCATCATCTTCGGCAGCAAGAGCATCGAGTTCAGCTACGCCCACACCCGGCGCGGCATGGACCGGGTGGACCGCTTCGTTGAGAACATCGGCGACATCCGCAAGCTGGAAACCGCGCTGACCGAGAAGCTGCACCAGCTCAAGCGCTACCACGTGCCCGAGAAAGAGATGCTGCCGTTGCTGTGCCGCGCCTTCGACATCAAGGCGACCAAGGACGTGGTTGAAAAGCAAAGGCGCGTCGACGACCTTCTGGCCTTACGTGACCAGGCCAAGAGCCTGACCAAGGCTTACTTCACAGAGATGGGGCCGCACGGCTATGCCGCGCTGAACGTGCTGACGGACTACGCGTCGCGACCGGCAGGCGTGATCGCACCGGAGGCCAGCATGCATGGCCTGCAGCAGAAGGCGGGCAGCTGGATGGACGACTTCATTTCGGCCATCAAGAACCCTGATTTTTCTTTTGACAGCTACCTGGCCGACTACCGCCAAACGGCTGAGGTGATTGAGTCCCTATGATCAAGTCGGTCAACAGCTACCCTGTCTTGCAGCTCTTCGATGACGCCGGAGAGAACGGCTCAGGGTACTTCCTCGGTTCGATCAAGCTGGTGGACCAAGCAATGAGACTATTTGCCCTGACAGGGGAAAAGCCATGCTGAAGCACTTAAAATTGACAAACCTTGGCCCCGCCGACACCGAGTTGGAGTTTGGCAGGCGCCTGAACCTGATCACGGGCGACAACGGGCTGGGCAAAAGCTTTTTGCTGGATATCGCCTGGTGGTCCATGACCAGAAAGTGGCCTGCCGAGGTCAACCCCAAACTGACTTCGGGGAAGAAGGCGCTCCCCCGAGGAGATGGGGACGCCAAGATTGACTTCTCATTCACCGGCAAATCACGGTCTGTTGAATACGTCAGCAGCTACGCCCGACGCGACGAAGCTTGGACGGGCCAGCAGGGTCGTCCGGCAAACCCCGGTCTGGTTATTTATGCCATGGCAGATGGCGGCTTTGCCGTTTGGGACCCCGCTCGCAATTACTGGCGCACGCAAGGAGGAGTGGACGTTCAGGATCGTCCGTCTGCCTATGTTTTCAGCCCTACAGAGGTTTGGGATGGCTTGCCAGGCACCGAAGGAAATTGGCTTTGCAACGGTTTGATCCGGGATTGGGCGAGTTGGCAGAAGGAAAACGGCACCGCATTCAAAAACCTGTGTGCTGTGCTTGATGTCTTGTCTCCTGACACCGCGGAGAAGCTATCGCCGGGAGAGCTGACGCGGATCAGCCTGGACGACGTACGCGACATGCCAACCGTCCGCATGCCCTATGGCAAGGATGTGGCGGTGGTGCATGCGTCGTCCGGCATGCGTCGCGTGATTGCCCTGGCTTATTTCTTGGTTTGGTGCTGGGAAGAACACCAGAAGGCAGCCAAGTTACTCTCCGAACCTACCACCAATCAGGTTGTCTTTTTGATTGATGAGGTGGAGTCACACCTGCATCCCAAGTGGCAGCGCCGAATCATTCCTGCGCTCTTGAACGTGACTCAATCCTTGATCGCTGGCGCAGAGGTTCAACTGCTTGCCGTGACCCACTCGCCACTGGTGATGGCATCTGTTGAGCCGCGCTTTGATGAGGCCATGGATGCCTGGTTTGACCTTGATCTGGTTGCAGCTCAAAGCGGTCAACAGCCGACCGTGGAGTTCAAAAAACGGCCCTTTGTTCGGCTGGGTGATGCTTCTCGCTGGTTGATGAGTGAAGCCTTTGACCTTGGCAGCGCCCGCTCTCTGGAGTCAGAGCTGGTGTTGCAGGAGGCTGCTGAGATTCTCTCCGAGCAAGAGATCGACCACGCCAAAGCGAAAGCGCTGGATGCACAGTTGCGTGGCCTGCTGGGAGACACCGACCCCTTCTGGATTCGTTGGCGCTACGTGGGCGAAAAGCAGGGGTGGCTGCGATGATTCCAGTGGCGGCTCAGCCGGAACCTGCTGCTTTCGATGCCGAGGTTCGTCAGAAGGGCTTGGCCCATCTCAACAAAGAGGGGTTTCCGTTAGATCAACCTTTGCCGCCCAAAGCGGACATTGAGCCCTATTGGCGGGCCTGTCTGACAGACCTGCACCAAGCGTATAGCGGGGTTTGCGCCTACCTGGGCGTGTTTTTTGAGCGTGTGATGGGTGGTGGGAGCGTGGATCACTTTATTGCCAAATCCACTCATGCGGGATTGGCCTATGAGTGGAGCAACTACCGATTGGCGTGCTCAACAATGAACAGTCGCAAACGTGAATACAGCGACGTACTGGACCCGTTTTATCTCGCGCCTGATCTGTTCCGCTTGCAGCTTTCGACTGGCCACATCTATCCGAATCCTAACGTGCAAGCTGTTCCAATGCGCCTTGTTGAGGAGACCATTGAGCGGCTCGGGCTTGACGATCCGCCGTGCAGGGAGCTGCGTGCGCGCTGGTATCAAGACTATCTCGAACACGGATTGCCAGCCGACTACCTAAAAAGGAAATCGCCTTTTGTTTGGCACGAAGCGAATCGTCAGGGGCTGTTATGAGAATCATCGAGTGCCTGATCAAAACCCTGCGCGACTCGGCTATCTTCAACCCCGAGGTTCAAGTTGCGCCCTCGTGCATCTTGTGGCCCGACAAAGACCGCCAGTGGGAGGCGGTGATCCCGCGCCTGCAGAGCGAGCTGGCTGAACTGCTGGTGCTGGGCGACTACACGCCCGAGAGCCGCGTCGGCCCCGCCATCTGGCTGCGCTGCGTGCTCTCAGGCAAAGCGCCGGATGTCACCCTGCCTGCCGACCGAGTGCCAGTTTTCTACCTGCCCGGCGTGAGCCGCCAGGACTTGCGGGCGATCGAAGACTGTCCGGACCTCTTGAAGCCCTTGGCTGAACTGCAGTACCGGGGCGTGATCTGGTCACAGGTTAACGCCAAGGACTGGACCATCATGGCCTTCCTGAAGTCGGACCAAGGCGGCATGGGTCTGGATGTGGCCCAGGACAACGAGGCCAAGAACGCCATGCAACTGGCGCTGTACCGGCTGCTGGATGAAGAGCTTGAGCTGTTGAAGGGCAAGCGGCTGGACAAAGACTACTTCAATACCCTGCTGACAGGCGGTGACCCGGTGCGCGACCTGCTGCAGTGGCTGGATCTGGGCGACGCGTTCCAGACGACGCGCGGCGCTAACGAGTGGAAGGCCTTTGTGGAGGTCTGTAAGTCACAGCTGGCGTTTAACCCCCAGGCCGATGGCGTCCTGGCGGGTGCCAGCAAGCTGGCGATGCGCGAAGGCCCCTGGCATTCGGTGTGGGAGCGATACAGCGAAGCACCGAAGCGTTACCCCAACCTCCCGAACCGAATCCGCCAGTGCAAGCCGCCCGACCTGGGCATCTTCGATACGCCGGCAGAAAAGCTTGGCGGTTGGCCGCAATGGAACGCGGAGCAAGAGCAGTCGCTCCAGCATGATTTGCTGGCGTTGAATCACTTGCCTGCGCATGACGCGAGAACGCGGCTCCTGGATCTCGAAAAGACCCATGCGCCACGCCGAGAATTGGTTTGGACGGAACTTGGCGAGTCGCCACTGGCCATGGCGATCAAGCATCTGGCGGTGATGGCAGAAGTGACCAGAACAGCGCTGACAGCGGGGGCGGTTGCGGATTTGCAGGTGGCCTACGCCACGCAGGGCTGGCGCGCCGACGATGCGGTGCTGTCGGCACTGGCGTGCGTTAGTAGAGCGTCGGACGTTGACGCTGTGACGATGGCGACGCGGGCCATCTATCTACCCTGGCTGGAAGAGTCTGCGCGCTATCTGCAAAAGCTGGTTTATGGAACGACCTATCCGGGAGGGGGTGTAGCGGAGACTCCGGCCAGCTATAAGGTTGATCGGCAATGCACGCTATTTGTGGATGGTCTGCGCTTTGACGTGGCTCGCCGCCTCTCGATGACTCTGGAGGCCCGTGGCTGTCACGTGGCAGAAACCATGCATTGGGCTGCGCTGCCCAGTGTGACCGCGACCGGTAAGGCGGCTGCTTCGCCTGTGCGGACCAAGATCAGTGGCTCTGACGACTGCGATGACTTCGAGCCTTGCGTTGCTGCCACCGGCCAGTCGCTAAAGGGCGGCTACCACTTAAAGAAGCTGCTGAACGACAACCACTGGAAGGTACTGGAGCGCACAGAAAACGGTGACGGCCAGGGCAACGCGTGGTGCGAATTTGGCGACATCGACAGCGAGGGTCATGCGCGAGGCTGGAAGCTGGCCAAGCACATCGACCCGCTTCTCGCAGAAATTACAGAACGCATCGGCGCCTTGTTGGCTGCCGGTTGGAACAGTGTCAGGGTGGTGACCGACCATGGCTGGCTACTCATGCCTGGCAAATTACCCACGCTTCAGATGTCCAAGGATCTCACCGACAACAAATGGGGGCGTTGTGCCTCGATTAAGCCAGGCGCTGCGACTAGTGAGCGCTTGTACCCTTGGTACTGGAACCCGAACCAACAGTTCGCCTTGGCCGACGGTGTGAGCTGCTATGGCAAATCGGTGGACTACAACCATGGTGGGCTGAGCCTTCAGGAGTGCCTCACCCTGGATCTGGTGGTGACCCGGGGCGGAAGTAAGTCAGCCATGCACGTGGCCGAGGTCACCGACATCACTTGGAAGGGCTTGCGCTGCACGGTGGGTGTGGACGGCCAGTACGCGAATCTGTCTCTGGACATTCGCACCCAGGCGGGCGATCCGGCGTCCAGCGTGGTCGTGAGCGTGAAACTGCTCAAGGACAACGGCACTGCATCGGTGGTGGTTGAAAACGAAGAACTGCAAGGCCGCGCGGCGTTTCTGGTCCTGCTCAGCGCATCGGGCGAGCTCGTAGCCGAGGCAAACACTGTGATCGGCGGAGAATGATGAATGATTGAACTGGATCAGATAGACAGTAGAGCCGCCTCGGTGCTGGATGGGTATCTGGTCCGGAAGGACTTGGTCCGCACCTTCAGTCGGCAATTTCCGGTACCTACCTACGTTGTCGAGTTCATGCTCGGGCGCTATTGCGCAAGCACCGATCAGGAGGAGATCGACGAAGGGCTGGAGATCGTGCAGCGCCAGCTCAAGTCCCGCACGGTGCGGGCCGGCGAGGAGGAGCTTTTCAAGGCCAAAGCGCTGGAAACCGGCGAGGTGAAGATCATCGACCTCGTGACGGCGCGCGTGGACAACAAGGGCGAGTACGTCGCGAGCCTGCCAAGCCTTCGACTTACGGATGTGCGCATCAGCAGCGAGCTGGTCAACAAACATGAACGCATGTTGACCGGGGGCTTCTATGCCGAGCTGGGGGTGACGTTTGATGTGGCCATTGCTCAGGAGGCCAAGGGACGTCCGTTTGGCATCACGTCGCTGCGGGAAATTCAGCTCTCCAAGCGCGACGTATTGGACACCCTGGCCAAGGCCCGCGAGGCGTTCACCACCGAAGAGTGGAAGCGCTTCCTACTGCGCTCCATTGGTATTGAATCTGGCGAGCTGAGCGACCGCCAACGAAACGCCCTGCTCCTGCGCATGGTGCCCTTTGTGGAGCGCAACTACAACCTGGTGGAGCTCGGGCCTCGCGGCACAGGCAAGAGCCATCTGTTCCAGCAAGTGTCGCCCTACGCCCACCTGATTTCAGGTGGCAAGGCCACTGTGGCCAAGATGTTCGTGGAAAACACGGCCAAGGGCCGCCGTGGCTTGGTGTGCCAGTACGACGTGGTCTGCTTCGATGAAGTGTCAGGCATCTCCTTCGACCAGAAGGACGGCGTGAACATCATGAAGGGCTACATGGAGTCCGGTGAGTTCAGCCGTGGCAAGGAGAGCATTCGGGCGGACGGCAGCATCGTCTTAGTCGGCAATTTCGACGTCGATGTGGAACACCAGCAGCGAGTGGGCCACCTGTTCGGACCCATGCCACCAGAGATGCGCGACGACACCGCCTTCATGGACCGCATCCATGCGTTCTTGCCTGGTTGGGACGTGCCCAAGATCAACAAGGACCTGGTCACGAATCACTTCGGCCTTGTCAGCGATTTCTTGTCCGAATGCTGGAGCCAGCTTAGAAACCAAAGCCGAGTGAGCGAATTGCAGAACCGCGTCTTTTTTGGCGGTGCCTTGTCTGGCCGAGACACGAATGCGGTCAACAAAACCGTCAGCGGCTTGCTCAAGCTGCTGTACCCAAGCTCGGACACCGCGGTTCCGGACGAAGACCTGGAATGGGCCGTCCGCATCGCCATGGAAGTGCGGCGCCGAGTCAAAGAGCAGCAGAAAAGAGTCGGTGCCGCAGAGTTTCGGAACACCCACTTCAGCTACATCATGGGTGCCGACGGCGTGGAGAAGTTTGTCTCGACGCCTGAGCTGCAAAGCGACAACAGCATTGGCGGGGACCCGCTGGAGCCAGGTCAGGTGTGGGCCATCAGCCCCGGTGGCGGCGAGGAAAACTCAGGTCTCTACCGCATCGAGGTCAACGAGGGCCCTGGATCTGGGTTAAAGGTCCTCAACAAGCCAGTCCCTCCTGCATTCCGAGAAAGCATCGGTTTCGCTGAGCAGAACCTGTACGCTAGGTCTCTTCAGTTCGTTGGCGACAAAGACCCTCGGCAGCATGAGTTCACGGTGCAGCTTCGGGCATTTGACGCGGCGAAGTCTGGTGCCAAGCTTGGTGTGGCCTCTTTGGTGGCCCTTTGCACGGCGCTGTTGAAGCGAAGCGTACGTGGCGGCTTGATCGTCGTTGGCGAGATCAACCTCGGGGGCTCGATCGAACCCGTCCACAACGCGGTCACGATCGCCGAGATCGCCGTTGAGAAAGGTGCAACCTCGCTGCTGATGCCGGTCGCGTGTCGGCGCCAATTGGTCGACTTGTCCGACGACATGGCGATAAAAATCGACATCCAGTTTTATTCCGACGCTCGCGATGCGTTGTTGAAGGCCATGGCCGAGTGAGCCCTACGGACCCACATCATGGCGCTTTAGCTGAGCAAGGCCGTTGATCACACAACTCTATCGTCCAGAATTTGTCCCTCGCCCAGCGCATCTGCTGGCGTCGTCACTGGTTTTGCGTTCAAGGGTGCAGGGTGGGGAGTTGCCTAGAAACGCTCCACCGGCGGCGCCGGCTCGCGCCGCGGTGACTCGCCAAAGCCCTTCGGCATCCCCACCT
>ERZ795056.3555-NODE-3555-length-16661-cov-5.777791_pt1 | contig 16661 bp, 10 predicted proteins | sample MGYA00375140_ERZ795056 | MGnify/ENA primary metagenome ERZ795056 (study PRJEB30185, sample SAMN05720227) | activated sludge metagenome | isolation source: Anaerobic digester | place: USA | collected 2015-03-09 ... | reverse complement strand
CCTTTATCATGCAGACCTATACGGCCTATCATTTTAATACGGCTGCAGGTGCAGATGTTTTCTACCAACTTTTTGAGGGTTATCTGGACGCTTTATTGCATCCTGATTATACCGATGAAGAAGTGCATCGTGAAGTATGCAACTGGGGTGTGGCTGAAGATGCGGCCACCAAACTGTTACGAATAGAAGAAAAAGGATCTGTATATAATGAGATGAAAACCTCTATGAACAATCCGTATGCACAGGCCTATAATTCCATAGGCAGGTTATTGTATGGAAATGCACATCCCATGTCGTACAATGCCGGAGGTAACCCTGATGATATACGGGTGCTGGATGCAGCAGCCATCAAACAGTTTCATGGCCTGAATTATCACCTGGGCAATATGGGGGCCATTACGGCTTTACCAAGAACCATGACGCTGGACGCAGTGCTCAATCAAACAGATAAACTATTGAATAAACTGCAGCCAGCTATTGAAAAGCATGAATACAAAAATGAACTGCCTGTACCGAAACCATCTGAAGCCGGCACCATTGCACTAGCTGAATACCCCAGTACCAATGCAAAAGATCCTGGCCTGATGTTACTCGCCTACCCTGCTGTATTATCGCTCAGCTCAACCGATAAATTACTGCTCAATAATTTCCTGGCGGTATTTGCAGGGGATCCAAGTACCAACCTCTATAAAAAATTCATCGACGGTCAAACAAGGGAGTTAGCATTGGGTGCCCAGGGATTATATGCTTATGCAGATAACGGGCAGGGACAACCGATCTTTATAGGCATCACCGATATGAATGCAGATAACCTCACCAATGAAAATGCAAACCTGGTAAGGCAAAAGATCAGGGAAGAATTAAAACGCATCGCTTCCTTTAAAGACGGGTCAGCGGAATTAAAAGCCTTTAATGAACGCTTTGCCAATAACCTGATGGATTTTCAACGCGGACTAGCTAAGTTTACGAATACCCCTCCTAAGTTTGGCTATCGTGATACATATGAATCATGGTACCAGCAGGTGATGGAAATGAGCCGCCTGAAAGAATTTAAAAAATCGATCATCCTAAAACCACAGTTTGAAGAAGTTAACGCCATGCTGGCTACGGGCAAAAACTTTTGGGGTGAATACTTTGAAAAATGGAAACTAATTGAAAATACGCCCTTCGTGGTAATGGCCAAAGCCAATACCAGTTTACTGGCTCAACAGGATAGTGCCGCAAAAGCAAGGGCTGTAATTGAATTGGCATCTTTAAAATCAAAATACAAGGTAACTGACGACCAGGAAGCCATCCGTCGATATAAAGCTGAGTATGATGCAAACAGCGACCGGCTGGAAAAACTGGCCCAATCGAATAAGATCAAATTCATCGACAATCCTCCCCTAACCCTGGATGACCAGCTTGATTTTAAAATAACCATGCTGCCAAATAGTATCCCGTTGGTAGCCTCAACGTTCAACAATATGACCAGTGCCAGCACCGGTATTGCCTTAAAGCTTGATAACCTGGCAGCCGATCAATTAGTGTACCTGGCTATGTTGCCAGAGTTACTCACGCAAACGGGTATCCTGAAAGATGGAAAGGCAATTTCTTATGAAGAAATGGTACAACAACAACGCCAGCAGATCCTGAGCCTGAACTGTTATTACAGCACCAACTTCAGGAATGGCAGGGCTGAACTGGTGGTTAAAGGCGCCGGCAACAATGCGATGGAAGCCCAACGTTCGGTGCAATGGATGAATGATGTATTGCAGGGCCCGAACTGGACCATGGAGAATATTTCCCGGATCCGCGACCTGGTAAACCAGCAACTGAACAGCAAACGTAAAATGATGCAGAATCCGGAAGAGGCGTGGGTGAATGATCCTGCAGCGGCTTTCCGGGTGCAGGATAAACCCTTACTTCTTGCCACCTCTTCTTTCTTAACGACTGCTCATAACATTCACAGGCTACGTTGGATGCTGATGAATGCAGGTGATGCCAATGAAAGAAATGCAGCCGCAGCCTATTTAGATATTCTTGGGAATGTAAAGGCCGGGAAAGATGACCTGAAGGAGTTGTTGAAAGATCTGCAAACCATCGACTCGAGTGTTATGTTTTTACCTGAATCTATAAAGTTTGCGTTTAATAGCTTCGAACCGCTGGCATCCAACGTTAAAAAGACCATCATCGAAGCGGCAAAAGACCTGGAACAAGTAATGAATGATATACCCGATGCATCGCTGACCGCTGATTGGCAATATCTCTGCAGGCAAATGAAAAAAGATCTTTTGCAAACACCTGAAAAAACATTGGCGGCGCTGAATGATACCCGGAAAGCCTTGTTGCATACCGGCAATGCCAGGATGTTCGTGATTGGTTCCGGCGCTACACAACAGGCATTGCAAAAAAATATGAATGACTTACTAACGGGCTTATCTTCCAGTCCTGTAATAAAAGTGAACTATGCAAACACTAAACTGATTGATGAACGACTCAAACAAAGGCTGGGCATTACTGAAAAGCCGGTATATGTGGGATTGATCAATCAAAATTCTGCAACGGGGGTTTTCATTAATTCAGTTCCATTGGTTAATTATAAGGATACCAGCCGTGAAAAACTGCTCCAATTTTTAGCTGCGCAACTATTTGCTGGAGCTGGTAAAAACAGCGTCTACACCAAAACGACAGGTGCTGGTTTATCTTATAGTACGGGAGTTGGCACATCTCCCGGCAGGGAACTCTTCAACTACTATGCTGAACGTACGCCATTATTGCCTCAAACACTCAGTTTCGTGATCGATGAAATAAAGCGTACACCCAATGATCCGGCCATGAGTGAATATATCATTTCGCTTGCCGTGAGTGCCAGCCGGTCTTCTTCAGAATATGAAACAAGAGGTGAAGCCATGGCCGCTGAAATAGCGGATGGACTTACGCCCGAGCTGGTGAAAAACTTTCGCCAGGCAGTGCTGCGCCTGCGCAAAACGCCCGGACTGATGGATGAAGTATACAAACGCAAAGATGCCGTATATGAAAAAATATTGCCTGGTTATGGCATTAAAATGAAAGATGTACCAGGAGGCGTTTATTACGTGATTGGCGCAGAAAAACAGATGGTTGCTTATGAAAGTTACCTGCAATCGAAAGACGGCGCCAATACTAAACTCTATCGCATATATCCAAGAGATTATTGGATGCCTGCGGAGTAATTAGTCATTTATCGAAGGTTTTATTTTTTAAAATTAGCATAGACCTAACATCATACTTAAAACATCAAAATTGTTTATCCGTGGCAACAGAGATCATTTCAACCACCCCGGAATCTGAAATTGTAAGTACCAGGGTTTTCCAATTTCCAGGAGAACTGGTTTTTAAAGCCTGGAGCGAACCAAATCATTTAAAGAATTGGTGGGGACCGGCAGGGTTTACAAATACCTTTAATGAATTTGACTTCAAGCCCGGAGGAAAGTGGAGCTTTATCATGCATGGCCCCGATAAAGGGCACTACGCAAATGAATGCATATTTATCAAAATTGAGAAGCCATCTTTAATTGCCTGGCAACGCCATTCAAAACCAATATTCCAGGTGCTGGCAACCTTTGAAGAAGTTGGTGCTGATCAAACAAAGGTTGTGTTTAAAATGCTTTTCAATTCAGCCGAAGAGTGTAATAAGTTAAAGGGATTTGTTGTTGATAAGAACGAAGAAAATTTTGACAGACTGGAAGTTGAATTAGCGAAAATGAGTTTATAGTTCAACCACAACTATCCAGAAATGTATTTTTTTCACAAACATTCAATACAGCCCCCTATCACATGATGACATTTAGAGTTTCTTATTTTATATTGATGCTGCTCTTATTGGTCATTGAAATTTGCATAGCCCTGTTTTTACATGATCCCATCATCCGGCCATATATCGGTGATCTATTGGTTGTAGGGTTGATCTATTGCTTTGTAAGAGCATTTTTTAATATACCAATCATACAAACAGCCATACTCGTCTTACTCTTTTCATTTGTGGTGGAAGGATTGCAATATTATAATATCGTAGAAAAGCTTGGCTTGCAGAATAATAAAATGGCACGCACCATTATTGGTACATCTTTCGCCTGGATGGATATTTATATGTACATTATCGGAATTATACTTGTGTTGGTTTTAGAATATTGGAAAGATGCAAAACAATTCAGGAGCAGTAATTGATCGATATATCACAGTTTACGTTTAGGCAATACGGCTACTGCAGATCCCTTTGCCATGAATACAGAACTGGGTTTTGTATTTTGCAAGAAAGCAAAGCGATCTCCATATAATTTTTCAAAATCGCAGCTAACCAAATATTCTTTTACGTTATGTACTTTCCAGGCCGGATGCTGCACGGCATATTCAAAAGTTGTTTGTTGATTGTATTTTGCATAGCCCCAATAATGTTCTGCGATAAATTCCTCTTCGCTTCCCGGGAGCATTGGCAGGGCTTCATTATCAGTGATGGCTTCCAACTTATTCCACATTCCCTTGTATTTCCAATGATATCCCAGGCTGATTGAATCGTTGTTTTCGTTGTAATAATGTTTCATGCGCATCGTTTGGTAATGTTCATGATAGAGGGTATTGGCCACCAGGCTTATGGCTGGTTTGGGTACGATTTCTTTGATGAAAACGGCGCCGCGTTTCCAGGTGCCCTGGTGCAGGTATTTAACGTAAAAGCGAAGATTCACTTCTTCAAAATTGCGATGAAAGGGAACTGGAACACCACGTAAACGGGTATCCGCAAACATGAAACCGATGAGGCTCACATACACGCATCCCTTATAATCATCCAATGCTGTATAACGGGGCAGGTAATCCTGCAATACAGCCGGATCCACTTTGTAATTGGCCATGATGAGATTTTTCCAGGCAGCAGTTAAAAAAGGCTTATCCATACCAGCTAAACATCAGTTAAATGAATTGGTTCAGCTTATTGTTTTTCCTTATCTGTTTCCCGGTAAAATTCCTTGAAGATGAGCCGCAGGTTCTGGTCGTAAGTAAAATAATTATATAACCAATTGCAAAAAACGAAGAAGCGGTTCTTAACACCAAGGATCAGCATCAGGTGTAAACCCATCCAGATCATCCAGGCAAAGAAGCCCTTGAAATGCAATTTGGGTTTGGGCACATCCACTACGGCAAGATTTCTTCCTACAGTTGCCATGCTGCCCTTGTCGTTGTACACAAAATCCATGAGTTGATCCTGGCCACTTTTCATTTCAATGCGGCGCAGGTTGTAGGCGATCATATCGGCCTGTTGCATGGCCACGGGCGCCACCTGTGGATGACCATTGGGCCAGGCGGGTTCTTCCATATAAGCCACATCACCAATGGCAAATATCGATGATTGCCCGATCACCCGGCATTGACGATCTACCTTGATGCGATTCCCTCTTGCAATCAGATCGGTGCCGATACCCTCCGGTACATTGCCTTTAATACCTGCCGCCCAGATGAGCAGTGATGTTTCGATCTGCTTGCCATCCTGTAGGAGTGCCCGTTGCCCATCATACTCTTTCAATAAAGCATTGGTCATAACGGTAACGCCTAACTTCTCCAGGTAACGTTGAGAATCGCTGCTCGACTTTTCACTCATGGCTGCCAGGGTTCTGCCCGTGCCTTCAAGCAGGTAAATGTTCATGTTGCTGAAATCCAGTTCGGGATAATCTTTGGGTAGTTGGTATCGTTTCATGTCGGCAATGGCGCCGCTCAATTCCACACCGGTAGGGCCACCTCCTACTACAACGATGTTCATCAGCCTCTGTAATTTGGTTTTATCACCTGCGTCTTTAGCCACCAGGGCATCTTCAAAATTATGCAGCAACCTGTGCCGCAACTGAAGTGCTTCCACTGTGCTCTTCATGGGAAATGCATGTTCGGCCAATTGTTGATTGCCAAAGAAATTGGTATCGGCACCTGTTGCGATCACCAATGCATCATATTCAAATGTACCCACATCGGTGACCAGTTTTTTATCCTGGGGCAATACCTGTTTCACTTCTGCCAGCCTGAACTGGATATTCTTCGATTGCTGAAATACTTTACGAATGGGGAATGATATATTGCTGGCATCCAGCCCTGCAGTGGCCACCTGGTAAAATAATGGCTGAAACTGGTGGTAATTGAACCGATCGATCAGGGTGATCTCAAAACCCGCCCGGTTACTGAGTTTCCGGGCCAGTCGTAAACCGCCGAAACCTCCACCTATGATAATGACTTTCATGTTAGTTCATTTTATACCACAAACTTACAGATTTTTCAGTAATTTTTGAAAATATAAAATAAATTTGATCCGATTTTAACAATCATTCCTTTTAAGACGTTAGAATATGAAAATTGAATCAATACAGCATTCTTACCTTGATGGTCTGTTTCACCTTGCGAAGCAGTTCCAGTGCGTGTTTGCTCATGTGTTTATCCACATCAAGTACCACGTAACCGATCTCCTCGTTGGTTTTGAGGTACTGTCCCAGGATATTGATGTTATTGCGGCTCAGGGTTGTATTGATCTGGCTGAGTACACCGGGTGTATTATTGTGAATGTGCAGCAACCGGTGGGTTCCTTCCTGCGGCGGCAGGGCCAGTGCTGGTATGGAATGAGAACCTGTGCTAATCCCTTTTTCGAGATAATTGAAGAGTTTGGAACTAACGTCGAGGCCTATGTTATTTTGTGCTTCCTGGGTACTTCCGCCAATATGCGGGGTCAACAAAACATTGGGCAAACCCTGCAATACGGTGGAGAATGGATCGCCATTCTTTTCAGGTTCAACAGGAAACACATCAACTGCCGCACCACCCAACTGGCCTGTTTCCAGGGCTTTTCGAAGTGCCAAAAGGTCTACCACTTCTCCCCTTGCATAGTTGATCAGAACCGCTCCTTTCTTAAAATAGCGGATATTTATTTTATTGATAAGATTCTTGGTTGACTTCAATTCGGGTACATGGAGTGTAACAACATCGCTCTGCATCAACAGTTCTTTAAGGGTTTTGCTGTCGGAAGCATTACCCAATGGCATCTTCGTTTCCGTATCATAGAACAGCACTTTCATCCCCAGCGATTCGGCCAATACACTTACCTGGCTGCCGATATTTCCATAACCAATGATGCCCAATGTTTTGCCCCTTAGTTCGTGGCTTCCACTGGCGTCTTTCATCCATCTGCCTTCATGTGCTGCCTTGTTCTTATCCAGTATCTTACGTACAAGCATAATCGAAGATCCTATCACCAGTTCGGCCACACTACGGGTATTGCTGTACGGTGCATTAAAAACCGCCACACCCGCCCTTGTAGCCGCTCCCAGGTTCACCTGGTTCACCCCTATGCAGAAACACCCGATGGCCTGTAATTTCGAAGCAGCCTTCAACACATTTTCCGTGACAGTTGTTTTACTCCGGATTCCCAACAGGTGAACATTCTTAATTTCTTTGATGAGTTCTGCCTCACTCACTGCGGCAGATAACTTCCTGATATTGGAATAACCAGCCCTCGAAAACTGCGAAACCGCCACATCACTGATGTTTTCTAAGAAAAGAATATTGATTTTCTCTTTGGGATAACTGGTTAATTTTTTCTTTGCCATAGTAATTACTCCGTATTTTGCACAAATATACCCATCAAGGTTTAATATTTATATGATACCAACTATTAACCCCTTACGCAGGTTTCCTGCGTACATGATCTTTCTTTGCTTTTTGATACCAGCCTGCCTCGGATTGTTGTCGGCCTGCCAAGGTACACCCGATAATAAAAATTTCATCAGCACTGATTCCATTGTCATCAACCTGCCGGATCCACAACCATTGGTTGAACATGAAGCGAAGAGATTACATACCGCATGCCAGACCTGGTACGACAGCATCCTGGAGAAAAGTGGTTTTAATGGAGGCATCGTGGTTGCCAAAAATGGGAATATCGTATTTGAAAAATACAGGGGCATGGGTCATCTCGACAGGCAGGATACCATCACCGCCACTACCCCTTTTCACATTGCTTCGGTATCGAAAACGATCACAGCTATGGCGGTATTAAAACTGTGGCAGGATAAAAAACTTAATATCGATGACGAATTCAGTAAATATTACCCGGCTTTTAATTATCCAGGGGTAACCATCCGTAGCCTGCTCAACCATCGCAGCGGACTTCCAAACTATACCCATTTCATGGAAGAATTAATTGCAGATAAGAAAGTGTACCTGCATAACCAGGATGTACTCGATTTCCTCATCAACCGAAAAGCTGAATTAAAAAATATCGGAACCCCAAATGCACGTTTCGCCTATTGCAATACCAATTATGCATTGCTGGCCTTATTAATTGAAAAAATCAGCGGGATATCCTACCCGGAATACATTGCTAAAAACTTTTTTCGCCCGTTACAAATGGATCATAGTTTTGTGTTCGTTCATGCAGATTCTGCGAGGGTGATTCCCAGTTACGATTGGCGTGGAGGCTTTATCCCCATTAATTTCCTTGACCTGGTATATGGCGATAAGAATATATTTTCCACGGCTGAAGACATGTTAAAATGGGACAGGCTGCTTCGATCGGGTATTATGTTTAAACCCGAAACGCTTGAAGCTGCGTATACGCCTTACAGTAATGAGAAGCCTGGCATCCGTAATTATGGCCTGGGGTGGCGAATGAATATCTACCCCGACGGATCAAAAGTGATCTACCACAATGGCTGGTGGCATGGATACAATGCATCTTTCATCAGGTTGATCAATGAGAACGCCACCATCATTATCATGGGAAACAAGTTTACAAAGGCCATTTACAAAGGAAAATACCTGCTTAGCATATTTGGTAATACTTATCTTCCTGTAGAGGAAGAGGAAGGCCAGTCTGCAAAACTACCCGACAGTGTAATGCCGAAATAATCATTTTAGCCAAAGAATAAATAAGCCAGGATGATGGAAGTGATAATACCTGCCAGGTCGGCCAGCAGCATCGCTGTCACTGCATAGCGTGTATTCTTCACCGATATTGCCCCAAAGTAAACCGCGATCACATAAAAGGTGGTGTCAGATGAGCCTTGAAGGATGCAGGATAACCGTCCCGCAAAAGAATCAGCTCCGTACGTTTTCATGGTATCGAGCATCATACCACGGGCACCACTGCCACTCATGGGTTTGATGAGTGCCGTTGGAAGCCCGTCTACAAAACGGGTATCGGTACCAATGGCAGCAAATAAAGATTTCATGCCATTGATGATCACATCAAAACAACCACTGCTTCTCAACATACTGATGGCGATAAGCATGCCAACGATATAGGGAATGATGCGAACGGCTGTTTCAAAGCCGCCTTTTGCACCATCTACAAATGCATCAAATACATCTATTTTTTTATACACACCTCCCAACACGATGATCAGGAAAATGAATAAGATAAGCCCGTTACTGAGGATGCCCGAAAAAACCTGGGCATAAGATGCATCCAACCGATTTACATAGATGACCAATAAGCTAATGATGAGGGATATACCTCCCACCCATGCCAGGATCACGGGTTGAAACAGGTTTATCTTTTGTTTGACAGATACCACGAACATTGCAGCCATGGTTGCCACAAAAGTGGCGATCATACATGGGATAAATATATCGGTAGCATTTTGAGCACCTAGTCCCGACCGGTAGGCGATGATGGTGACAGGTATAAGGGTTAGTCCCGATGCATGCAATGCCAGGAACATGATCTGAGCATTGGATGCAACTGCTTTGTTGGGATTTAGTTCCTGCAGGCTTTCCATGGCTTTTAAGCCGAAGGGCGTTGCCGCATTATCGAGGTTGAGCAGGTTGGCCGAAAAATTCATCATCATATGCCCGGTGGCTGGGTGACCTTTGGGAATATCGGGAAAGATTCTGGAAAAAAATGGCCAGATGATCTTTGACAAAAGCCTCACCCCGCCTGCTTTTTCTGCAATGCTCAGGAAACCCATGAACAGCGCAAGGATACCAATGAGTGGAATAATGATATCAACAACAGTATTTTTTGCCGTTTCAATGATGCCATCTACTTTTCGAACCAATTTTGTTTGGATAGATACGTAGGTGAAAACGGGCATGGACGCTTTTATGGCCTGTGCCATGCGAACAGAATCATGCTGCAGGTTATCGGTAAGTACAACAGTCGCCTTCCCGATCGAATCAGTTTTATAATAACCATATTCTTTTAGAAAATCGGTGTATTTGGCCGAAAGGTCGAGGCGTTGCGGAGAGCCAATGCCAATATAAAAGGTACTGTCATATTTTTCAGAAGATTTTCCAACCACCATGCGGGTGAATATCTTTTCATCACCGTTTACCATCCTGATACCAGCTACCAGTATGGCTATCAAGATAAAAGCCGACCATATCCTGCTTAACACCATAAGCTAAAAAATATAAAATTGTATAAATATGACTAAGTAAAAAGGGAAGTTACATTAATAATCGTAAAAGAAAAGAGCAAGCCTTACCTTTGCAGCCGTTTAATAAATCGTAACGAATCAACCCATGGCATTACAAGCAGGAATAGTAGGATTACCTAATGTTGGAAAATCAACTCTTTTTAACGCAGTGAGCAATAGCGCCAAGGCGCAGGCCAGCAATTATCGTTTCTGTACCATTGAACCCAATGTAGGTTTGGTAAATGTACCCGATCCCAGGCTCAATAAACTGGAAGAACTGGTGAAACCCAACCGTACCGTACCCACGCAGATAGAGATCGTGGATATTGCCGGCCTTGTAAGGGGTGCCAGTAAGGGGGAAGGATTGGGCAATAAATTCCTGGCCAATATACGGGAAGTAGATGCTATCATCCAGGTGATCCGTTGTTTTGAAGATGAAAATATCCTTAGGGAAGAAGGACCAATCAATCCGGTATCAGATAAGGAAATCATTGAAACCGAACTGCAGCTGAAAGACCTGGAAAGTGTTGACAAGAAGATCCAACGCACCGAAAAAATGGCCAAAACGGATACCAAGGCCAAAGCAGAACTGGATGTTTTATTGCAATGCAAGGCACACCTTGAAAAAGGTAAGAATATCATTACGCTGGGATTAAGTAAGGATGACAAAGTAGCCATTGCAGACCTGTTCTTACTAACGGATAAGCATATCCTCTATGTAGCCAATGTTGATGAAGCAAGTATGCATACCGGGAATAAATACAGCGATGCTTTGATAGAAGCAGTAAAGAATGAAGGTAATGAAGTGATCATCATGACCAATGCCATTGAAGCACAGATCGCCGAGTTTGAAAATCCGGAAGACAAGCAAATGTTCATGGAAGAATATAAAATGACCGAACCAGCGCTGGACAGGCTGATTCACTCAACTTATAAATTACTGAACCTGGCTACCTATTTTACAGCAGGTGTTCAGGAAGTACGGGCCTGGACGATCGGGCATGGCTGGAAAGCGCCACAGGCTGCGAGTGTGATCCATACTGATTTTGAAAAAGGATTTATCAAAGCAGAAGTGATCTCTTACGATGACTTTGTAAAATATGGTTCGGAAGCCGCTTGCAGAGAGAATGGACGTTTAAGGATTGAGGGTAAGGAATATATTGTGCAGGATGGAGATGTGATGCATTTCAGGTTTAATGTTTAAAAAAAAGTTGAATGGGTTAAATCACCGGGACTTTCTGTTGTCTTACGGTCTGACCATATAAAAAAAATAATATTAAAAGGGCTACCATTTTCTTGGTAGCCCTTTCACTTTCAATTCGGTATGATAACAATCGAGCAAGCAACTATACCAGGTCGATAATGAATAAAACTTATGAATATCGTTGAATAGTGGTAGAAAAGAAAAACCTCATAAATTTTTGTTGTCTCCTGGTCTGACCATATTTGAAAATTCATCCGAAAATGGCTGCTATTTTCCTGCTAGCCCTTTCTCTTTCAATTTACTATGCTAACAATTGGACAGGCAAGAATACCTTATAGGTCTGGTGTAAACATAATTGATATAATGAATATCGCTGAAAAGAGTAGAAAGAAAAACCTCAGAATTTCTTGTTGTCTCCTGGTCTGACCATATAAAAAAATATAACAAAAAAAGGGCTCCCATTTTCATGGAAGCCCTTTCTCTTTCAATTCATTATGCTTACAATTGAGCAGGCAACAAAACCTGGTCGATCTTATGCAAAACACCGTTTGTATAATGCTGATCACTGGTACCCAATGGATCGGGTGTCAATGGAGATGCGTTGATCAGGATGTTGGCATCAGTTGTATTAAAGGCTCCTTTAATAGTGGCATTGGTTACAAAAGGAGTTCCGAATGTTGCATTAATGATCACACCAGGATGCGCTGTAATAACCGTATTCAACAAAGTTGGTTTGGCGGTTGGTGTAGTTGGAAAGTTATTGGTAAAAGCCCTGTTTCCAAATAAATGGTAAACAAGAATTCCTTTTACATTTTCAGCGGTCAATACGCCATACAAGGCCGGGTTGCTGAACACCGTTGGTGAAGATGCCAGTGTTGTGGCTTGTCCGAGTGCAATCGGTGGTGCATCAATAGCTGCTTGCGTGGCCGCATCAGCTGGGGTCATTCCGCCAGAAATATAAAGCGCTGTTAATTGCTGTGTAACCAACGGTAAGATCACTTTGTAGGCTGCTCCTGTGATGGTTGCTTTAAATGCATCATCAGTAGGTGCAAAAACGGTAAGGTTTGCTCCGATATTCAAAAGAACGCCTTGCAGATAACCTGGAGAAGCTGTACCACTATCAGCACGGTTAATAGCTGCTTTCAGGTAAGTCAATTGAGCATCGGTATTGATCCTGTCCCAAAGGAACCGCTGTGGCGGAGTAGTAACCGCTGCAGTATGGTGTATTATGCCATTCGCTGCTTCTGCATTTACCCCGGAGAGCGGAACATTGTTTACCCACGCACCATTGGCGGTACTTGGGAAGGTTGTTAACCTCAGCAAAGCGCTGACAGCTGGTGCAGGGTTAAGAATGGAAGGGTATTGAAAATTAGGGAAGGTTGAAGGAATGTTTGATGTGCGGATAACCTGTGGAATGGTATTGTAACTTACAATTGCATTTGCAGTTGCAGCCGGCAGGTTATTCACTATGAAGCCAGAGAAAATCTCATCTGGTACTCCGGGAGGAACCAAACCGCCGGAAGCTGCTGTGATAAACTGGCGCATCGCAGCATTACCTGGTACAAACAAGGTGAAATACGTTGTCTTGTTGGCCAGCAAATTATTTAAACCTGCTTTTACCACCATGCGGTAATACAAACTGTCGTCTGCATTGGCCGCAAGCGTTGCACCCAGGGAAAGGCCAGAAGGATCTGTAGGCGGCGTATTCACCGGTGTTGCGAATTGCTCCAGGTCCTTGTTACAGGATGATAAAACCAGCATAGCTGAAACAGACAGCAATGTAGTGGCTTTAACTATGTTAGATATATATTTCATATTCAGATTTTTTAATTTTTTCAAAGTAGATGCAGTTGGAATTAATAAATATTATATCCAAAACTCATGTAATACAAACCACCCACACTTGAGTTTCCTATTGCATTGTAATAATACTGGTTCAACAGGTTTGTGGCGCCGATCTTGAAAATAGATTTCGTTTTTGGCAGCTTCACGCTTACCTGTGCATCAAGTGTATGTACGTCGGGCAACATACCGCTGGCGAAATCACCCTGGTAATTTACAGACTGCTGCCACCTGTACATCACGTTAAAGCCTAAACGCTTAGCCGGACCAAATCCTGTATTTCCCAAAGAAGCATTCACTTTATATTTTGGCGCATTGAAATAGGCTACAAAATTGGTTGGTACATCCTTCAATACATCTGATGCAAAGTTCAGTGACGTTGTAAAATTCATTGGCAAGCGCAAGTCGAAACTCACACCGAAACCATATGATTTCACTTTATCAGGTGAATTCACCGGGATAGAATAACGTTGTCCGGCGGACGTATCAGCCAGTACAATCGGATCTCCCTTTTTATTCTGAACCATTACCTGCCTGCCCAGGAAATCCTGGTACTGGCCAAAATAACCATATACATCTACCAGTAATTTATCTTTAAGCAATAATCCTTTATAACCAGCTTCAAATGAAGAGATGGATTCAGGTTTCAGATCTGCAGGAGTGATTTTCACGATTTCGCCTTTACGAAGGCTCTCAAAATCATAAATCGCATTTCCGTCGAAATTGTAGAATGAACGGAAATATTTATTGCCTCCCAATAGCCTTACATTGCTACCCACAGCCAGGTCGATCCATTGTTGCTGAGTAGATGGGAAACGATATGCTGTTTGATATGATAAACGAACATTATTGTTCTCTGCGATCTTAACCAATGCTGTTGCCCTTGGTGTAAAACGGCCTTCGAAATTTTCATTCTTATCATAACGGCCTGATAATGTCACCTTCAACCTGTCGATGATTTTACGCGTTGCCTGGGCAAATACACCGTACTCGTTAATGCCGATCGTACTGTCGGGCTTATCCGCAAATAAGGTTCCTTCCGAATTCAATACAAACCTGCGGAAGTTGGCACCTACCAGGATATCCGCAACAGAAGAAGTATACTTCGTTAAATTATAATTTCCTTCTACACTATACAGATCCGATTTATCCAGCAACAATGCACCACCTTTTGAAATTGGCATAGTGCGGATAGAATCATATGATTTCCTGAATTGTGCACTGGATGCCAAAGGACGACCCACATCTGCCGTCTGGCGGGCCAATGCATGTGCTGCTGAATCATTCAAGCCATTCAAACGACCTCCGAGGTAGGTTTGTCCGTAAATGCTATACCATGGTGTAGCACCTTTATCAGAAGCTCTCCAGCTTTCATTGAATAAACGGGTAGCAACCGTTGTATTGTAAGAACTACCCGCATTTTCCTGCGTGGTATAGGCCCTGAAAGCCCAGTCCTTATTGTTCACTTCAATTTTATACTGACCCATTTTAAAGTCTTTCAATGAATACCTTTCACTACCGGTATACACCGTGTTACCAGTTCCCCAATAACCTGCGATCACGGCTTCAGTATTCGAATTGATCTTGTAATGCAATGATCCGGCCATCTTGTAGTTGATGGTATTTGGATCGGTCACTTCTTTTTCAGTATAACCAGTACGGGATACGTTAATGGCTCTTCCGCCATTGAGTGTATCGATGAAATTTTTCAGGAACGGTGCTGCGGTTGGTCCGCCGATCACATTCAATACCGCTGTGCGGATATCGGCCGTGGTTTCATCACCGTATACATTGATGCCATCGTAATTAGGATCAGTGATCCTGTCGCCGCCTTTCACACTACCGCCTGTTGCAGCACGGTTGTAATTACGATAATCAGTACCCTGCCAGTCTTTGGCCTGGATGAGTTCGAGGTTAACTTTGAAAGCCCAGCGATCAGATAATTTTTTACCCCAACGAAGGTTCCAGTTATGATAGGCCGACGCATCACGTTGCCTTTTATCGGTATGCATGATCCCTTCTTTCACCAGGAACGATAAGCCCTGGTATTTGAATGGGTTTTTGCTGGTCATGAGCAATGTTCCGTTCATCCCACCGGGTCCATAGAGAGCAGAAGACGCACCAGACAGCAATTCCAGGTTATCTACATCCAGCTCACTTAAGCCGATGATGGCGCCAACAGAGAAGTTCAGGCCGGGCGCCTGGTTATCCATACCATCTACCAATTGATTGAAACGGGTGTTTCCACTCGAGTTAAAACCACGGGTAGTGGGTGTTTTAAATGTTAAAGAAGATGTGGTCACATCCACGCCTTTAAGGTTGGTCACTACATCGTAGAAATTGGCCACCGGTGCATTCCGGATCGTAGAAGCGTTTACCCTTTCAATTGAAACCGGGGATTCAAGGATCCTTTCCGGCACACGGGAGGCTGATATTACGATCTCCTGCCCGAGTGAACTGGCAGGTTTAAAAGCTACGTCCAGCTTTTGAGTGGCAGTGCTCACCACAACTTCCTGGAGTTCGAAACCGATCGAAGAAAAGATAAGCGTTACGGGTAAAGATTTTGTAGTGATGGTAAAGTTGCCTTTATCGTCGGTGAAAGTACCGGAAGACGCTCCTTTGATGGTAACAGAAACAGCGGAAGCATTTTCCTGGGTACTGCTGTTTTTTACATTACCGCTGATGGTTATATTTTGTGCGACGGCCGACATAACGAGGATGTTGGCAATCAAAAACATAACCAAATAGCTTGTAAGTTTTCTCATAGCTGGTGGTTTTGGTTTACAATGATGTAGCAATATAAGGATAGTTCCTTTGTATATGAAATTTTATTTTGAACACCTGTTGAAATCTTATGGCTGTTAAAAAGTTAATATTCAATGCTTGATGCTACTTTAGCATATGGCTTCATTTTTATTTCCGGGTCAAACAGGGGTCTACCGGGGCAAGGTAAGGGATGTTTATTTCATCGACGATGATTTGTTGCTGATGATTGCCAGTGACCGCATCTCGGCATTTGATGTAGTATTGCCCCACCCGATTCCCTACAAAGGGCAGGTGCTGAACCAGATAGCTGCCCATATGTTACAGGCTACAAGCGATATTTGTCCGAATTGGTTGCTGGAAGTACCCGCTCCGAATATGAGCCTGGGTAAAAGATGCGAGCCATTCAAAATTGAAATGGTAGTTAGAGGAAACCTGACCGGCCA
>ERZ795056.3551-NODE-3551-length-16667-cov-25.748314_pt1 | contig 16667 bp, 12 predicted proteins | sample MGYA00375140_ERZ795056 | MGnify/ENA primary metagenome ERZ795056 (study PRJEB30185, sample SAMN05720227) | activated sludge metagenome | isolation source: Anaerobic digester | place: USA | collected 2015-03-09 ... | reverse complement strand
TTGTTCAACAAAATTATGACCGACGAGATGAAGGAGCTCTTCAGGCAGATGCAGGAAATGCTCGATAAACTCGATAAAACAAAGGTCAACGAAATGCTCGACAAAATAAAAATGAACAACAAAGACCTCGAAAAAGAACTGGACAGAAACCTCGAATTGTTTAAACAACTGGAATTAGAGAAAAAAATGTCCGAAACCATTGAAAAACTGCAAAAACTTGCAGAAGAGCAAAAAGAACTGTCGGACAAAACAAGTGATGACAAACAAAATCAACAGGATTTACTTGACCAGCAACGCAGAATCAACGACGATTTTGAGCAGGTAAAGAAAAATCTGCAAGACCTCGAAAAGCTGAACAAAGAACTGGAAGACCCCAAAAAACTTGATAATACCGATGACCAGCAGCAGGCTATTCAGGAAGAACTCAACAACAGTAAAAACAGCCTTGAAAACAATAAAAGGAAAAATGCCTCAAAATCGCAAAAAAGCGCCGGTGATAAAATGCAAAGCCTGGCCGACGACCTGCTGAAAATGCAGCAGGAAATGACACAGGAAGAACTCGCCGAAGATGAACAGACACTCCGCCAATTGCTCGAAAACCTGATAAAAGTATCTTTCGGACAGGAAGATCTCATAAACAGGCTGAAAACAACCAACATCAACAATCCAAAGTACCTCCAGATAATGGATAAGCAGAAAGAGCTGAAAGACGACCTGAAAATGATTGAAGACTCATTATTTGCACTGAGCAAAAGACAAAGCATCATCGAACCTATAGTTAACAAGGAAATCTCTGCCATTAATGAAAATGTGGTAAAAATATTAGAAGCGCTGCACAACCGTAACATCTCACAAAGTCAAAAATGGCAACAATACGTGATGACATCTGTAAACAACCTGGCCCTTTTACTGGCCGAATCGTTACAGCAAATGCAGCAACAAATGCAATCCATGTCGAAATCCTGCAACAAAAAAGGAGGAAAATGCAGCAAGCCGGGCAATGGCAAACCGTCGGCTTCGTCAATGAAACAAATGCAGGAACAGCTCAACAAACAAATTGAAGCCCTGAAAAAACAATTGGAAAGCGGCCAAAAACCCGGACAGGGCGGCCAGCAATCCATGAGCGAGCAACTGGCACGCCTGGCGGCACAGCAGGAGGCCCTGCGCAAAATGCTTCAGCAATATGGCGATGAACAGAAAAAGGAGGGGGCGGGAAACGCCGGACAAATCAGCGACATGATGAAAAAAATGGAACAAACCGAAACCGACCTGGTAAACAAAATTATTAATAATGAAACCATCAAACGGCAACAGGAAATTTTAACACGCCTGCTCGAATCAGAAAAAGCTGAAAAAGAAAGAGAACTCGACGAAAAACGAAAATCTAACGAAGCCATCGAAAAAAATTATAGTAACCCCAACCAATTTTTTGAGTATAACAGATTAAAATCAAAAGAACTTGAATTATTAAAAACAATTCCTGTAACTTTAACCCCGTTTTTTAAGTATAAAACCAATGAGTATTTTTATAAATTTGAAGATTGATGAAAAAACACACCTTAATAATAAAATCTGATATACACGAAATCACGGAAGTAGAAAAATTCGTCGAGAGCATCTGCGATTACTATAACCTGAACGATACATATTTTGGAAATATAATGGTAGCCCTTACCGAGGCCGTCGAAAACGCTATTATCCACGGAAACAAAAGCAACCCCGGCAAAAAGGTAATGATACATTTCGATTTCTCACAAAAAGGTATCGATTTTACCGTGGAAGATCAGGGCGCCGGCTATGATTTCTCCGCCATCCCCGATGCCACCGATGCCCAAGCCAATCCCGAAAAAAAAGGTACCGGAATATACCTTATAAAAACATTGGCCGACGATGTGCATTTTATGGATAATGGCCGCAAAATCAGAATGATTTTTAATATCAACTCCATCAATAAAGAAGTATTCATCCACAGAAAAAAACAATTGGAAGATTATTTTAAAGTCAGGAAAAATATTTTTGAAAAAAAATAATCATAAAATGCCTGTTTTAAAAATAGATTTCTTTCTGCAAGACGTATCCTTCCCTTTAAAGAACAAAAAAAAAATCAAATCATGGCTGCTGGAGCTTGCCCGTGCCGAAATAAAAAACCTGGCCGGAGTAGAGGTCAGCGTGGTACTCTGCAGCGATGATTATCTTCTGTCTCTCAACAAACAATACCTTAATAAAAATACTCTTACCGACATAATAACATTCGATTACTGCGAAGAAAATTTCCTTCGCGGCGATATTTTCATCAGTATCGACCGGGTGGCCGAAAATGCCGTGAAATTCAAGCAGGCGACCTGCAACGAATTGTGGCGGATTATGGCTCATGGCCTGCTGCATTTGTGCGGATATGCCGACAAAACACCCGCCGAAAAAACAAAAATGACGGAGAAGGAGGACTTTTACCTAATTTTGCTGAGAAAATATATGGAAGATGATGCCTCTGAAAAAAAATGTCATCGGAAATAAGATATCCCTGCTAATCTTATTGCTATTGCTTATTTTTATCGGCGTAGAACGCTTTTTTTACTATCCGCCGAAGAGTGTGCTTACCTGGGATGTTTTTGCCTATTATTTGTACCTGCCGGCCAAATTTATCTACCACGACCTGGACCTGATGAATCAGGCCTGGATAGACCACATTTTCAGCTTGTATCATCCTTCCGACACGTTCTATCAGGCGTTTACCGGCCCCAAAGATGTAAAAGTCATAACGGTTACCGTTAGCCTGGCCATACTGTATGCCCCGTTTTTCCTGCTTGCACACGGTTACGCGCTCGCCTTTGGGTATCCCGCCGACGGATTTTCTATGCCTTATCAGTACGGTATCGCCATTGGCGCCTTTATTTATACCATCATAGGACTGTTTTTTTTCAGAAAAGTGTTGCGGCATTTTTTCAGCGACAGGCTCACGGGGTTGCTACTCTTGCTGACAGTTCTGGGAACCAATTACATTAATCAGGCCACCGGAAGCAATATTACCCCGCATAACATACTGTTTACGCTGTTCGCCATCCTGGTTTGGTATGTAATAAAGTGGCACCAAACGCCAAAGATACGGTATATGGTCTTTATGGGTCTCCTGATGGGGATGATTACGCTGGTGAGGCCAACCGAGGTTGTCTGCATCCTTGTGCCGATTCTGTGGGGTATTTATGATAAACAATCATTCAACGAAAAACTGAACCTGATAACCAAATATAAATACCATATCCTGTTGGGAATACTGTGTTTTGCGCTGGTTATTTTTCCGCAACTGTTATACTGGAAAAGGCAAACGGGCAGTTTTGTGTTTTACAGTTATACCAATCCCAACGAAGGACTGGATTTGCTGAGCCCGCACGTGGGCAACTTCCTGCTGAGCTTCCGCAAAGGATGGTTGATTTATACTCCGCTTGCTTTTTTCTATATCATCGGGCTGATACCGCTATATAAATATCAAAAAAATGTGTTTTATGCAGTAACGGCATTTTTTGTGCTTAGCCTTTATCTTATTTCAAGCTGGTCGTGCTGGTGGTATGCCGGCGGATGTTACAGCCAGCGGGCAATGACCACCTCTTATGTGCTGCTTGCGCTGCCACTGGGATACTTTATTAAATGGGCCGGTAAAAAGTTGTACCTGCTGGTACCGCTTCTGCTGGTGTTTGTCTTTTTGATTATGCTGAATTTGTTACAGTGGTGGCAGTTTTATAATGGCATCCTGAAAGGCTACACCATGACAAAAAAGTATTATTGTGCCATATTCGGAAAAACAAGCATCCCCGAGGGCGCAGAAAACCTGCTTATGGTCAACAGGTCGTTTACCATGAACGAAACCATGCCTGATCCCGCAAATTTCAATAAAAAAATACTTGGATTTTTTGATTTTTCAAACCCTGGTGGCGCCAGCAAATTGGTTAAGGATGTAAAGGACACCAACACGTATTGCCTGGCCATGGACAGCTCAATGCCTTATTCGCCTGGCTTGTATATCAAATTTAAGAACATAACCGGTGAATATTATGCATGGATTAAAGCCCATGCGGAATTTTTGATCCCCGAAAACTACAACGAACCACTGCCGCTCATCGTGGTAACTTTTATTCACGACAAAAAGTGTTATAAATACCTTACCAAAGAGCTTAAACCAGCAGATGATGCAAGAGGAGTGTGGCAAAAGTCATTTGTAGATTATTTGACTCCTGAAGTTAGGGATAAGGAAGATACCCTGCAGGTTTATTTGTGGCACAGGGGAAGACAACCGGTTTATATAAAAAATCTTTTGATTGAGGCTTATGATCCTATTAATCCGCAATAGATTGAAAATCAATGTGTTAATATAGGGTTTCACGTGAAACATAGCTATGTTGTTAAAGAAATATGATATAATTGTAGTAGGAGGGGGGCATGCCGGGTGCGAGGCGGCAGCCGCTGCGGCAAATATAGGGGCCTCGGTGTTGCTGATTACCATGAATATGGACCTGATCGCGCAAATGTCGTGCAATCCTTCCATAGGTGGCGTAGCGAAAGGGCAAATCGTGAGGGAAATTGATGCCCTCGGCGGAAAAACAGGTATAGTTACCGACCGTTCGATGATTCAATTCAGGATGCTGAATCGTTCAAAAGGCCCCGCTATGTGGAGTCCCAGGGCGCAATGCGACCGGATGCTGTTTTCGGCTACCTGGCGCCAGGTGCTGGAAAATACGCCCGGACTGGATTTTTGGCAGGACGAAGTTCGAAAAATATTAATAAAAAATCACAAGGTGCAGGGCGTTGAAACTCTGCTGGGAATTAAAATATTCGCCAAAGCCGTGATTCTGTCTTCCGGGACTTTTTTAAACGGATTGATGCATATCGGCGAGAAAAACTTTACCGGTGGACGTATGGGCGAAAAGGCTTCGGAAGGGTTGAGTGATCAACTGGTAAAAGCGGGCTTTAAAAAGAAACGCCTGAAGACCGGAACCCCCGTGAGAATCGATGGCAGAACCGTTGATTTTAGTATGTTAACCGAACAAAAAGGTGACGAAATTCCGGGCAAATTTTCTTTTACTGATACCGAAATGCTAAAGCAGCAAAAAAGCTGTTTTTTAGCTTATACCAATGAAAAAGTTCATGAAATCCTTAGCATGGGTTTTGATAAATCACCGCTTTTCAAAGGAAGAATTAAAGGAGTGGGCCCGCGCTATTGTCCATCGATAGAAGATAAAATCGTGCGATTTGCAGACAAAACACGTCACCAGCTTTTTCTGGAACCTGAAGGGTGGAATACAGTGGAATATTACCTGAACGGATTCTCATCTTCACTGCCAGAAAAAACGCAACTTGACGCTCTTCACCATATAAAAGGTTTTGAAAAAGTCAAAATTTTCAAGCCGGGATATGCCATAGAATATGATTATTTTCCACCGGAACAGTTACACTATTCCCTGGAGACAAAGCTGATCGAAAACCTGTATTTTGCAGGCCAGATCAACGGAACAACCGGTTATGAAGAAGCCGCAGCACAAGGCCTTATGGCAGGGATAAATGCCTTTAATAAATTAAACAAAAAACCTGAATTTATACTTAAAAGATCCGAGGCCTATATAGGCGTGCTGATCGACGACCTGATTACAAAAAGTATCGACGAGCCTTACCGCATGTTTACTTCAAGGGCCGAGTACCGTATTTTACTGCGGCAGGATAATGCCGACCTGCGCCTGACAAAAACAGGTCATCAATTAGGGCTTATTTCTGACGAACAAATGAGAAAGTTCAGAAGAAAAATTAAAAAATTGGACATCCTTCACGATTATATAAAAAAAGAAATCGTAAATCCGGAGGAGGTCAATAACTACCTGACTCAGAAAAATACCCCGGAAATAAAACAAAAAACAAAATTGGTAAACATTCTTTTAAGACCGGAGGTGGATATTTTTTCGTTGATAACTTCAGTCGAAAAATTGTTGCATTTTACCAGAGAAAAACGAATCAACGACAAAGAAATTTTTGAACAAATCGGCATACAAATTAAATACAGTTCGTATATCGAAAAGGAAAAAGAAATTGCCGATAAAATCGCAAAACTTGAAAATATTACCCTGAAAAAGGATTTTGATTATAAAAAAATTACTGCCTTATCAATGGAGGGCAGAGAAAAATTATCTTTGCACAAACCCGGCACCATTGGTCAGGCCGCACGAATCAGTGGCGTTTCTCCTGCCGATATAACAGTGCTTTTGGTGTGCCTTGGACGATGATGTTTCACGTGAAACTTTGAAAAATGGAAAAATTAAATAATTGCCCCCTGTGTGGAAATAATGACCTTGAGAAACACTTGGAAACGGAAGATTATTTCCTTACCCATGAGCGATTTACAATTGTAAAATGCCCCCATTGCGGGTTGCAATTTGTAAATCCAAGGCCATCCACAGATGAAATTGCTAAATATTATAAGTCCGAAAATTATATCTCGCATTCTACCCAACAAAAAGGGTGGCTGGATAAAATCTATGCCCGGGTAAGAAAGAAAAACCACCAGAAAAAATTCAAACTCATCAGTAAATACAAACAAGCGGGAGCTATTTTAGATATTGGATGCGCTACGGGGGAATTTCTTGATTTTTTTCAAAAAAAAGGGTGGAAGACGTGCGGCGTGGAACCCAACGAAGATGCACGAAAGTTCGCGGCAGCAACCTATAATTTGGATGTTTCTGACGAAGCAGGGCTGGCACAATTAAAAGAAAAAACATTTGATGTGATCTCCATGTGGCATGTTATGGAGCATGTGCATGATGTCAATGAAAGAGCTGCCCAGCTATACCGCCTGCTCAAATACGATGGCATAGCCGTAATTGCACTTCCCAATCCCAACAGCAAAGATGCCGCCCTGTACAAAAATTTTTGGGCGGGATATGACCTCCCCCGGCATCTTTTTCATTTTACTGCAAAAACAATAGAAAAACTATTCGATAAACATGGTTTTCGCCTAGTGGAAAAAATTCCAATGGTTTTTGATGCATTTTATATAAGTCTTGTGAGCGAAAAATACAAAACCGGAAAAACAAATCCGGTGAAAGCTTTTTTCCTGGGTGCACGATCTAATTTTTGGGCAAAACAAAATCACAACGAATTTTCAAGCATGATTTACGTTTTTGAAAAAAAATGACCTAAAATAAGCGCTTGTAATGTAAAAAAGCCCCATTATAATATCTTGGGCCGCCAAAACGAAAAAAATGCGTTATATTGACTAATTTTAAGCCGTTTTTTTTGAGTTTTTCTAAATTTTTTTACAAAAAATGAAAAAAAATATTTCCAAACGTATTTTTTTTGTTGCTATAATTTTTTTGGTGTTGGTCACCCTCTGTGTTTTTAATAAGGAAAAAATTCTTAGCCTTCAATCGCGAAAAGATAAAATCATAAAAAAAGTTGAAAACCAGATTCAGCGAAAAGAAAAAATCGCAACAGAAATTATCGACGGCCTTTTTGACGATGCTAAAAAAAATGTTCCTGTCGATTTGTTTTCGGACGATCACCTCCTGAAAGTTTCAAAAGAAGAGGGAATAACTTTTTTGAAATATGAAAATGACTCCCTGGTATTTTGGTCCGATAATTTTTTGCCGGCAACGCATTTTTTAGACAACGACATCCGGGATAAAAAACTCCTGAAAAAAGATAATGGCTGGTATTATATACTGAAAAAGGAAAAAAATAAGGAATTCTGTGCTGCCGTCATTTTAATAAAAAACGCGTATAAGTACGAAAACGATTATTTACAAAATAAATTTAATCTCGGAAATGTAACCGATATCCCAGGAGTGGAGGTTTCCGAAAAGACAGACCAGAATTTCATACAAAATACTGCCGGAGAAAGAATTTTTTCGTTGACTTTCGACGATAATTTGTCCTATACCTTTTCTCAGCAAGTGTCGATCCTGCTGCTGTATTTTCTCGCCTTTATTTGTTTATTATATTTGCTGTTTCTGATTTTCCGGTATTTTTACGAAAAGGGGAAAATCAGCAAAACACTTATGGTGCTTGGGGTGGTGTTCTCAATGATTTTGTTGCGAGGCATTCTGTTTTATCTTAAACTCCCGGCGGCGGTGTATAAAACCGAAATTTTTGGGCCTATATTTTATGCCTCTTCCTCATTGTTGCCCTCTTTTGGCGATTTGTTGATCAATGCCGTATTATTCTTTATTATCGCAGTTTTTGTCTATAAAAGCACGCCCTTTAATAAAAATTTTGTAGTTAAAACATGGCAAAAAGCCCTGGCTGTGCCAGCCATTGTGATTTTCGTTACCTTGTTATTTCTGTATATAATAAAGCTGATACAGTCCATTGTGACAGATTCTACCATTTCTTACAATCTTGACCAGTTATTTTCCATTGACGGCTTGAGTATAGCCGGCCTGATTATTATTTCACTGTTGATTTTCTCTTATTTTCTTTTTTCGGCCGTATTGTTTAATTATTGTTTACGGCTCAAAGTGCGTGCTGTGTATATTTTAGGCCCCGCCATAATATTTGCGGTAGTAACCTGTGCGGGAAATTTTCTCCAATTAATTGAGTGTTGGCCGGCCACCCTTTGTTTTATTCTGTTTTGTACGGTATATTTATTATTCCGTAAAAAAAACCCTTACCAAATACCTTATCTCGAGATAATCGCGTATTTATTGATCTTCACTTTTGCCACTTATTACACACTAAATGTTACTACCAAAAGTAAGGAACTTGAAAAACGCAAATCGCTCGCACACAAAATATCTTCAGGAGAAGATCCGCTGGCCGAAAATATGTTTAAGGATGTCAGAAAACAAATCAGCAACGATGCTGCCTTAAAAATAAAATTGGCCGCCTATCCAAAAAGCGAAAACGATATCAGGGAGTACCTTACCAAAAAGTATTTTTCGGGTTATTGGGACAAATACAAAGTACAGATAACGGTATGTAATCCAAATGACAGCTTGTTGCTGGAAGCCATGGCTGAAAAGCAAAACTGCAAATTGTTTTTTGATAATTTAGTAAAGAATTTTGGCGAAATGTCTTCCTGCCCGTCCCTGTATCTGCTAAACTACGGTACCGGAGGTAATAATTATCTGGCAACCATGGATTTTATGATCGACTCATCGCTGTTACATTTGTTTATTGAATTAAATTCCAAATTTATTCCCAAAGGCCTGGGATACCCTGAATTACTTATTGATAAAAAACTTTTTATCAACACCGACTTGTCTAATTATTCTTATGCGAAATATTACAAAAATGATTTGATCGATGCTTATGGAAAATATTATTATTCAATGGATTATGTCATAGATAGCGCGCTTTTTGTAAACGATGTGTATGTTTTTGACTACAAAGGATACAACCATTTATGTTATAAATCCGACGATTCGTCGGTGGTATGGGTTAGCAAAAAGAACAGAAACCTGCTCGATATTGTAGCCCCTTTTTCCATATTATTTATTTTGTTTACCATCCTTGTGTTGCTATTCTATGTATTTGATAAAATAATACCCGGACGCAAAAATATCAGCCTGAATTTCAAGAACCGTTTGCAAGTGTCCATGGTGTCTATTCTATTGATTTCCTTTATGATAATAGGCGTGTCGACATTTTATTTTATTCGTAATCTGAACGATAATAAGAATATCGACCAGCTCAACGAGAAGTCTATGTCAATACTTATCGAGATCCAGAATAAAATTGGCAATATCGAAAACCTGGACGACGAACAACTTGCTTACCTCAACAGTTTATTGGTGAACTTTTCCAACATATTTTTTACCGATATCAATGTATTTAATGCTCAGGGCTTTCTGGCGGCCACCTCGCGCCCACAAATCTTTTCCGAAGCCCTATTGTCCGACAGGATGAATCCAACGGCCTTTAACCTGCTCAACGGTGAAAACAAGACCACATTCATTCATAAAGAGAATATTGGCGAACTGAAGTATTATTCTGCCTATGTGCCATTTTTCGGAATGAACAATAATGTACTGTATTACATCAATTTACCATATTTTGCAAAAGAAAGCGAATTAAACAGGGAATTATCATCTTTTCTTTCGGCATTTATCAATATATATGTGGTATTCATTGCATTAACAATAATAATTGCCTTGATTACCGGTAGCCGGATTACCCGCCCGCTCAATGTTATTAAGGAAAAAATCAGGAATGTGAAACTTGAGAAAAAGAACGAAAAAATTGTCTGGGAACGCAACGATGAGATAGGGGGCCTGATTTCAGAATACAACCGCATGATTGACGAACTGGCCGAAAGTGCCGAAAAACTAAGCCGTTCCGAACGCGAAAGCGCCTGGAGGGTCATGGCCATGCAGGTGGCCCACGAGATAAAAAATCCGCTGACACCCATGAAACTCAGCATTCAGCACCTGGAAAGATCATGGAAAGATAAAACTCCTGACTGGGATGAAAAGCTGGAACGCTTTACCAAAAATATTATCGAACAAATTGATAATCTGTCCGCTATTGCTTCCGAATTTTCTTACTTTGCCAAAATGCCCAAACCGGTAAACGAAAAAATAAACCTTTCCGAACTGTTGACAAACTCGGTGTCGATTTTTATGGCCAATACGCACATTGACATCCTGTTCGAAAAAAACAAAATCCCCCGGGATTGTTTTGTTTTTGCCGATAGAAATCAAATCATCCGTGTAATGAACAACATCCTGACCAATGCCATTCAGGCCATTGGAAAAGACCAAAACGGGTTTATCGAAATTGGTCTTAACAAACTGGAAGAAAGGGCAGTAGTATTTGTGAGAGATAACGGCTCTGGGATTTCCGAAGAGATGAAGCCGCGGATTTTTACACCCAATTTTTCCACCAAGTCCGAAGGTATGGGACTGGGATTGGCCATAGTTAAGACTATCATTGAAAACTCAGGTGGCAAAATCTGGTTTGAATCCGAAGTGAAAAAAGGAACAACATTTTACATAGAGCTTCCGCTTTATATTGAATAAAGCGTTGAAAAACAATTAAATAGTATTAATAATAAACTCATGTTTGTACAAAGAAAACGTCAAGTTTGAGGCCTGCCCGACTGCGCCAGTCAGGCGAGCTTGCGAAGCGACAAAAAGCGGAGTTTACTGGTGTAAATGAGCATTTTTGTCGAAAGCGTAACCCTGCCCGATGCAGGCGGGGAAAAAATTGGCGTTTTCTTACAAACACTAAATATTGTTTTCAAACTGCTTCAGAAAACGGATGTCGTTTTCGGAAAAGAGCCGCAAGTCTTTAACGGTATATTTCAGATTGGTGATACGTTCGATACCCATTCCAAAAGCATAGCCCGTATAAACCTTGCTATCGATATTGCAGTTTTCGAGCACATTGGGGTCAACCATGCCACAGCCCAATATCTCAACCCAGCCGGTTTTTTTACACATAGGACATCCTTTTCCGCCGCATAATGTACAGGATATATCCATTTCGGCCGAAGGCTCGGTAAAAGGGAAATATGAAGGCCGTAAACGTATTTTAGTGTCGGCGCCAAACATTTCTTTTGAAAAGTAAAGCAGTGTTTGTTTTAAATCGGCAAAAGACACATTTTTATCGATATATAAGCCTTCCACCTGATTAAAAAAACAATGTGCACGCGCCGAAATGGCTTCGTTGCGGTAAACCCTGCCCGGCATCAGGGCCCTCAGGGGTGGTTTTTGGTTCTGCATTAGCCGGACCTGTACAGAAGAAGTGTGTGTACGCAACACGATATCAGGATTTTGTTCAATAAAAAAGGTATCCTGCATTTCGCGCGCCGGATGGTCGGGCTGGAAATTAAGTGCCGTGAAATTGTGCCAGTCGTCCTCTATTTCGGGTCCGTCGGTTTCGGTAAAACCTAATCTCGAAAAAATCTCAATAATTTCCTGGCGAATTATCGACATGGGATGGCGCGCACCATAGGCTCCGCTGGTAGCGTTGAGTGTCAGGTCCAGTTGCTTGATGTCCTGCTGGCCCATCGCATCGAGTTCGTTTTTCAGGGTAGTGTATTTTTCGGAAGCCGCCTGCTTCAAAGAATTTAACAGTTTTCCCAACACCTGTTTTTGTTGCGGGGGCTGGGCCTTGAATTCTTCGAAAAAAGCGTTGAGAATGCCGTTTTTTCCTAGGTATTTGATTCTGAATTGCTCAAGTTCGTCGGCTTTTGTTGTTGAAAATGAGGCTATTTCGTCAAGATGACTTTTTATTTTGTGTTCCATTTTTGTAGTATTTTGCAGGTAATGCCGGCTTCAGAGAAAAGGATGTGTCTGGAGAAATGATTATTTTATTTCAATAATTTCCATGGTAACATCCTCAACGGGTTTGTCGCCGGGTTGGGTTTTAACGGCAGCAATTTTGTTTATCACATCAAAACCTTCCACCACTTCGCCAAAAACGGTGTATGCGCCATCAAGATGCGGCGTGCCGCCAACGGTGGTGTAAGCGGTGCGTTCTTCCGCAGTAAACTTTTTGTTCATCTGCTGTTCAAAGAAGTCGAGGTCCTGGTTGGTGTAAACTTTTCCCTGGACGATATAGAACTGTGATCCCGAGGAGGCCCGGAGCGGATTAACCTGATCGGCGGTGCGTGCAGCCGCCAGGGCGCCGAATTTGTGGAAATGCTGCGGCAAAATTTCTGCAGGTACAGTATAGCCGGCATCTTCGGTGCCGCCTTTGGCTCCGCCGCCCTGAATCATAAACTTGTTGATGACGCGGTGAAAAATAGACCCGTTATAAAACCCGCTGTTTACCAGCTTGGTGAAATTATCACGGTGCTGAGGAGTGTCGTTGTGCAGTTTCAGGGTAATATCTCCGTAAGTCGTTTTCAGTAAAAACTTTTTTTCGGATACCGCCTGGTCGCCCTGGCTAAAGGCAACAGACAACATAAACAAACACGAAAAGAAAATGATAATTTTTTTCATAACGATAAATTTTGTAAATTTGTGTAGTTTTGTAACAAAATTGTTTTAATTTGCGTATTAATTTACGCAGAACAAAATTAAAAAAAATATAACAATGAAAATATTTCTCCCTAAAAATGTCTTAGCCCTGTTATTAGTTGCAAGTTTGGGGGTTCTTGTTTTTTATGGCTGTAAAAAAGAAAGTACCGATTGTACGGCAATCATTCTTGCCAAACAACTCAACGATACGATGGTTGTGGTTTCTTATGCCGATATTATTATTGCCCCTCAGTATCAGGATGTACGTGTGGAAGGTAAGACAGACATTGCGGGCAGATTCGAACACGCATTTAAGTACGAAGGAATACTTGATGTCATTGTATTTAAACCCATCGAAGGCACTCCCGATTCTCTCATCGGAAGAGGCGTTATCCGCCTGAAACCGGGAGAAACAACCACCAAAACAATCTTTTTAAAGTAATTATCCTTTTTCCGCTTCCTTTATTGCTTTATTATAACAGCTTCTGCATAAAGGTTGATAGGTATCTGTTTCGCCCAGCAAAACCAGTTTGTCGTTTTCTATCATCCGGTGCGAAACATGGGCCAGATCGCCACAGTGTAAACAAATAGCATGAACCTTGGTAACATATTCGGCGGTGGCCAGCAGGGCAGGCATAGGGCCAAAAGGGTTTCCAAGGTAGTCCATATCCAGGCCGGCCACAATAACACGGATACCTCTGTTGGCCAACATATTGCACACATTTACAATTTCGGCATCAAAAAACTGTGCCTCGTCGATGCCAACTACATCCACATCGGCGGTGAGTAAAAGTATTTGTGAGGCCGATTCCACCGGCGTGGAATGTATCACATTTTCATCATGCGAAACCACGTTTTCAACATCATAACGCACATCTACCGCGGGCTTGAAAATCTCTACACGTTGCCGGGCATATTTGGCCCTTTTCAACCGGCGGATAAGTTCCTCGGTTTTTCCCGAAAACATCGACCCGCAAATGACTTCAATAAAGCCTTTTTTATGTGTTTCAACCGTTTTTTCAATAAACATCAGCGCAGCGTATTTATTTTTTATAATTTTATGCCTGTAAAATACTGCAAATTTAATATTAACCTTTAATTTTTCAACTATGGCAATCAATCTTGTTACAGGAGAAATAAAAATAATTCTGGAAGAACTCACGGAACAATCAAATACTATCAGCCAATACGAAGGAAAAATTCCGCAGATCGAACTCGATATTATCATGGCGAATATCCGAAAACTATATGAAAGGTATGGAGACCTCAATGAACTGAACAAAAAACCGCTTACTTCCAAGCCCATCAATGAACTGCCTGTAGCAGAGAAGCCCGTGCCGCAGCCTGCAGAAGACGACATTCCTGAAATAAAAATTACGGTAAATCCGCCCCAGGATTTATCCGCCCCGGTATCCGAAGAAAAAACAGATTTATTTGACATAAAAAATGAGGACAGCGTCGAAAAACAGCCTGAAAAACAGCCCGAAGAAAAAGTTGAAAAAAAGATAGAGGAAAAAGCTCCCGAACCCGAACCGAAAAAGAAGCTAAAAACCGAAAAAGCAAAAACAGGCGACCTCTTTTCATTGGCCGACAAGGAAACCGTTGCCGACAAGTTTAAGGAAACGGCACCGTCGGTTCTCGAAAAAATTTCAGCAGAAAAAAATGATAAAACGGTGGCCGAAAAAATTGGCAAATCTACAGTTACAAACCTGAAAAGCGCTATTGGCATTAATGATAAGTTTTTGTTTATCAATCAGTTATTTAAGGGCGACTTACAGGGATACAATAGGGCTATCGAAAAACTGAATGCCTGCACCACCATTGAAATGGCCACTACCGCCCTGGAGGAACTGCGAAGCGCCAACAACTGGGATAATGCCGATGAAGCCTATCAGAAACTTGAAGATCTTGTGATAAAAAAACTCCTTTGATTTGAAAAAGTATCTTATCCTGCTTATCGGCCTGTTAAGTATTTATAATCAGTCTGTTTCTCAAAATATTGACTATGCACGCGGGGTGATAGATACCCTGGCTTCGCCTGAATTTTTTGGGCGCGGGTATGTAAATTCTGGCGATAAAATAGCCGCAGATTATATCGTAAAACAATTCGAAAAGTCAGGTGTAAAACCTTTTGAAACCGGATATTTGCAACCCTTCGAAATGTGTATCAACACCTTTCCCGGCGAAATTAAACTTGTGGCCAATGGCAGGGAACTAATACCCGGGACCGATTTTGTGGTTTTTCCTGATGCTGCGCCAACCAATGCCGTTTTTAAAACCATGTGGCTTAACGGAGAAAGTTTAAACACACCGCAAAAAATAAAAAAATTCAACGCTGCCAGATTGGGAAATGTAGCGCTGATAATTGATACGGGATTTAAAGACCTGAAAAATGAAAAATTAAACCAGGCGGCTGCTTTGATAACTATTACCGACAAAAATGTTTCGTGGCATGTTTCCCGTGCACAGCAACAGAGCCGGCAAATAAAAATCAGCCTGAAAAGGCCGTCACTACCCGAAAAAACACGAAAAATATATTTGAAAATTGACGCCGCGCTGCAAAAAAACTATAAAACCAACAACGTAGTTGGCTACCTGCCCGGGCGTGTGAGTTCCGACACATTTCTTGTTGTTGGCGGACACTACGACCATCTTGGCATGATGGGAAATAAAACTTTTTTTCCCGGCGCCAATGATAATGCCAGCGGAACAGCGATAGTGCTCGATTTGGCCAGGCATTTTTCAGATACAGCCAACAGGCCGCGATATTCAGTGGCTTTTGTGCTGTTTGCTGCTGAAGAGGCAGGATTGCTGGGCTCAGAATACTTTACCACACACCCCCCGGTGCCTTTAAAGAACATTAAATTCATGGTGAATCTTGATATGGTTAGTACGGGCAGCGAGGGAATTAAAGTGGTAAACGGCAGCGTGCTGAAAGAAGAGTTTGAAAAACTAAAATCCATCAACAACCACCATAATTATCTGAAAACAATCAGCGAAAGGGGAGAAGCCGCTAACAGCGATCACTACTTTTTTTATAAGAATGGTGTAAAAAGTTTTTTTATTTATTCTCTTGGCGACGAATATAAGGAATATCATACAGTTACTGATGCAGCTGCCGGCCTGCCCCTGACAAAATATAACGAGATTTTTAAGCTGGTGAAGGAGTTTATTTATAGTTTTTAATCTGAACCTGGCAGACCCTATAAAGGCTTGCGTTAAAGTATTTGCTATGATAAGATAAAAAAAACAATCACAGGCAACCAAATGGACATTTGCGTTGTCTAATATGCATTAAACCCCTCAATAAGCGAAAGGATTTTATCCCCCAAATCCTCAGCTGCAAAAAAAAGTTCCGAAAGAACCCCGGCCCCGGGGTTCTTTTTTTTATTACTCAGATATTTACCATAACTCCGGTGTGTCTGCTAATCCCAGATTGAGCAATAGGAAGTAGTGGACTATTGCGCAGTGGTGGCATCGTGGGCTGTATTTGCCTGCCCCGTGAACGAAGTTGCGGGGGGTAGCCCCGACTTAGAAAATGTTTCCGCTATGGCGGTATTACATTTTCTTTGTCGATTACGCTTTAACGAATCAAATCATATGTTATTGATTATTAGAAGATAATGATTGATTAGTTCTATTGCGTAGAAATAAAAGTATTTAATGCGTAATTCCATCTAACTTAATAAAACTAACTGTATTTCAATATATTCTAAGTTTCATAAA
>ERZ795056.3550-NODE-3550-length-16668-cov-19.717691_pt1 | contig 16668 bp, 9 predicted proteins | sample MGYA00375140_ERZ795056 | MGnify/ENA primary metagenome ERZ795056 (study PRJEB30185, sample SAMN05720227) | activated sludge metagenome | isolation source: Anaerobic digester | place: USA | collected 2015-03-09 ... | reverse complement strand
GACGCGCAGGTCTTCATCTTGGGCAAGCAGGGATTTCCTCGTCCGCTGCTGGGGGCCGAGACGGGGAGTCCCAACTTAGACGGCTCCAACTTCGCGGGTTACTTGACGGAGCCGATCTCGGCGATGAGCGCGGATATTGACGGTAGCTTGGCGACCGTTCAGCAGGTGCTGGCGCGACGGGCGGGGCTGCTTCCGGGGCGGATCGTTGGGGTCAAAGACAGCCTGCGCTATTTTACGTCGCCCGGTGGCCTCAACGAGCGGGTGACGGCACGGCTGGTCGAGCTTCAAGTGGATGGCAGCCACGACAGCGAGACAACGCTGCGCAGCTTCACGATGGAGATTGCCAACTACAGTCAGTTCTCGGGCTCGGGGCGGGTGCGGCCGCTGCTGGCGACGCAGCTGTTGCGGGCGGCGCAGGTGGGAGGGCTGCTGGATGCGCGGCTAGAGATGAATACCTATCAGCTGCTGCTACAGCTTGGCGTGGCGCTGGGCCCGTGGATCGGCGTCGAGCTGGCGCTGACTCCGCAAAAAGCTCCGCCGGGAGCCGTGGTGGCGCTACCGGTGACGGAGGTCCTGCAGCCCCCATCGCGGGCGGTATTTGCCCCAGCACCGTCACTGAATCAGCCAGGTTTTCTGGATCTGCACACGGTGCGTATCACCGAGCACGCCGCCGATGGACAGACGCTGTCGTCGGCGCACCTTGAGCTGGTGGTGCCTCGTCCGACCAGCTGCAGCACTCTGTCGATCTTGCCGATGGTCTTTTGCGACGGTCAGGTCCTGGTTGGCCTAGAGACGCGGGACCTACCAGCAGCGCAAGTCTTTACCGGTCAATCGAGCCTTGTGAGCAATCCGGCTTTCCGACTGCCGCAGACGGTGCAGAGCCTGGATCAAGCCGATGCCCAGCTGTCCTATCACCTGCTGCACTTGTTTGGCGCGCGCACGCTGCAGAGCTGGCCTTTGGGCGGCAAGTACTACCCGGCTGCAGGCGTGACCCCCGAGGTCGTCTATCCCGTCGCGGTTCAGGTGGACGTGCAGACGATTAGAGATTCCTCGCTGCAGTTTGTGGCGCTGACCGAGCTGGTGGCGCATCGACACTTGATCTCAGACGGTCACTTGCTGGTGCTGCTCTTTCGACTGGCGCACGCGCTGGGGGTGATTTCCTAGCGCGCGGCCTGCTTTGGAACGGAGTCGCGCTAGCCTTTGGAGCGACCCTTGATGCCACTGACCGAGGGGTGGCTGATGGTGCCGATAAAGCGGTCCAGCGCGACGTTAAAGTGCGTCGGGTCATCCCAAAAGAGGAAGTGCTTTGCGCCTGCGAAGTACTCGTGCGTGAACTTGGGAATGCCGACGTAGCCGGCCTGTTGCAGCGCGGCTTGGGTCTTTTTCGGGTCGCCGTTGTCGCCCAGCAGCATGGTGCCTGCCAAAAGGTGTACGGGGCAGCGAATGTCGCGCACTTTTTCGTCTAGCTCGTTGTCGCTGGCGTAGTCGACGTAGGCCATAAACGTGTCGGTCGAGACGGACTGCGCCGCCGAGATAACGCGATCGAGCTGGGTCGCGTTTGAGGTCATCCGCGCGTAAAACTGCCGCAGCGTGGTGATGCGGGCGCGGTTTAGATCCACGCGCAGCTTGCGCTTGTCCTCGTCGGTCCACGGGATGGGGGCCAAGACGGCATCGACCAGCAGCACGCCGCGAGCCGTCTCAGGAGCCACCAAAGGAACCCATGCAGCGACGGTACCACCCATGGAGTGACCGACGATTACGGCGGGCGATAGGTGCTCGTGATGGATGATCTTGGCGACCTGCTGCGCGGTTTCCTTCAGGTCGAGTGACTTTGGCGTCGGGCTACGACCGTGACCGGGCAAGTCGACGCTGATCACGGTGTAGCGCGCGGACAGTCGCGCCGCTTCCTGGGCCCACAGCGCGCGATCGCCGCCTAGTCCATGAATCAGCACCACCGCCGGACCTTTGCCGACGCGATCATAGGACAGTGTCTGCGCCACCGCCGGAGTGGGGGCGACGGCAGGTACTGAAACGGCAGGCTTTTTGGCGGCAGCAAGTGCGGGGGAAAACGACATTGCAGCGGTGAGCAGTACAGCGAGGGTGTGTGTGCGATAGGTCATGCGCTGCAGAGTAGTCAAGACCGCGCCCGGGCCAAGGCCTTTTTTTGTTTAGCTTGCTGAGCGTCGCTGCTGGGCGATTTAAAGGTCAGTGGCGCGGTCTTGCTGCAGCCTGGAAGGACTGTGCAGTCGCTGACGAGCTACGCAGCGGCTAGTGTTTCCAGCCCTTGCCGCCCTTCCAGCCGTGACCTCGACCGCCTTTCCAACCGTGGCCGTGACCGCCTTTCCAGCCGTGACCGTGGCCGCCCGGACCGAAGAAGATGGGGCCAGGGACACCGATGATGACTGCCGGCTGCGGCGGGGCGACGATGACAGTTGGCTGAGGCGGTGCCACCACGACGGTGGGCTGCGGCGGCGCCACGACGACGGTGGGCTGAGGCGCGCTGACCACCACCGTTTGAGGTGCTGGCTGCACATATTCCACGCCTTGCCACTCGGGCGGTGGCGTGACAATGACCTTGGGGCGCTGAGCGATGAAGGGCCGGTACTCGATCTCCAGGTCGTGCTCTTGCTGTGGGCGCACTTGCGCGACTTCGGGCGGGATCGGGCCCACGTAGAAGACCACCTTGTCTTTGACCTTGTAGCCGGCGGCCTCTGGCGCGTGAAAGTCGTGGTAGTGCGGGCCCTTTAGAAAGCAAAAAGTCGGCGTGCTGGCGATGGGCAGTGCCGAGGCCTCAACAGGGATGGGGTGGTGCCCGTAAAAGACGGTCTTGTCGCCCTCGTAGCCGTATGGCACTGGGTCGCCGGTAAAGACGTAGTTGTCGCCCACGCGCTGGTACAGCACCGGCTTGTCCGGGCTGTAGTCATGCACATGCGGCACGTCGATATAGCAGTAGCCCGCCCCGGCCTGACCGGTCAGCGGATGGGCGGTCAGGAACTTGGACTTGGCCCCACGCCCCGGCGCGCTTACCACCCCGGGCTTGGAGGCTTGCGCCGCCATCGTCATCGACCCAGCAATCAGCAACGAGCCACCAAGGAGCCCACCAAGCAGTGATGACCAGAGCGTATGTGAATGAATGCGCATTGTTGGTTTGACCTAGCAAGGGCGGACGCTTGACCCCTGCCTAGGGGCCGTTGGGCGCGCGCAGCGATAATGGTGTTCGCTGCGATCATAGCTTGCGGAGCCGCCGATTGTCGACGGGAGTCGACCCGGGCAACTTCGCTTGTGCGTGGTTTGATAGTGCTCTTGCGGGGTTTGCCCCAGAGGCCCTGCCGGTCGAGGCGGGTTACAGGGTCTTTGGGAGTCTGCGCCGGTCGTGCTACATCGAAGAAAGCTGACGACGCAGATCCTGCCAACCAGCTTGATTTTCCAAAGTCCGCAGCGAAAGCTGAGAGTAGGTAAGTCCTCGCGGGATGCTCTCCGCTGCCTCGCTACATTGGGTGTTGAAGTTTTCTGTTCACAAAGTGAAAAAGTCGGCGGGGATTGAAAGGATTTGATGATGCAGCGCACACAGAAGTGGATTCGGGCAACCAGCAGCTTGCTCGCCTTATGGGCAGGCCTACATGCGGTGGCAGAGGCCTCGGGGCAAGAGACGCAGACAGCACCGCCCTTGCCGGCTTCTGGTGAGTCTGGTTCCGCAGCCGCACCGACTGCCGATGCGCAGGACTACCACCGTCGGGCGCTCCAGGCGTTTACCGAAGCTCGGTACGAGCAAGCGCTACAGCTATTTAGCCTGGGTTACGCGGATACCAAGCACCCAGAGCTGCTGATTCGGATTGGGCAGACCTATCTGAAACTTGGGCGCTCTGCAGAGGCGCTGCAAGCCTGCCAGGCCTATCTGGTGCGCATGGAGACGCCAGAGCCGACGTACAAAGGTTACGCTGAGCAGTGCATCGCCGAAGCCAAGCGCTCAGCGGACCGGGGGACCACAGCTCCTAGTGGGGGAACCGCTGCTGTCGCTCGGGCTGCTGCTGCGCCTGCGACCGTAAGCTCTGCGCGCGACGCTGGCTCTGCCGCAGCTGTGACCAGCAAGGCGGCTGCGACTTCGCCGCCTGTGACTACGCAGTCTGCAGCAGCTCCCGTATTGCCTGCACCGGTTGTTGCGACTCCCGCTGCTGCTCCGGCTGAGGCTCCTGTTTTGGGAGGGGTCTCGCCCACTCCCACGGTGTCGGTATTGGCCAGCCCGCGCAGCCTAGCCGTGCAGTACGAAGAGTGCCTTGCGCATCAGCGCGAAGGGCGAGTGGACGCGGCCCGCGCGTGCTATCTGACATTTCTTCCTGGGGCCCTGCGCGATGGCGGTGTCACCGACGGGAATGTGGGCGCGACGATTGCGCAGCTGCAGCGCTTTCCGGACCCAGTAGCAGCCTTTCCGATGTCGACCAAGCGATTTGAGGACCGCACCAACCCTGGCTTGTGGGGCGCGGGTCTGGCGCTGTGGCTGGCCGCAATGGTGCCTCCGGCGGTGATGGGCCCGCTTTATGCCAGGCAGAACACCGAGGACAAGAACATCTATTACACGCTGATGGTGCCCATCGTCGGGCCGTTTATTAGCGGCATTTGGCTGCCGCTTACGCGTGCTCCGGGTGATTCTCGCAACGAGCTGGTCAAAAACTACACCCTGCCGTGGATCGTCGGTGATGGCATTACTCAACTGGCGGGCTTTACGATGCTGCTGGCGGGGGCGCAGAAGACGCGGGTGCCGCTGACTCCGACGCTGGCTCGCTATATCGATGATGTGCATGTGAGCCCGGTGGCGACTGGCGGCGGCTCTGGTATCGGACTGGTGGGGCGGTTTTAACGGTAGGTCGCGGAAGCTGAGCGCCTGATTCGCTGCGCGCTCAGCTTCCTACTGCTGCAGCTTGGCGGACTACGACACGTCGGGTTCGCCGCGCTTGCGCAGCATTCGCAGCAGCGCTGGCATGGCTATCAGGGCGGCGATAAGACAAGTCAGCTCGCCTAGGTCTGCTACCAAGCCAAACGATCGCAGGGCGCGGTTCCGCGACATCAGCAACGAGCTATACCCGATGATCGTGGTCAGTGAGCACAGCGCTACGGCTGAGCCAGTCTCGCCGATGACCTTGCCCAGGTTGCCGGTGCCTTCGGTGCGTAGGCGCGCCCAGATGTTGGCAGCATAGTCTGCGCCCACGCCCAGCGTGATCGGCAGCGCTACGAAGTTCATAAAGTTCACCTTCATCTTGTAGTGCGCAAGCAAGCCCAGCAGCCACACAATGCCGACGCTTAGCGAGAGCAAGACCGGGGTTGCGCCGCGCAGCCCGAATGAGAGCAGCACCAGCAGCACCACCCCGCTTAGCGCAATGACGCTGACCTGTGGACCGTCTTTGACGATGGTCTCGATCATGCCGCCGAAGATGGTGGCTGCCGAGGCAGCTGTCCAAGACTTGCCTAGCGCTTCTACATGCAGCGCATCCGCCAGTCGCAGCAGATCGTGTCCATTCCAGTCTGAGTACGTGGCGTAGTCGGCATCCACGCCAATCATGCGTCCGCGCTGACCGTCGACCTCGGTAAAGGCCTCGCGAATTTGGCGCGGCAGATCGTCGTACTTGATCGGGCGCAGCGTCTCAGGTGGCCGCCAGGCATTGACCTCGGCCAGCTCGTCTTGGTCCATGACGTCGCGGTGCTTGTCGATCTTGGCGCGAATGCGCGCCAGCTGCTCGAGCTTGGCCTGCTGCGCCTTGGGCAGCATCGAGTTGAGCGTGCGGACCTCTTTAAGCACATGTCGCTCGCCCTTGGCTGCATCTTTGACGCGCATGGCTTCAGCAACGGCGTCGGCTTGGTCTGGCGTCTCCACAAGGAGCACAGCGGTGTTGCCGATATAGCCGGCACCGACCTCTGACATGCCCAGCGTCTCCATCCGACCCCATAGGTTCTGGGCTTGTGTGGCTTCGGTGCGCAGGTTGTTAAAGTCCCACTCCAGCGGGTCTTGCAGATAGCCGCGCATCGGACCGATGGCCACGGCGACAAACCCCAGCGTCACTACCACCCACGCGACGGGCCAGCGCGAGACCACCTTGCCCATAAACGAAAACGGCAGGTGGAAGAAATTTGGGCGCGGGGTCAGCCGACCGGGGAAGACGCGCTCGCCGAAGACCACCAGCGGTGGGACGAGCACAAAAGTCATGCTCCAGGCCAGCAGCATTCCGGCGCCGCCGAGTAGCCCAAACTGGTTAAAGCCGCGGAAGCCCGTTGCTAGCAAGCTGCCGTAGGCGATGCTTGCCGCCAGCATCGCCGTGGCGGTGCCCAGCAGAGTCTCAGACATCGCGGTCGTCAGCGCCTCGGTGACGGAGACTCCGCGCTGTCGCTCCTCTCCGTAGCGGGCCAGCAGCACAATTGGAGAGTTAATGCCGTTGCCCAAGATGATGGAGATCAAAAACGCCGTGTTGATGTTGAGGTAATGAATCGTATACGAGGCCAACATCAGCGATAGCAGCAGTCCCAGCACCGCCGGAGCACCGATGACCAGCAGCAGCCCGAAGCGGCGGAAGTACAGCCAGATCGAAAGCAGCACCAGGGAGAAGCAGACCGCCGTCGCCGTGGTGAGATCGTCCCGGATGCCGTTTTGCTCGTCGATGGCTTGAGCCACATGGCCGGTGTATTCCACGACCAGCTGCGGATGAAACTTTGCAGGGTCCAGCTTGGCGACGATCGACTTGACGGCGCGCAGCGTATCGTGGTCGCCGCTGGTCGCAAGGCCATCGCGTCCGCGCCACATCATGATGCCCAGGTAGAACGTGCTGCCGTCTTGGTTCTCGAAATACGCGGAGCTATTGCGGGCGGGCAGCTTCTGATTGAGCTTGGTGCGCAGGGCTTTTAGCTCGGCCTCGGCGTCCCCTTCGATGTCAACGGTCAGCGGCGAGACGCGATTGGCAATTACACGGTCGAGCAGCGCCTCTGCATCGTCGAGATCTTTGGTATCGACGTAAAGCCAGCGCCACTTGGCGGCAAAGTCGGGGATCTCGGTATCTGGCTTCCACTGAATTTCGCTGAAGATCTTGGGAGTCAGGCCCTCTAGCTCTGGACGCAGGGCTTCGGCGAACTTGATGTTGGCGGCCTTGTCGGGGCTGTGCATCAGCAGCACCAAGTTGGTGGCGCTCTTTTGGCGGCCCGCGATGCCGCGCAGGGCCACTGCAGACGGATGCTTTTCCGGAAGCAGCTCTGCCATATCAGTGTGCAGCTCCAGCTTGGAGGCTGAGAACGCAGCAAAGCCCGCAAGCAGTAGCAGGATGCCTAGCAGCGGCAGCGTGCGTCGCTCAGACAGTGCGACGTAGCGGCTGAAAAATTGAAATACGCGCGAGCGCGGTGCTTCGGTCAAGGGGCCTCCTCTGCATCGGTCAGGCTGGGGAGCACTGCCGATTGCTTACGCATCTCAAAAACGCCGATCGAGACGATGGGAAGAAAATGCACCAAGCGATATACCAGTGCAACAGCGAGCGCTCGATCCATCGCGACCCCGAACGTGCCCATGGTAACGACCAGCCCCGCCTCGACTACGCCCAGCTGTCCGGGGGTTGCTGGTACCACTGCGGCCAGGCGCGTTACCAAAATAAGTACAAACCAAGCGCCCACCGGCAGTGGGGCACCGAGGGCAAGTAGGACCAGGCCCATGGATGCAGCATTGGCCACATCGTTTAGCACCGACCACCACAAAGCGGCGGCCCAAGTTTGCGGCTGGCGCAGATAGTAAAAGCCGCGCGCCAGCTGGGCCAGCGCAGTCCGCAGCTTGCTAGCCAGGCTCGGCGACTGTTCCGAGGGTTGGTCTTGCTCCGCTGAGGCGGGCTGCTGACCGCTGTGCCAGTAAGCGCTCAGCAAGATGGCGAGGATGCTAAGTCCGGTGACGCTGGCGAAGACAAAGAGGGAGCGCTGAAGGTAGCTGGGCAGCGGCAAAAAGAGGGCGACAACCAAGGTCTCAAGGCTTAGACCCAAGGCATCGATCACTTTTTCAAGCAGCTGACTGGCCAGCAGCAGCGGCAGGCTGTAGCCATAGCGACGCTTCAGGAAGATGGTGCGGAAGACCTCTGCAGCGGGCGGTGGCAGGACTTGATTCGCGGCGCTAGAGCTAAAGTACACCGACACCAGCGGCCAGAAGCCGATGCCAACCCCACTGTGCGGCAGCGGACGAATCAGCAGCCACAAACGTCGACTGCAGCTGAGCATGCAGCCACCAGCGGCAGCAGCGCAGGCCAGCAGCACCAAGCGCCAGTCCGCCGTGCGCAGGGCGCTGACAACCTGTCGCAGATCAAAAAAGCGCGATGCCAGTATCGCCATCCCCACCAGCACCACGATGCCTATCACGGAGCGCCACGACCGCTTTGCTGGGGCGGGGCTAGTGCTGTTTGTTGTGGGGACGACGGGAGGTTTGGCGCTCATTTCCAAGCGGCATCTGTTGCACGGAAATGCAGCGGAGAGCCAGTGCTAAACAGGCAGCGCGCTGATGGTGTGAAACTGCGCGCCTTGGCCCTTGAAGTACCGCATCGTCTCACGCAGGTGATACAGAGCGGGCGCTCCGGTGCGGATACGACAGTCGAGCCGAATCGGAGCCTTGGTCATGTCCACAAACTCCCACGGATGAAAAAACAGGACCGCGGGACTGCTCATCAGCTTGCACAGCAGGTTGCGGACTGGGCCAGGCGTACGCAGTGGCGTCGGCGACAGCGAGGCGGGGACGCGACGAACGCCGCTGGTGACACCCGGCTTTACCAGATAACTTCCGCGCTTGTGCCGCCCCTGTGAGGAGTCCACGCGATAGCCAGTCTCAAGCAGAAGTGGCAAGAACTCTTCGGGGAAGTCCAGATTTGGGGCGCGAAATGCGGTCACCGGATAGTAGTGGCGCAAGACCTGGCCGCTCTGAGCCAGCTCCTCTTTGGCCTCCATCGCGGTCATGTCGCTAAAGCGCCGATGGGTGTCGCCATGGCTGCCTAGCTCATGCCCGCCCGCTACGATCTGTTCGACGACCTGAGGATAGCGACGGGCTACGTCACCGGTGGTAAAAAAAGTTGCTGCGACCTGCTCTTGCGCAAACAGCTCCAGCAGGCGGGGCGTTCCCTCTTCGACGCCGCGATAGCTGGTTAAGTACGGCGGGCAGTCATGCTCCATGTCGATCGTGATGCAGACCTTCATGGCTTTGTAGGCTAGTCCGCAATGTCAGCCCCAGCAAGACCCAAAGCAGGACGTTGCGCAGCACCAGTACCGCCACAACTGGTGGCGAGCCCGCCAGCAGCAGGCCGTACAAGATCGGAAACTCGAGCTGCGTCAGGACCAAGGTCAGGCAGAACAGCTGATAGATGCGGCGGCCTTGAGCCTGGGGCAGCAGCGCCACCAGCGGCACGCACCAGATGGGGTACTGCGCCGACAAGATCTTGCTGGTACACAGCATCGCGAGCAGCGCCGCAACGGTGAAGCTGACCAGCGCCTGGTTTTGTTGCGCGCGACCCAAGTGCCGATGCCTGCTTGCAAAGTAGCCCGCAAGGCCCGCGACGCCGACCACCGATAGCAGCATCACGGCTTCCCAGCCTCGTGCCAGCAGTTGGCCCAGCGGAGTGTCTACGTTGTGTGAGCCAAACGAGCCGACGATTACATCGCTTCCCGATAGTGCCAGCAGGATGCTGCCAACGGTGGACTCGATCTGGAACGGGCGAGAGCGGAACAGCAGCGTATCGGCCAAAAGTGGCAGCAGATTTCCAGTGAGCAAAAGGATGCTGACTGCACCTCCGACCGCGAGCGCGCCCAGAAATAGACACATGCGGACGATGGTCTGTCGCGCCTGACCGCCAAAGCAGAACATCAGCACGACCCACGTGGGCATCAGCAGCAGCGGGAACATCTTGGCCGCGACGCCAGCGACGAAAAAAAGGCCCGCCAGATAAGGTCGCTGCTCCGCTAAAAACAGTACCACGCATAGCGTTAGCAACGCCGGGACGACGTCAAACCGCGAGATGATGATCGGCCCGACGGCTAGGAGCAACATCAGGCCTCGCCACAGCCACTCCTCTTTTGCGAGCGGGAGGTTACAGCGACGGGCCAGTCGCCAGCCTAGCGCCAGCGTCAGCAGATACAGAGCGCCCATCATGAAGCCGAACGCCAGCCGATAGGCGGGCAGCGTGCTTGTCGCCAGCCTCGGCACCAGCATCGCCAGCACACCCACGGGAGGATAACCAACAGAGACGTCGCGATAAGGCAAGCGCAGACCGGGGCCGGGTTTTACGCGCGCCTGCAAGTCGGCCAGGTTGGCGTTGGTGTCGCCCATCGTCTGTCGCGCGATGTGGCCCAGGTCCGCGTCTTCGCCCAAGATCAGCCGTGAAAACTCAAAGTACAGGTGCTCGTCACTCTCGTGGCTGACGTACAGCTGAAAGCCGCGCCACGGTGGCCAAAACAGCCGCGAGGCCCGCTCGGCAAAGTCGGAGCCGCTCTTGATGCGGCCTTTTTCGGCCCTCATCCAGTCGGCACCAGCATTGAAGTAGACGAAAGTCGCGATCAGGAGCAGCAGGTATTTCCAGCTCTTGGCGGACAGTGGGGTGGGGGATTTTTGTGAGGGCTTGGTGGACACGCGCGGGCACCGTAGCAAAGGCCAGCCTCGTATTCCAGCGGTGGAAAAAAAGTCCGTGCAGTACTATGAAGGCCGCCCATGAAGCCCATCAAAAGTCTGCTAGTTGCCAATCGTAGCGAGATTGCCATTCGCGTGATGCGCGCCGCCACCGAGCTAGGAATTCGCACGGTGGGGATTTTCTCTAGTGAAGATCGATTTGCGCTGCATCGCTTTAAGGCCGATGAGAGCTACTTGGTCGGCGAGGGGAAAAAGCCGATTCAGGCCTACTTGGACATTCCGGACATCATCCGCGTGGCCAAGCTGGCGCAGGTCGATGCGGTGCATCCGGGGTATGGTTTTCTCTCGGAAAATCCCGAGCTGGCAGAGGCCTGTATTGCTGCCGGAATCACCTTTGTCGGACCCAGCCCGCAGGTGATGCGTGAGCTTGGCAACAAGGTCGCAGCGCGCGCGCTGGCCGAGCGCATGGGCGTGCCAGTCGTGCCCGCTACCGGCGCGCTGCCGCGAGACTTAGCAACGTGTGAAAAGCTGGCAGCGCAGGTTGGTTATCCGCTGATGCTCAAAGCCAGCTGGGGCGGTGGCGGGCGCGGGATGCGAGCCATCTACCAGGAGTCAGAGCTGGCCCCCGCGCTGCAGGTGGCTCGCCGCGAAGCACTGTCGGCGTTTGGCAATGACGAGGTCTATCTTGAGAAGCTGGTGCTGCGTGCGCGTCACGTTGAAGTGCAGATCCTCGGCGACCTGCATGGCAACTTGGTGCATCTGTTTGAGCGCGACTGCTCGGTGCAGCGGCGCAATCAAAAAGTAGTCGAGCGCGCACCGGCCCCGTTTTTAAGTACAGAGCAGCGCGAGCAGCTGTGCCAGTCGGCCTTACGCCTGGCGCGCGGAGCCCACTACACGCATGCGGGCACCGTCGAGTTCCTGATGGACTCAGACACCGGCGCTTTTTACTTTATCGAGGTAAACCCGCGCATCCAAGTCGAGCACACCGTGACCGAAGAGGTAACGGGGATCGACATTGTAAAAGCGCAGCTGCGCATCAGTGAAGGGGCCAAGATTGGCGATCATCGCTCGTTTGTGCCGCCGCAAAGTGAGGTGCGCCTGCATGGTCACGCGCTGCAGTGTCGCGTCACCACGGAAGATCCCGAGAAAAATTTTACGCCTGATTACGGCAAGCTGACGGCCTACCGCAGTGCCGCTGGGTTTGGCATTCGCCTCGACGCTGGGACGGCATATACAGGAGCGGTGATTACGCCTTTTTATGACTCACTGCTGGTGAAAGTGACCAGCAAGGGGCGCGATCCGGAAGAGGCCATCCAGCGCATGTCGCGCGCGCTGCGTGAGTTTCGCGTGCGTGGAGTGTCGACGAACCTGGCGTTTTTGGAAAACGTGATTGCGCATCCGCTGTTCAAAAGTGGCGAGTGTACGACGCGCTTTATTGACACCACGCCCGAGCTGTTTGTGATCCCGCAGCGTCGGGACCGCGCGACTCGGCTGCTCAAGTTTGTCGGCGATGTGGTGGTCAACGGCCATCCGGAGATGAAAGGCCGCACGCTGCCGCGCTTGCCGCTGCTGCCTGCGCTACTGCCGAAGGTCGACTTGGCTACGCCGATTCCAGCGGGCAGTCGTCAGCGCCTGCTCGCGCTGGGTCCGCAGAAGTTTGCAGAGTGGATGAAAGCGCAGCAGCGCGTGCTGCTGACAGACACCACGATGCGCGATGCCCATCAGTCGCTGTTTGCGACGCGGATGCGCACTGCCGATATGCTTGCGGTGGCGCCTCACTACGCGCGGCTTTTGCCCGAACTGTTCTCGCTGGAGTGCTGGGGCGGCGCGACTTTTGACGTCGCCATGCGCTTCCTAAAAGAAGACCCCTGGGAGCGGCTGGCGCGCCTGCGGGAGGCGATTCCGAACATTCCGTTTCAGATGCTGCTGCGCGCCTCAAATGCCGTTGGGTACACCAACTATGCAGACAATGTGGTGCGCTTTTTTGTAAAGCAGGCGGCGCAGGCGGGCATGGACATCTTCCGCGTTTTTGACTCGCTAAACTGGGTCGAGAACATGCGGGTGGCCATGGATGCGGTGATCGAAAGCGGCGCGGTCTGCGAGGCTGCCATCTGCTACACCGGCGACCTGTTTGATCCGCATCGCCCCAAGTTTGACCTTGCGTACTACGTCACCATGGCCAAGCAGCTAGAGCGGGCCGGCGCGCACATCATCGGTATCAAAGACATGGCCGGGGTCTGCAGGCCGCAGGCCGCCAAGGCGCTGGTGCGGGCGCTGAAAGAAGAAGTGAGCCTGCCGATTCACTTTCATACGCACGACACCGGTGGAGCCGCGGTGGCCAGCGTGCTGGCGGCGGTTGAGGCTGGGGTGGATGCGGTGGATGCTGCGCTCGACTCGATGAGCGGGCTGACCTCGCAGCCGAGTATGGGGGCGATCATCGCAGCGCTGGAACATACCGAGCGGGATTGTGGCATCGCGCCGGGACGCCTGCAGGCGCTGTCTCGCTATTGGGAGGGCGTCCGTCACTACTACGCGCCGTTTGAAGCCGACATTCGCGCTGGTACTTCCGATGTCTATCGTCACGAGATGCCCGGCGGTCAGTACACCAACCTACGCGAGCAGGCGCGCTCGATGGGACTAGAGCCGCGCTGGTCCGAGGTCGCGCAGGCCTACGCGGATGTCAACAAGCTGTTTGGCGACATTGTGAAGGTGACGCCGTCATCCAAAGTCGTCGGTGACTTGGCGCTGTTTATGGTCGCCAATGGCTTGACTCCGCAAGACGTAGAAAATCCGAGCAAGGAAATTTCCTTTCCAGAGTCGGTCGTCAGCATGTTCCGGGGCGAGCTTGGTTATCCTCCTGATGGCTTTCCTGCCGCGCTGCAAAAAAAGATCTTAAAGGACAAGACGCCCATTGTTGGCCGCGTCGGTGCGCACCTGTTGCCAGTTGATTTGGAAGCCGTGCGCGCGATTGCTGCCAAGGCCGTTGGGAGTCCTATTTCCGACAACGACTTGGCCTCCTATCTGATGTATCCCAAGGTCTTTGTTGAGCTAGCGGAACACCAAAAACAATACGGCGACGTATCGGTCATTCCTACGCCCGTGTTCTTCTACGGACTTAGTGAACGGGAAGAGATGGCGGTCCAGATCGATCAAGGGAAGACCTTGATTGTGCAGCTGACAGGACGAACGGAATCGGATGAGGAAGGAGTGGTGCGGCTGTTCTTTGAGCTAAACGGTCAGCCTCGGCAGCTACGCATTCCCAAAGTCTCGCCTGCAGGAACGGAGGCGGGAGGCAAGGCACGCAGCAAGTCGCGGCGCAAAGCGCAGGAAGGGAATCCCCTTCACATTCCGGCCCCCATGCCCGGAGCGGTGGCGACAGTCTCGGTCCAGGTCGGACAAAAGGTCAGTCGTGGCAATCCGCTGATCTCGATTGAAGCGATGAAGATGGAGACGGCTCTTACTGCAGAGCAGGATGCCACCGTGCTGGAAGTGCTGGTCGCTCCCGGAGACCGAGTGGACCCCAAAGACCTTCTTATCGTCCTGGGTGAGCCGACAAAATCGCAAAGTTGATCTGCCCACCTGCGCCTGCGTAGTTGTAAAACTCTACGGAAGTAATCGTCGCGTCCAACTACAACTACTTCCTCCTTTTCTTCTTTAATGAAAGCGCTGTGAAAGCTCTGCATGTTGCCTCCTTCCTTTTGGCAGAAGTTTTGTAAGCATCCGCAAGCGCAGTGGCTGCTATTCGGAAGTGCGCTGCTTGGTACTGCGCTGGTCGTCGGTGTGGGTCGTCACTACCGCATCGATCAGGTGCGCTGCAGCAGCTGGCCAGCGCTGTCCACCGGACTTCTGAGTGCGCCGATTTATCTGCTCGGTCTTGGACTCCTAACGCTGGGCTGGCTGGGTTTGGTGCAGCTACTTTCAAGTCCTGCTACACCTGCGCGCTCGACTCCCAGTACGCTGCGGCTGCTCGGGGTCGGCTTGCTGATGCAGCTTTTGGGGCTACTGACGCCGCCGTTTCTGTCCGACGATCCGCTGGCCTACGCCGCGATTGGTCGCGCGATGGCGGTCTATCATCAAGGCTCGTACGTGCCGCTGGGCCAGTCTCTGCCCGTCGGAGATCCGCTGCGTACCCTGATTCAGCAGTACGACGGCTGGCTGGCAGTGGGCAGTGCGTACTCGCCGCTGTTTAACTGGATCTCTGCAGGGCTGGCGCGCCTTAGCGGTGACTCCTTGCGACTGCAGCTACAGCTATTTCAGGTCTTGGGAATCCTGTGCATGCTGGCGACTGCGCTGGTGACGGGCGAGGCGGCTAGGCAGTGGTTTCTGGGCGGTGGTCATCTTGCGCGTAAGTCGCATCCGTCGATGTCTGCCTTTGCGGAGGCACCGATTGCAGAAGACGCGCAGCAGGCCTCGTGGCGGATCTTTCGTCGCGCCCTTGCGCTGGTGCTGTTTTGTCCGCTGACGCTGCTGGAAGGCACGGTGAATGCGCACAATGACTCGCTGCTAGCGCTAAGCATCGCGCTGTTTTGCCTGTGCGTGGTGCATCGTCAGCCGGTGCTGGCGACGGCGGCTCTGCTGCTAGGACCGCTGGTCAAGGCCTCAGGAGTGCTGATTCTGGGTCTGTATTTGCTGCAGCTAGCCTGCGCGCGCCTCAAGCTGCGGCTGCCTGCGGGTCGAGGGCCGCTGCTGGTCATCGGCGGGCTCGCGCTGATACTGATGACGGCGCTGATTACCGTGGGCCAAGACTTCCTAGCCAGCTACATCAGCACCCTGACCAAGCTGATTGGCAGCCCTGCAGATCCCTATCCGTACTGCACGCGCTCGATCGAGTGCCTGCCGCGCGCCGTCTTGCACATGGTGCTGCACCTGCCGCGTGCCTCGTGGCTGGTGGGTCTGTTTTTTCGCGCGCTGGCGGGGGCTTTCCTGCTGTACATGGCCACTCGCGCTGAGCACGGCCTGCGCTTTTTAACCTGGGTCGCAAGCTTTGTATTTTTCTATTACCTGTACCTGCACGGGGCCTCGCATCCCTGGTATGTGCTGTCGCTGCTGCCGCTGCTCCCGTTTGCTAGTGGACGCCTTCTGCCTGCAATGTTGGCGCTGCCGATTGCAAACCTGGCGCACTACTTCCTCGACTTTCCGTACAACTGTGACCTGCGGCCTCTCACAGTGGGGGCGACAGAGCTGGTTCAGGCGCTGATAGTGGTGGTTCCGTCGACGGTGCTGCTGCTACGTCGACGGAAGTAGGCGGGCCGGGGCTGTTCGGGCTACTCCTTGACGACTCCCTGGGGGGAGGTGGACTATCGCGGCATGAGCTGCAATCACCATCTACTCGCTGCTGTTGCACTTCTTGGGATTGCTGCTTGTTCGAACACCGCTTCTCATCAGCTGCCGCCGCTGCAGTCGGTTCCACTTACCACGGAGCGGACCCTGGTAGCTGCGCATGCTCTGGGTCCTGATCTCGGCAATCCTGCGCTGCCTGCAAACCTGCAGCACTACCTAGATGGTGGCTATGGTGAGCTTGTAATCGGGCCCGGAGATCCTTACTCATCGCACTCCACAGAAGGGAATCCGTCGCCCCTGCTGGGTCCCACTGCGCGGATGATTATGCGGTTCGCTGCTGTCGGAGACCTACAAATCGGGGATGACGAGTCCCCGACACGCGTGGGATTTCTGGATAGTAAATCCGCCGCATCAGCTGCGCTGCGGCCACAAGATCCGTATATGTGCGTGCTGGCCAACGCCACGGTTCGCACGGTAAATGCAGTCAATCGAATGCTTCCGATCGATCTGGTACTCGTCGGTGGTGATGTACTTGATAGTGCGCAGGAAAACGAGGCTAACTGGGCCCTGGGCATTCTCTCCGGTGGGGCGGATGTTGAGTGTGATTCTGGGGCGGATGACGACTTGGTGCCGGGTCCAGACAACGATCCTAAAGACCCCTTTTGGCCTGAAGGACTCAGTGTTCCGTGGCGGTGGGTTCCTGGAAACCACGACATGCTCATTCAAGGCAACTTAGTCGTCGATGAGGGGCGAATTGCCGATGCGTTGGGTGA
>ERZ795056.3546-NODE-3546-length-16687-cov-7.242965_pt1 | contig 16687 bp, 8 predicted proteins | sample MGYA00375140_ERZ795056 | MGnify/ENA primary metagenome ERZ795056 (study PRJEB30185, sample SAMN05720227) | activated sludge metagenome | isolation source: Anaerobic digester | place: USA | collected 2015-03-09 ... | reverse complement strand
GGAGAAAGGAAGAAGGAGAGGGGGTCGATTTCATCACGGCGTCGGGGTCGGGTGAGCCCACGCTGCACCTTCGCTTCGGCGACCTCTTCCGCTTCGTGCGCGCGGAGACGCCCTGCCGTTCGCTGCTGCTCAGCAACGGCTCGCTTTTCTATCTGCCCGAGGTTCGCCGCGACGCCGCGCTGGCGGATGTCGTCAAGCTCTCGCTGCACGCCTGGGACCAAACCTCGTTCGAACGCGTGGCCCGTCCGCACCCCGCGCTCCGCTTCGACGCGATCCTCGACGGCTACCGCGCCTTCCGCCAAAGCTTTACCGGCCGACTCGACCTTGAGGTTTTTATCATCCCCGGCCTCAATGACCGCGAGGATCAGGTCCGGCGCATCGCCGAGCTGGCGCACGGTTTCGCGCCCGATGCCATCACGCTCAACACTGCCGTCCGACCGCCGGCCGACCGCGCGATCAGCGCCTGCCCGCCCGAACGCCTGCATGCGCTCAGCGCACTCTTCGGCACCGCCGTACGCGAGAGCGGCGCCGAACCCCCGCATGCGTCGGGCGAGCTGAGCGAGGAAGCGCTGATCGCCTTGGTCGGGCGCCATCCGATGGCGCTCGGCGTTCTCGCGGCGACCTTCGGGCGCAGCGACGACGACCTGCGCGCCTTCATTGAACCCCTCGCTCGCCAAGGCCGCCTGCGACTCTTCGAGTCGCAAGGCACGCTCTTTGCCGGAGGATGCGGCATGTGAACACCTTGCCCTCTGTCACAATCCGGACACCTTCCTCCGCCATAATCCACTTATCATGACAAGTGGATCTGGCGGATGATGTGTCATTCACGAAAGGCCTGCCGACGATGACCGCGACCTGCTTGAACCGATGCCTGATTGACTCGTCGCCCCTGCGTTCCGCCGCTTTCGCGTTGCTCGCCGGCGCGGCGCTGCATGGCTTCACCGCCGACGCCCTCTCGATCGGCAACAGCCGGATCTGCGTCTCCTTGCAGCGCGACGGCCACCTGACGCTGGCCGAGCCCGGCGCCGGGCAGCCCTTCGCAACCGTCGCATGGCCCTTGGAAGACGAGGCGCGGCCCGTCGTCGCACCCTTTCGCGACGCCCGGCTCGGCACCGGCCAGCGGCTGGCGGTCACGTGCGCAGATGGGCGGCAGGATGCCGTCTTCGTGCTGGCCGAACAGCCGTTCGCGTTCTTCCAGTCAACGCTCAAAAACGGTGGCGCGTCGCTCGCCGTCACCAACCGCGTGCCTTATCCTGCGCTGGCGCTCAACCTCGGCGTGCCCGCCGCCGCCCTCACCACGCTGGGCAGCGGCGGCTTGCTGAAGCCCGACAAGAATCCCGGCAGCTACATGTGGTCGGCCGTCGCCGATCCCGCCACGCGGCGCGGCGTGGTCGCCGGATGGATCTCCACCGACCGCGGCAGCGGCATTGTGCGGATGGAGAGCGGCGACGGCGGCGTCCGCCTGCTGCCCCATCTGGATTACGGCCGCCTGCCGCTCGCGCCCGGCCAGGAAGAGCCGCTTGAATTATTTGTGGCCGGTGTTTTTGACGACGCGCGCCTAGGCCTGGAAGCCTACGCCGACCTCATTGCCGCGCGCTATGCCATCCGCCTGCCCCCGATGCCGACCGTGCATTGCACTTGGTACGTGGACGGCGCGTCGCGCGAAACCGTGCTCTCCAACCGCACCGCCTTTGCCGCGCAGGCGCTCAAACCGTTCGGCCTGGGCGTGATGCAGATCGACGACGGCTGGCAGCTCGGCCACTCCACCAACGGCCCCAAGAAAGTTTTCATCGGCCACAACCCCGACGGGCCTTACCCCGCCGGCATGAAGGCCATGGCCGACACGATCCGCCGCGCCGGCTTCACCCCGGGCCTCTGGCTGATCCCGTTCGCCGGCTCAAGCGATGATCCCTGGTTCGCCGACAAGCGCGACTGGTTCGCCAAGAAGCCCGACGGGCGTCCCTATGACACGCGCTGGGGCGGCACCTGTTTCGATCTCACGCGTGCCGACACCCAAGCCTACCTTAAGGAGGTGGTCCGCACGCTCACGCATGCGTGGGGCTACCGCTATCTCAAGATGGACGGCCTCTACACCGGCGCGTCAATCAACCTCAACTACATCTGCGACACCTTTCGCGAAGACGAGATCGGCCAGGCCGTACTCGCCGACCCCGCCGTGACACAGATCGAAATGATGCGTAACAGCCTCAGCCTTGTGCGCGCGACCGCCGGTCCGGAGGTCTTCCTGCTCGGCTGCTGCACGCCGCAGAACATGCGCAGCGCCGGCGCGGCGTACGGCCTCGTCCATGCCATGCGCATCGGCCCCGACAACGGCGCCGCCTGGTCCTCGCTGCTGCGCGGGCCTGAATACGGCGCGTGGAATTACTTCCTGCACGGGCGCGTCTGGTACAACGATCCCGACCCGCTCTACGCGCGCCCCTCGCTGCCGCTTGAGCAGGCGCGGGCTATCTGCTCCTGGGTCGCCCTCAGCGGCCAGATGAACAGCAGCAGCGAAGAATACGCCGCCCTGCCGCCCGAGCGGCTTGACCTGCTGAAGCGCACCATGCCCTCGATCACCGCCGATACCAACATCGTGTCGCGTCCGGTGGACCTCTTCGAGAACCGCGTGCCCGGCATCTGGCTCGCCGCCGGCCGCGCGACCGACCGTCTCCCGCTTCGCCGCGTGGTTGGACTGTTCAACTGGGAGAGCGCGGAGAAACGCATCGATGTGCCCCTCGCCATGCTGGATCTGGCCGACGTGGGTACGTGCATCGCGTTCGACCTTTGGAGCAACGCGCTCACCCCGCCTTTCCAAGGGCGCCTCGTCCACACGCTCCGGTCGCAAGCGTGCGCCGTGCTGGCCGTGCGGCCGGTGCTCGACCGCCCTCAGCTCATCGCCACCTCGCGCCATATCACGCAGGGGCTGATCGACGTCACCGCCGAACGCTGGGAGGCCGCCACGCGCACCCTCTCGGGCGTCAGCGAGACCGTCGCCGGCGACCGCTATGAACTGCGCATCCTCACCTACACGGGCGTCGCCGATGCGCCGGGACATCCCGTGCGCGGCTTCGCCGTGGAGTCGGCCGGCATCACCGGCGCCAACGGCTACGAGCTGACCGTCGCGCCCGGCGACGGACTCGCGGCGCGCCCGGACGACGCCTATGCGAACGCCAACACGCCCGACGCCCCGATCACGACGCTGCACGAGCCTGAGGCTGAAGAGGGCCTCGTGCGCGTCGCGTTCACCAGCGGGAGCGGCGGCCCGGTCGCGTGGCGCGTCACCTTCTCCGACCGTCCCGCGCCGTCGTTGGTCCCCGCCGTCCGCGAGCTGAAGGCCGCGATGCCCGACCGTTTCGGCCCGGTCGTGCTCACGTGGCGCGGCAACACGCGCGCCTGCGAGATCCGCCGCGACGGCAAGGTCATCGCCGCCGCCGCGACCGGCGGCCTCTGGCACGACGCTGCCGTCTCGTCCGCGCAGACCTATCGCTACGAGCTTGTGCCGTACACCTTGAGTGACGCGCGCGGCGAGCCGCAGTCGGTGGCTTTCACCACGCCCGTGATTCCGCGGCTCGGCGAGCCGCCGCCCCGGCCGGAGGTGCCGCTCGACGCGCTCGCGCCGCTCGCCGTGAAGGTCGGCTGGGGCGCTTACAAGCGCGGCACCGCGCTCAACGGCCCGTTGCGCCTCGGGGCGAACACCTATGCCTCGGGCGTCTGCATCCATGCCGACGGCCACGCCGTCTTCACGCGCGACCCCTCCTGGAAACGCTTTGTGGCGGTGGTCGGCATCGACGAAAGCCAGCGGCCGCAGCAACAGTCGAGCCTCCTCTTCAGCGTTGCGGTCGAGGCGGCGGACGGACGGCGCGTGCTGGACGTCTCGCCGGTCATCCGTTTCGGCCAGCGTGAACGTTGGCATTTCGACGTGGCGCTGCCGCCTGATGCCGAACGCGTGGTCCTGCTGACGGAATCCGCCGGCGACGGCATCAAGAGCGACCACGGCAACTGGTGTGATGCCGGTTTCATCCGGTGAGGGTGTTGCCGTGCCGGAGGTTCGGCGTGATGTTGTTCAATCATGAAAATCATGTAATCCTGTCGACTTACAGGCAAGTTTACCAAGAGGCCTGACCCCCAATCTTAATCTTAATCTTTCCCGCAAACGCAGTTCTGACGGTATGAGTCAAATTAAAGATGCGTCAGCCCCTGGGTCGCTCCTCGGCCCGTCTCGACAAGCCGCGGCCGGTATGTTATCCTCTCAAACCATGTTAGGGCGGAGCGGGAATCCCGTGCTGCACACCGTGAAAACGGACTATGCGGCGCACGCGGTGCCGCCATCTTTTCTTGCTTAGGGAGAGTCTGAACGATGGAACTGACTGAACAACAGCGTCAGAGCGTGATCGAATGGCTGGCGGCGGGGGCCTCGCTCTCCGATGTCCAGAAGAGCCTGAAAAGCGAGTTCGGGATCGCCTTGACCTACATGGACGTGCGCCTGCTGGTGCTGGAGATCGGCGCCGCCGTGAAAGACAAGCCCGAGCCCAAGCCGGCCGAGCCGAAACCGCAGCCGCCCCCGCTCCCGCCGGAGGATGATCCTTACGCCGACGAGGCGTTCGACGAGGCGGCGGCACCCGGTGACGGCGGGCTGCCCGGCGGTGCGCAGGCGTCGCAGGTGACGCTGTCGCTGGACCGCGTGATGCGCCCCGGGGCGATGGTGAGCGGCGACGTGACCTTTTCGGATGGCACTAAGGCGCGCTGGCTGATCGATCAGTACGGGCGCTTCGGCCTCGAGCCGGAGACGCCGGGCTACCGTCCGTCGCCCGCCGACATGCAGGCCTTCCAGAACGAGCTGCGCGATGAGCTGCGCCGCCACGGATATGCGTGAGGGAAAAGGGGAGCAAACCATGACAATCGGATTTCTGGGGACGGGCAAGATGGCGGAGGCGGTCTTGTCTTCGGTGGTGCAGGGCGGACTGTGCGAGCCGTGGGAAGTGGTCGCCTGCGACACCTCGGCGGAACGTCGCGACTGGATCGCCAAGCAGTATGAGGTGGCGGTCACCGACGATGCGGTGCAAACGGTTAAGAGCTGCAAGGTGCTGGTGGTCGCGGTCAAGCCGCAGGATCTCGACGCGTTGCTGGCCGGGCTCAAGGGCCGGCTGACCGAGCGCCATCTGGTGATTTCGATCGCGGCGGGCAAGACGCTCGCGGCGCTGAAAAAGGCCGCCGGCGCCAAGCCGCGCCTGGTGCGCGTGATGCCCAATCTCGCGCTGAGCGTGCAGGAGGGCATGAGCGTCTTCTGTGCGGCCAAGAACGCCAAGCCGGCCGACAAGAAGACGGTGGCTCAGCTCTTCGGCGGCGCGGGCGCCGTGCTGGAGCTGCCGGAGCGGCATTTTGACGCCGTCACGGCGCTGAGCGGTTCGGGGCCGGCCTTTGTGGCGTACGTGATGCAGGCCATGATCGCGGCGGCGGCGGCGCTCAAGCTGCCGAAGGACGCCGCGCGCCTGCTGGCAGAGCAGACGGTGATCGGCACCGGCATCTATCTGCAGAACACGGGCCGCGACATCGGCGAGTTTATCCAGGCGGTCGCCTCGCCGAAAGGCACGACCGCGGCGGGCTTGGCGGTGCTGGAGGCCTCGGACGTGAACGCAGTGATCGGCCAGACGCTGGCGGCTGCCGCCGCGCGCAGCCGCGAGTTGAGCAAAGCGTAGGGGAGCGCATGGAACGGCGCATCGGCTTTGTCGGCATCATTCTTGAAAACCGCGAAAGCGTGGAGGCGGTCAACCATGTGCTGTCCGGGCACTCGGGGATGATCCTGGCGCGCGTAGGCCTGCCTTGCCGCGAGAAGGGCATCTCGGTGATCACGCTGGTGGTGGAGGCCACGACCGACGAGCTGGGGTCGCTTTCCGGGCGGCTCGGCAAGATCGCCGGCGTGTCGGTGAAATCCGCGCTGGCCAAGGATCGGAAGTGAGCCGTTGGCGGCAGGTCCGAATCGGGAAAGCGGGATCAAACGGCAGGGTATTTTGTCCACAGATTACACAGATTATGCAGATTGAGTCCACATCTGTGAAAATCTGCGTAATCTGCGGATAGAAAATAAAGTTGTAGGTAAAGGATACGCCGCCATGCGAATGGAACGAAGGGCAGATTTCAGCACGATCGGTTGGCGCTGTCTGGCGATCGGGTTGCTCGCGGCGCTCGGCGCACAGGCGCGCCCGGTGGTGTTCGTGTCGATCCCGCCGCAGGCGTGGCTGGTCAAGCGGCTGGCCGGCGACGCGGCCGAGGTGCAGACGCTGCTGGCCGCTGGGGTCAACCCGCACACTTACGAGCCGAACTCGCGCCAATTGCGCAAGCTGGCGGAGGCCTCGCTCTACCTGACGGTCGGCATGCCGTTCGAGGTGCCGCTGGCCGCGCGCGCTGCGGCGCTCAACCCGTCGCTGGCGGTGGCGGCGATGGATACGGGCATCGCCAAGCGCGGCGCGCACGCGCATGGCCACGATCATGATCACGGCGCGCCGGGGCACGTCTGCGGCGGGGCGGGCGGCGATCCGCACATCTGGCTGGCGCCGCGTCTGATGTGCGCCATGGCCTCGAACACCGTGACGGCGCTGGAGCGGGCTTTGCCGGCGCTGCGGCCGGGGCTGGCGGGGCGGCTCGCGGCGACGGTGGCGGACATCCGCGCGGTCGACGATGCGGTGCGTGAGCGGCTGGCGGGGCTGCGGACGCGCACGTGGGTGGTGTATCATCCTTCGTGGTCCTATTTCGCGGAAAGCTACGGACTCGTGCTGCTGGCGGTTGAGGAGGACGGCAAGACGCCATCGGCGCGCCATCTGACGGCGACCATCCGGCAGGCGCGGGAGGCGGGCGTGCGCGTCGTGTTCACGGAGCCGCAGTACGACCGGCGGCCGGTGACGGCGCTGGCCCGGCAGGTGGGCGCGCGTCTCGAGGTCATCGATCCGCTGGCCGAGGCGTGGCCGGAACTGATGCGCGACGTGGCGGCGAAGCTGGCGGCGGGAGACGCGCCGTGAACGCCGGCTCCGGGCCGGTCATTGACGTGTGCGATGTCTGTTTCGCCTACAGCGGGCAGGAGGTGCTGCACAACGTCACCTTCAGCGTGGCGCCGCGCGCGCTGGTGGCGGTGGTCGGTCCGAACGGCGGCGGCAAGACCACGTTGCTCAAGCTGCTGCTGGGCGAGCACGCGCCGCGATACGGCACGATCCGCGTGTTGGGCGCCGAGCCTGCGGCGGCGCGCACGCGCGTCGGGTATGTGCCGCAGGCTGCGCCGTTCGATCCTTCGTTTCCGGTCTCGGTGAGCGAGGCGGTCCTGATGGGGCGCGTGGCCAAGAGCCGCTTCGGGCACTACGGCCGGGCCGACCACGCGGCGGCTGGGCTGGCGCTGGAGCGGGTGGGGCTGTCCGGTTTCGGGCGGCGTGCGTTCGCCGAGCTGTCTGGCGGCGAGCGTCAGCGCGTGCTGATCGCGCAGGCGCTGGCGGGCGGCTCTGAGCTGCTGCTGCTGGACGAGCCGGTGGCGAATGTCGATCCGGAGCACGCCAGCCGCCTGTATGAGCTCTTCAAGGCGCTCACGCGGGAGGTCACGGTGATGATGGTCTCGCACAACCTGAGCGTGGTGACCGGGCATGCGACCCACGTGCTCTGCATCAACGGCACGGCGGGTATGCACGCATTGGGCGAGGTGGCCTCGTCGACCTTCACCGAGGCGTTCGGCGGCAGTCTGGCGGCGATCCGCCACGGGGCCGACTGCCACGTGCTCGATCCGACGGCGGCGATGCACGCGCCGCACCACGGCGGGTGAGGGCGCGTCGTCAGTAGGCGAGGCCCGGCACGCGCGGGATCAGGGCGAGCCGCTGCTGGGTCCACTGCTGGACTTGCGCGTCGTTCTCGGGCTTGGCGATCTCGTTGGCGTGCTGCTCCTTCCAGGTGCGGAACTTCAGGTGGATCGCGTCGTAGGTTTTGCGGAGCTGCGCCTCAGCCATTTTCATCTGGCGCAGGGAGTCTTCGATGCGCATCTTTTCCAGCTCGGACGCCTTGTCGCGCTTAAGCGAGAGTTCCTTGGCTGTTTCGATGTGGGTCATGAGCCTCTTGTAGGCGGCCTGATACTCCGTAAAGAAGGGGTTCTTGTCGGCCGCGAGCTGGAGCAGCTCTTTCTTGCGGGCCGCAATCTTGCCGCACAGGGCATAGTAGGCTTTCAGGTCCTGGCGCTGCCGCGGCGAAAGTTTCCGGTAGTCGCCGGTGAACAGGTAGACGTCGGACACGCTGACCAGCATGGGGGTGGCCGGGATGTTCTCCTCCTGCAGGATGCACTCGACCATGCCGCCTTTGGAGGAGGTGCGCGTGCCGTGGAAATCGAGCAGCGCGCCGCCCTCCACATGGCCGGCGCGGGTGCCATCGAGCGTGTAGTAGACGGTGCGCTGGTGCGTGACGCCCCAGCCGGGCTTCTCGCCGCGCTGCGCGAGGTAGATGCCGTGCAGGGCTGGCGGCATCTCATCGAGTTGAGCGTCCTCGGGGGCGGGGCGCTCCGGTGCGGTGTGCGCGCGCTCTGATTCCGGCGGCGCGGCACGCCCCGCCTCGGGTTCAGGGCTCTGGGCACGTGCGGTTGCGGAGGGCTGGACGCCTGAAGCAGGCGCCGGCGCTGCCGAGAATTTCATAAACGCCGGCACATGCGGCCGGGCCAGCGGTGCCGCCACGTAGACAACCGCCGTGCCGGCGACCGCCGCCATAAGATAGGTGGGCCAAAAATATCGCATAGATTTTTCATCATAGCAGAGAGTGCGCGGCGTTCTCAAGCCTATCGTGACGCTCGTTCGCGCGTCCCGCAGGTTTTAAAAAAATCGCCTTGCCCGTGAAGTGTGTCTCATGCTAACATCAAAAAATGACGGAGGTGTGTGCTTGCCTTTTTTGTGTAAGCGCATGCTTTCTGTGTGTCGGACCGGAAAGAGACGGGTATGGTCGGTTTTTTGCGTGGTTGTGGCATATTTTTTTCGAAGAGAAGAGCCGGTTTCGCGTTTACTGCGAAAATCGTGTCAATGCTATTCCTGTGCGCGGCGGCCGTTTCAGGGTGCAGACGCCGTCAGCCGCAGGCGTCTGACGGGCTGGAGCGGTCTGCCGGGGGCGGCGACGGGCCTGCGGTGGTCACCAACAGGATGCAGGATCCGGTTTACCGGCAAGCGCTTGATGACAACCGTCAGAGCCAGGTTCAAAAGGCGGCCGTGCGCCATGCGGTCGTCGACAAGATGGAGCGGATGATTGCGGAGGTTCGGGCGGCGCTGCCGGCCGGTGCCGACGACGAGGCGGTCAAAGCCGAACTGGCGAAGCGCCCCGAGTGGAAGGTGTTGGAGGCGGAGAACGCCCGGGCGCTTGCGGAGGTGGAGGCGACGCTGGCGGAGGCCCGCGAGTCGATCCGTCGGCGCATGGAAGCCGAGGCGCGGGATGTCAAGGCGGTGGCGGAGGGCCGGGCGGTGCCGGTCGCGCCGACGCAGAGGCGGTAGGCCCGGCGTGTGCGGGCGAACCATACTTTACGGAGAGAACAGGAGAATACGAATGAATGTGAGCGGCATGAAAAACGTATTGAGAAAGCTGGCCTTCCCGTTTGCGGCCTGCGGACTGCTGATGGCGGGGATGTCCGTCTCGGCGCAGGACTACGGCGATATCGAGCGCATTTTCAAATTCCCGGAGGGGGACCCCAAATATCAGTCTCCGATCCAGACGCCCGGTGAAACGGTGGCTTTCCGCCTGCGCCTGTTCAATCTGGCGGGCAATTTTGAAAAGGTCTATCTGGGGTCGGGCGACCCGCTGATTGCCGATATCCTCAATCCGCTGATGATGCGGGTGCAGACCGGCAACGGGTACGCCTACGCCAGACTGTCGGGCCTGACGGCGGTCAGCGAGGACCAGACCGATCTCGAATTCTCCTACACGGTGCGGGCCGGCGACCTGGCGCTGCCGATGCTGCTGTACGGGAATGCCGGCTCGACGACGATCGGGACGCCCTATGAGTTCCTGAACAACAACGTCTGGGTGATCCGCAACATGGGCAACAGCAGCAATGCCGTGTGGCGCTTCATGCCGTCGCCCGTCAACCCGGATCCGACCTTTGCCAAGGCCAACGTGCGCCTCCAGACGGTCGATTTCGAGAGCGAGGACTGGTCGGTCCAGCAGACGACAACGCTGTTGAACTGTCTGGTGCAGACCACGACCGGGCAGGCGGTTTCCAACAACATCCCCTTCTATGTCTGGTCGGGCAACACCAACATCGCAAAGATCGTGGAGCAGCAGCCGGGGCAGCCTTCGGCCGCGCTTGCCATCCTGCAGGGCCAAAGCAGCCGAGCCTTCCGCATCTACGGCCAAGGACAGGGGCAGACGCTCATTTATCTGAGTCCCGCACCATCCATGACGCCCGGCGTGACGAACTACATCACCAAGCTGGTCACCGTGACTGCCCCGCCGCCGCCGACGGTCGGCATCGCCCTCGACAATGCGCTGGTGCCCGACGCGCTCGGCTACGTGACTCTGACCGAATCCGACGAGCCGGTCAACCCGCTGCGGGTCACGCTTTCCGAGCCCTACCCGCAAGACATCACCGTGCGTCTGGACGTCGCGCCCGCCAGTGGCAACATCGTGTTCGACGCCTCGCCCAAGACGGTCGTGATTCCCGCCAACGCCACCGAATCGCCGGTGATCGCCTTTGCCGCCGCTGACGGCACGGCCCAAACGCGCGTCGTGCCTGGCATCGTGATCACCCCCGTGATCCTCAACGCAACAGCCAGCAACCACTTCTACAACACGCCCAACACGGCCAAGATCAAGATCCTGAACGCCGCGCCGCAGTTCACGCTGCCGGTGCACGGCTCGACCAAGAACGCCAACACGCTGCAGGACATCCCCTTCGAGTGGCTGATCGAGGATGTCGCCGCCGACCAGGCGGCGGGCATGACCAACATCTGGAACTTCGGCGACACCCCCACGGAGTTCACGCAGGTCGGCGCCTCCGGCACGATCAACCACATGTATCAGGATGCAGGCGACTACACCGTCACGGTCTACGCACGCGACAAGGACGGCAGCATCTCGTCCACGGTATCCTTCACGGTGAGGGTCACCACCGCGCTGCCGACCCCGTTCATCGAGCCGGTGCTCTCGCTGCCGAGCTATGATGAAACCAACGGTATCGGTTCGGTCTCGTTCAGGCTGTCGCGAGACTATTCCTCCGACGTCTATGTCCGGCTGGTGGTCGAGCCCGCCGACCAGAGCAACGTGGTCTTCGACACGCTGGGCCCGATCCCGATCTATCAGTCCGAGACCAACTCGGCCGCTCTGGAGTTCCGCATCTTGGACGGCACCGACTTCAGCCGCCTGACCGGCCTCACCTTCACGCCGGTCATCACCAACGCGCCGGCCAACACCTTCTTCACGCCGCGCGCGCGTCGCGGGGTCAAGATCGTCAATACGCCGCCCGCCATCACGCGCATTCTCGACCAGCGTGTCGGCCTGATCACCAACAATGTCACGGTGCCGGCCAATGTGTCCAAGGCCTTTTCGATCGAGGTGGCGGATGTGAACGCCGATCTCATGCCGGTCAAGGTGACGTGGAATTTCGGCGACGGGACGGGCGATTTCGTCATGGACGCCGTGTCCAACCGCTCCGGTTTTGCCGCCGGCACGATCAACCATACCTTCCCGGCGTCGGGCACCTATACCGTCATTGTGCGCGCGGAGGACAAGGACGGCGGCCTCTCCGAAGACGTGGAATTCACCGTGTTTGTCGGCACCGCGCCCACGGTTACGATCCTGCCGCCGGCGGGTCCGATCTTTGAGACGCCCAATGCCGGCGAAAAAGACTACATCGTGGTGCAGCTCTCCTCGGAGTACACCGAGGCGGTGACCGTGCAGTTGACGATCACGCCGCCGAACTCGGCCGCGAACGGCACGCTGCTGCTGGATCAGAACCAGGTGGTCTTCCCGGCCGGCGTCATCGGCCGCGCCAAAGAGCAGAAAGTCTACATCTCCAACGTCAAGGACGGCACCGACATCGCGTCCAGCGCCGGCTTCACGATCACGCCTTCGGTGGTCGCGACTGCGAGCGCAGCCAGTTTCTACAGCAACAACCTCGTGGCGGCGCAGGTGCGCGTCCTCAACGTGGAGCCTGTGATCAACACGCCCGTGGCGACGGAGATCACCGGCACGACGGTGGCCTACACCATTCCGCAGGACACCGACTACAACTTCTACTGGAACGTCACCGACGTGATGAAGGATTGGACCAACAATTACCTGACCATCACGTGGTATTGGGGTGACAACGCCACGGACGTGCGCTACGGCCGCACCGGCGTCATCACGCACAAATACGCCTCGGTCGGCGACAAGGTTATCCGCATGGTTGCCGAGGACAAAGACGGCGGCTGGGACGATGTGTACTTCAAGATCCGCGTGGCGCCCGCCAAGCAGGTGAACGTCTCGCCGATCGGTCCGGTCCTCGGCGGCAGCACGTATGCCAGCGCCCCCGGCCTCGGCTTCGGCATGGTCTTCTCGTCCGACGCGGCGTCCCGCTACATCGAGAAGGACGTCTATTTCTTCCGGTATGATCCCGCTGCCGTTTCGGCCACGCTGATTGCGGTGCCGTACAAGACCTCCAAGGACACGACGGGGACCATCGTTCCCTACACCGTCACCAACTACACGGCGCGGGTCATCGGGCTGCCTGGCACGACCGCCATCGGCACGCCGTCCAGCATCGTGCTCCCGTACGACAGCTTCGTGTATGTCTGGCAGGGCGCGGAGGAGGGTGTGCCCGCCGATGCGATGATCCCGGTCGCCGAAGAGGTGGTCACGGTGACCCTGCCCGAGTCGCAGGCCGATGCCGACGGCGCCTCCGCGGCCGTCAACGCGGTCTCCGCCAAGGTCATCTTCAGCCGCGAGTGGCGCCCGTCCGACAACTGCGGCGACATCAGCAACGACGGCATCCCCGACCTGATCGCGAACTACTACGGGCTGCCTGCTCTTGTGGGCACCGACATCGCCAACGCTTCGGACTACAACGGCGACCTGGACTTCCTGCCCGGCGCGGCGAGCGACGGCGGCGGAATCATCGGTGGCTCTTCGAATACATGGGCGGCCGTCGGCCGGCCCTTCACGGCGTTCCTCGAGATCCGCGGGTACCACCCCGGCCTCAACCGCATCGATTACGGTTCGGACGACGATATGACGGCGCAGGAAGAGGCTGCGGGCTCATTCATCGGGCCGCAGACCGACCCCGCGACGAAGGGCGCGGAGCGGCCGACCGACCCGACCAAGATGGACACCGACGGCGACGGCTATCCGGACGGCTGGGAATATTTCTTCTGGTACAATGCGGTGGTCAATCAGACCGACGGCGTGCGTTATAACCCGCTGGACATCGGCCAGGGTGAAGCGATTCCGTGGGAAGACATCTATCTGAAATTCGATCCGCGCGTGCCGGCCACCGACCGCGTGGAAGAGCGCGATCTGGACAACGACGGCCTGACCGACTACGAGGAGCTGGTGGGCGGCACCAACCCGTTGCATTGGGACTCCGACGGTGACGGCATGTGCGACGGCTGGGAGGTCCTGCGCGGTCTGAATCCTACCGATGCGCGCGACGGCCTGAATCCGGTCTACAATAACCCGGACGGCGATTACATGGCGATTGCCTCGGCGACCTACACCTATGTGCCGGTGGTCCTCGAGGACGGCAGCACGAATTACTTCCTGCGCGACGCCGAGTCCGCGTATTACACGTGGTACAATTACGGCAACTCGAATGCGCCGATCGCGCTCGGACGTCCGGTGGAACTGCCTGCCGGCGCAGCAGCCGACGAGGACGGGACGGTCGCCGTCGACGTGCTGTTGTTGCACTTCCAGGTCAATCACGCGCTGGGCTTCGATCCGCGCACGGCGTGGACGGATTCGGTGAATCCGCCGCACGCGCCTACGCGGTTCCCGTCCTACGTCTCGGCGACGCCGAACACCCGGCCCTTCACGTCGCGCGACGAGTACCTGCTCATGAAGTTTATGTCGGAGAACCGTCTGAACGGCGCGGGCGCGTCGATCGGCGGCGGCCGTGACAAGGTGCCCGACTGGACCGCGTTCTCCACGCATCCGCGCACGCCGGACAGCGATGCCACCGCCACAAAAGACGATGGCATGCCGGACGGCTGGGAACTGTATGTGGCCTGCGCGCCGGAGTCGCGCGACATGGTGATCAATCCGTGGAATCCGGATGACGGCAATGTGAGCATCGACGGCGAGTCTATCCCGTTCCTTGTCAACCGCCGCGAATTCGCGGGCACCGACTCCAGCGCCGCCTACGCGAATGCCGCGCTCTATGCCGCAGGCCCCGGACGCGTCACGATCACGCGGCCCGCGACCGACGCGAAGTGGGTCAACAAATTCTGGCCGACCGACCCGTGGAACTACGATACCGACGGCGACGGCTTGGAAGACGGGTTCGAAGCGGCCACGGCTGTGCCGGTCTCCTTCCTCGAAAACGGCACGTGGTGGACGGTGGGCGACACGACCCTGCAGTACGGTCCGGGAACGGACAACGGCACCTTCTGCGTGCGCGGCGCCGGACTCAACCCCTGCACGATGGATACCGACTGGGACGGCCTGACCGACACCTGGGAGTATGACTTTGCGGGCACCAACGCCGTGTCCGCCGTGACCGGCAACGCCTATATCGAATCAGGCATGGACGGCACGCACGGCCCCGCCAACCTGCGCGCATACTCGCCGGGCGATGCTTTCAGCTCGTTCGACATGTACGTGACCGGCAGCGGCGCGGTCAACCGCAATATGGATTTCGACCGCGACGGCCTGGAGAACTACCAAGAGTACTGGGTGCAGGCGGTGCGCCACTTCCGGTATGACACGGTCGGGACGGATACGAACGGCATTCCGACGCTGGACTTCGACGGCCCTGAGATCTTCTTCACGCCGATCGAGAATGAATGGGACACCGCCATCTATGCTTATTGGTGGCTGCCCATGGCTGTGAACCAGCAGGTGCTGCTGCGGCAGGGACCGTTCGCGCTCTATGTGTCGACCGATCCGCGCGAGCCGGATACCGACTTCGACGGCATGGACGACTTCTACGAGCTGTACCACGGGCTCAACCCGATCCTGGGCCAGTACGATCTGGTGCAACTCGCCTTCGAAATGATGCCCGGCACCATGAATGCCTTCCAGAACGGGTGGAATCAGGTTCCCGGCACACCGCTGCCGATGGATTTCGTGAAGTATCCGTGGCTGGCCGGCTTGGACGAGGCCGATCCGGATGCGGACGGTCTGCGCAATCTGGAGGAGCAGATCCAGCCCGACACCTCGGCGCCGGCCTGCTACAACACAGATCCGTCGCCGCTGTGGATGACCGATGTCTCCTACACCAACAGCCTGACCGCGCGCTTCTATGACTGGGGCGGCATGGACTTCTGGGTCGGCGGACCGTTCCGCGAGGACGACCATAAGATGTTCTCGTTCGAGATGAACGAAGGCTACGACACCGATAACGACGGCGTTTCGGACAAGGCCGAGCTGCTGTTGACCTCGACCGCACAGTCTGACCCGCAGGACCACGACGATCCGCTGCGCCGCCAGGCGCTCTGGTTCAGCGGCGAGAATTCAGCCGCGCAGACGCTGATGGGTTACGCCTTCAACGAGTGGGCGTTCCGCAGCTTCACGGTCGAGTTCTGGGCCTGCCCGGAGAACCTCTCCGCCGAGCAGGTGCTGCTTGAGCGCCCGATCGAATACGGGCCGAGCGACCTCAGCACGACCGGCAACGTGATCCGCGTGAACTTCCGCGTCGGCATCGATGCCACGGGCCGCCTCTACGGCATGTTCCAGAACGCGGGCGTGCATGACGACGAAACCGGCGTCAACATCGTTTACGCGCCGGTCGGCCGCATGCAGCTTAACACCTGGACGCACATTGCCCTGCGCATGGACGGCGCGGCCGGCAAGCTGGAGCTGTGGCTGAACGGCGGGCTTGAAGCGACGGTTGACACCACGCTCATCCCGGCGAACGGTGTGGTCAATATCTTGGCCGACCCGGACTACCTGCGCATGGCGCTGGCCGATGTGGCTGAGATCGTGGGCTATCCCGAGGCGTACGAGTATTCGATCCGCCCCGGCGTGATCGTGCTCGGCGCGCGCAATGTCAACCCGTTCCCGACCTCTGAAGACGGGCCGCAATGGGCGGACTACGACAGCTTCTACACGGGCTATATCGACGAAGTGCGCATCTGGGACGGAGCGCGCACCAACGATGAGATCCACGACAGCTTCCAGAAGCGCTTCTATGTCAAGGATCTGCTGGCGAACCGCCGCTTGGTCCGCGAGACCGAGCTGGCCGGCGGGTCGCGCGTTGTGGGTGTCACGCCGCAACTGCCGGCTGAGCTGATCTATCACTATACCTTCGACAACCTCTTCGGTGCGGATCGGATCGAATCGGTGGTCTCGGCTCCGCGCGGGTACAACGCCTATGCGGTGTCGATCAACCGCCCGGCCGACTGGCAGGTCGGCTGGTGGAGTGCGCTCGCCACGCGCAGCGAGGTTTATGCCGACATGCAGCTCGTGCCGTGGATCGAGAACGGCGTGAACCACCTGCCGCTGGGCGGCTTCCTGCGCGACCCGAACAACGAGTGGGTCTATATGGACCGGCTCTCGG
>ERZ795056.3544-NODE-3544-length-16689-cov-13.554948_pt1 | contig 16689 bp, 14 predicted proteins | sample MGYA00375140_ERZ795056 | MGnify/ENA primary metagenome ERZ795056 (study PRJEB30185, sample SAMN05720227) | activated sludge metagenome | isolation source: Anaerobic digester | place: USA | collected 2015-03-09 ... | reverse complement strand
GCGCCAGGTACAAAGTTTCAAAGAACCGCTCGACCTGAGTGCGCATCTTTTCGGTAAATGGTTGTTCCAAACGCAGCTTCATTGGCAATTCGCACCATGCGGTGAGTTCTGGAATCGCTTGCCAGATGGTGTCTGAATAGATTTGATCACCACCCATGAGCAGCAGGTTCCAGGGGCCAAACTGGCGGCCTCTTATCTTGTCCACCGCATCGTGCAGGCGACCCATTCGTGTCCACAATGCATTTTGCTCATCTACCTGCTTCATCAGTTTTGGATCTGAAAACCCGTTACACGAGGCATATGCAATGGACGGGCGTCCTCCCTTGGGTGGTACCTGAAATTCATTTGGAATTCCATCCAACAAGTATTGAACGTTTTGTGCCGTTGCGTTTTGTATTACCGCAAAGTCAAAGCGCCAAACGGACGAGCTGGTGTGACCCATGTCTCGTAGCTTAATTGCCTGGGGATCCGGTTGCCCCGATACCTTGAGCAGGGGTGGGGCATCGGAAAGATCAGTAACCACGAGTGCGCTCACGCCCCAAGTGTCATCCTGGCATCCGAGAAATTTGAGAATGGGCCCTAGTTTGACCATGATGTACTCCCTGGTTCGTCGAGAACTATTTCGCTTGGCATTATTTCGTGTTGGTTGACCAACAGGGTGTGATTTATGCACCTTGATTGGTCCGGAGCGCTTTGGAACAGTACTTGACGGGTGTCAATGTCATGCAGCCTTTCGCGCGTAACATTTGCCGATGCCCACAGACCTTTCGCCGAAACCTTCTATACATGGCCTGAGCAGTGCTGAAGCCGCGCTTAGGCTGAGCCGGGAGGGCCTTAACCTGTTGCCTGGCAGTGCACCCAAATCCATGATGGTCATTGTGCGGGAGGTACTTACCGAGCCGATGTTCCTGATGCTGCTTTCTGCGGGTGGTATTTACTTCTTGTTGGGCGACCGCGCCGAGGCGCTATTTCTATTGGGCTTCGTGTTCGTTGTGATCGGCATCACCCTGGCACAAGAGCGCAAGACGCAGCGTGCGCTGGAATCACTGCGCGACCTCTCTGCGCCACGCGCTCTGGTTATTCGGGACGGGCAGGAGCAGCGTATCGCCGGTCGTGACGTCGTGAGAGGGGATGTGTTGGTGCTGCGCGAAGGAGATCGTATTGCAGCAGATGCGATGTTACTGGACGGGCATCTGGAGGTCGACGAATCCCTCCTGACTGGAGAAGCGGTTCCTGTCACGAAGCAGCCATCACGAGATAGATCGCCAGAAAATAGACCCCCAGGCGTTGACTTGCGGGCCATTTTTGCCAGCACAGTGGTCACCCGAGGCGTCGGGCTGGCCGAAGTTTGCGCCACAGCAAGTGCTACAGCTGTGGGACGCATTGGTGCCGATCTGGCGGCTACGACCGAGTCACCATCAACGCTGCAGCAGTCTTCTCGCAAACTGGTTCGCCAGCTGGGTTTAGGCGCGCTAATCCTTGCCAGCCTTCAGGTGTTACTAAGTTGGTGGTGGGATGAGCGCCCGCTTCTGGACAGCTTGCTGAGTGGCATTGCGTTGGCCATGGCGATTCTCCCGGAGGAAATACCGGTCATTCTCACCGTGTTTTTGGCACTGGGTGCCTGGCGCATATCGAAGCAACATGTATTGACCCGACGCGTATCTGCAGTAGAGGCGCTGGGAGCCATTACGGTGCTGGCTGTCGACAAAACTGGAACGCTAACGCTTAACCGTATGGAGGTCGCTGAGCTTGCCACGTCAGACAGTCAATTCACGCCCGACCGCGCTAGCAGCATGAATGAATCCTTTCATGCGTTGACCGAATTTGCCATGTTGGCCACTCCTGGCGATCCTTTTGATCCGATGGAAAAAGCCATTCAGCAGTTTGGTCATCGTTGGTTGGCCGGTACGGAGCATGTGCACGATGGACGCATGCCTGAGTTTGAGTACGCGTTGTCAACGGATATTTTGGCGATGACCCGGGTATTTGCCAGTGTGAGCCCTCAGGAGCATTTGCTGGCGACCAAAGGAGCTCCGGAAGCCGTTGCTGATCTATGCCACTTGAGCGATGAGAGTCGCAACGATATTCGTCGGCAGGTTGAAGCCATGGCTGCACGTGGTTTGAGAGTTCTGGGTGTTGCCCGGGGGCGGTGGTTGGGTGCGCCCGCCCTTGCGGACAGTCTTCCAGCCTGGCCCCTGAGCCAACATGACTTTGATTTTGAGTTTTTGGGCCTGGTTGCGCTGGCGGATCCTCCACGTCCTGAGGTGCCTGCGGCATTGGCGGAGTGTCGGCGGGCGGGAGTGCGGGTGATCATGATGACTGGCGACCACCCTGCCACGGCCCGGGCCATTGCACGCCAGGTCGGATTGTCGGACAGGCCCGAAGTACTCACCGGGGTGGAAATTGAGGCGATGGACGATACCACTCTACGAGAGCGCTTAATGCAGGTTGACCTATGCGCAAGGTTGCAACCAGCACATAAACTGCGGTTGGTCCGGGTCCTGCGCGCGGCCGGTGAGGTCGTTGCCATGACGGGTGATGGCGTCAATGATGCTCCAGCGCTCAAGGCTGCCGATGTGGGCGTTGCCATGGGCGAGCGGGGTACTGATGTTGCCAGGGAGGCGGCTGCCCTGGTGTTGCTGGATGATAGTTTTGCCAGCATCGTGGCGGCTATTAAACAAGGCCGTCGTATTGATGACAACATTCGCAAGGCCACCCGCTTCGTCTTTGCAGTGCATGTGCCCATCATCGCTTTGACGCTGATTCCAATTCTGGTGCAATGGCCTGTGCTGTTGATGCCGGTCCACATTGCCATGTTGCAATTGCTGATCGACCCCGCGTGCTCCATCATTTTTGAAGCTGATTCAGAGAGTCCCGGCTTGATGTCCCGCCCCCCAAGACCAGCAACTGACTCGCCGTTTGCGAGCGGCCCGCTGGGCCACGCGGTTCTGCAAGGTATGGGTGTTGCGATAGTGCTGTTAATTGGTCAGGCGTGGCTGCTGGGGCAGGGATCGAGTGCGCAGCATGCGCGCAGTGTTGTCTTTGGTGTATTGGTCTTGAGTGTGCTTTTGTTGATATTGGCCAACCGTGACTTGACCCGCCCGGTGTTTTTGGGGAAAGCAGGCCCTAATCCATGGTTGAACCGCATGGTTGCAGCCATGGTGGTTACTCTGGTTGCCGTGATGGGGATTCCCTGGCTGCAGCAGGTGATGGGGACTGTTTGGCCAGGTGGTACCGGGTTTGCCGCAGGGGCCGTGTTATTAGGCTTGTGCGGCTTGTGGCTTGAATTGCTACGCCGGGTCGGGCGTTCTCTGGCGCACATTGACGGGCGCCCATCTTGAAGGCCTTCGTGCCTGATATTCAGGGTTGGTGACGAAAATATTGAAAATATTTTCATTTTTTTTCGAAATAGGCCTAAATAACCCCCTAAATCTGCCGTTAAGAATCGTACGAGTACAGGAAATACCCAGACAACCCAATCAAAACCACCGGAAACCGCCATGCCATTCCAGACCATAGACCGAATCACCAGCTTGCGCCCTAGTAGCGCCGGCGCGGTGGCGGACAGCGGTTTGAGAGTGATTCCGGTGGCACCGGTCAACCCGGTATCCAGTCACAGTTCACCCAGTGTGATCGTGCAGATCGACACGGGAAACCACTTGAAGAGACCCGGTTCGGGCGAAGCTGTTTACACCTCCGTGTCTGACCCTGGCCGCAGAGGCTCAGAAGCAGCCACGGCCGAAAAAGACTGGACGATTCGCCGACCTGAGGCCGACAAGGTTGAAGAACCACCGCCTGAGCCTATTTCCAAGATGATGCTGGAGTTCCTGCAGACTATGTGGCGTGCCAGTGGCAGCGCCATTGAGGCTGCACTCGCCCGGCAAGAGAATACGCCCGCCAACCCCGATGCACAGCCCGGCAAGCTGGCCAAGGAAGAGCTGACCTATTCGCCGGCCAAGATCAGGAAGGCTGCACATCGGTAGGCTTTTCCCGACGCTAGCCGAACTTTATCCGAGCTTCACGGACCGGTTTGCCGCACCTGAACCTGATAGAGCGCAGTGCCTTCCTCAGGCTGGTTTTCGAGCTGCCAGTGGGTGGTGTGAAAAGCAGCAACTGCAGGTCGATGTGCTATTGAAATGATAGCTCCTTGCGCATATTGGACGAGGGCTAGAAGCCTTCTATATATGATACTTTCGGCGTTTTCGTCCAATGCGCTGGTGGCTTCATCTGCAAATACCCACTTCGGCTTTTTAAGAAACACGCGAGCCAGTGCCAGACGTTGCTGCTCGCCGCCTGACAGCTTTTGTCCCCACGCATCGGACTTGTCCAGCTGCTCCGTGAGATTGGGCAGAAGCGCTTCAGCCAACGCCTGACGCAATGCGTCATCGGTGTAGGCGGACGCGGCTTGGGGATAGGCCAGCGCATCGCGCAACGGACCGTTCGGAAAGTAGGGTCGTTGCGGAATGAACATGGCATCTGCTGGCCGCTCAATCTTGCCACTGGCAAACGGCCAGATTCCCGCAAACGCGCGAAATAGCGTGGACTTGCCACTGCCTGATGGCCCTTGCAGAAGCACGCTATCGCCACTCTTTGCGTTGAGGGACGCATGGCTGAGCAACACCGCCCCTGTAGGCAAAGCCACGGTCAGATCCGAAGTATGGAGCGCCTGCGAATCGGTTGATGTCAGTGAATGATTATCAAGGGCTGCCGCTGAAACAGCCTCTTCGAAACTAGTTAGCCGGTCAGTTGTGGCACGCCAGCTGGCGAGACTGCTGTAGCTATCGACGAACCAGCTGAGTGCACCTTGCACCTGCCCAAAAGCGCTGGAGATTTGCATCAGCTCACCCAGCTGTATGGCCCCGCTGAAAAAGCGCGGAGCTGCCACCACAAAGGGAAATACTACCGCGGCCTGCCCAAAGAAGCTGGTAAACCAGATCAGGTTTTTTTGCGCCTTGATCAACTGAAGGTAGTTGCCCAGCAGCTGCGAAAATCGGGAGTCAAGTTGCATGCGCTCGACGGCTTCGCCTTTGTCCAGCGCTATTGACTCGCTGTACTCCCGTACCCGCACCATGTGGTGGCGAAAGTCAGCCTCGTAGCGCTGTTGCTCGAAATTTAGCTTGATCTGGGGACGCCCGATGTAGTGCGTCAGCACGCTGCCAGTCACGCAATAAAGGATCGCCATCCACACCATGAACCCCGGAATGTTGTATTCATTCCCTTGAAATGAAAATGCGAATCCGCCTGACAAACCCCACAAAATGCCGACAAAACTGGCGAGGGTTACGACGGAATTGAGCAACCCCATCGACAAGCCGATGGTGTAGCTGGTGAAAAGATTGAGATCCTCCTGAATTCGCTGGTCCGGATTGTCCGGGTTGGTCGCTTCAGAATTGAGTGGTCGGGTGAAGCGCGAGAGCTCCAGCTTGTAGAACGCATGTGCGCTCAGCCAGCGTTGCAGGTAGTGGCCGGTCATCCAGGCTCGCCACCGCATTTCCAACAATTGCGTCAGGTAGAACTTGTATACCGCGATGATGATGAATGCAAATGCCAGATAGGTGAAGCGCCCCAGCTGGGTCCAGAACACATCAGCCTGCTTGTTTTGCAGGGAGTCATAGAAAAGCTTGTTCCAGTCATTGAACAGGACAGCCATGTAAACCAGGCCCAAATTCAGTGCGATGATGGCCAGTAACAGGCCACGGGCCCTCCAGCGCTCATCTGATTTGAAGTAGGGCACTGACAGCGCCCAGGCCTTGCCCAGGAATTGCCGGAACGCGGGTAATTTGCCGATTGTTGTCATTACATGCAACCTTCTCGAATGAAGGCTGCATGGTAGCGCGCTGCTAGGGGTTTCGGGTGCCAGCGGCCACATGGCCTGCGGGCACGTGCTGCGCAGCCGAGTGCACATGCCCGGTCTGGTCGTCGAAGAAAAAGTCAGGTTCGAACTCACGCAGGAACTCCCCTTTGTCCAGTCCGCCCAGAAACATGGCTTCGTCTACCTCGATATTCCAGTCCATCAGCGTGCGGATGGCCCGTTCGTGCGCGGGAGCGCTGCGGGCCGTGACGAGCGCCGTGCGGATGCGCATGTGGGGAATTTCCGCTTGCTGCATGCGGTGCAGAGCTACCAACAGCGGTTTGAATGGACCATCAGGCAGCGGCAGTGCTACCTTGTCCATCTCATGCTGCTGAAAGGCATTCAGCCCCTGTGCCTGATAGACCTGCTCGGCCTCGTCGCTGAAAAGCACAGCGTCACCGTCAAACGCAATGCGCACTTCAGCGGGGTGCGCTTCGCTGGCGTGGGCCGAATGGGGATACACCTGTGCAGCGGGGACACCAGCGTCCAGCGCCGCGCGTACATCACTTAAGTGGGTGGAGAGAAACAGATTCGCGTGCAGGGGCTTGAGATAGCGCCAGGGTGCCTCGCCTCGTGTGAAAGAGCAGCGGATGATGGGCAGCGCGTAGTGTGCAGCGGACTTCATGACACGCAGGCCACTGACCGGATCGTTGCGCGAGAGGATGACGACTTCTACCCGTTGCGACGGCGTTTCATTGAATGCCAGCAGCTTCTTGACCAGCGAAAACGCCACGCCAGGTTTGGCCGGGATGTCCAGCCGTTCGCGTTGCAACTGCATGTAGGCGCGATCATCACCCTGTTCGAAGATCTGGTTTTCTTCTTCGAAGTCAAACAGGGCGCGGGAGGAAATGGCGACGACCAGTTTGCCGTCAAGGGAGACACTCATGGGTGTGGACCTGCCGCTACTTCACAAGCTGATTGAGCTGGATGATGGGCAGCAATACAGCCAGCACGATCAGCATTACCACCAGTCCCATTGCTACGATCAGCAGGGGCTCGAGAATGGTTGCAAGTTGCAAGGCGCGCCGTTGCACATCACCACTGAGTTGCTGCGCGGCACGCTGCAACATCGCTGGAAGCTGGCCGGTCTTCTCGCCCTGGCGTGCAAACATGCTTACCAGTGCTGGAAAACGTTTCTTCTGGGACAGGGCAGATGCCAGTGGAGCCCCCTCACGCACCAGAATCAGTGCGTCCATAGCATCGGCCTTCATGGCACCGTTTGACAGCGTTTGCGCAGCTGCCTGCAGGGCTTTCAGGATAGGCACGCCGGCTGCAGCCAGCATCGCCAGCGTGCTGGAAAACCGGGCGGCGTTGTAACCACGGGCCAGACGACCCAACACCGGAAAATTCAGCCAGGCGGCATCGAACCTATCGCGAAAAGCGGCATTTGCCCAAGCAAAACGTGCGCCGATAGCTGCCAAAATAATAGCAACCAACATAAGCCATCCATAGCTTTTGACGAAGCTGCCAATCGCCAGCATGATGACCGTGAGCATCGGCAACGCGCGCTTGGAGCCTGCAAACACGTTGGCTACTTGCGGCACGACGTAGCCCACCAAGAACATCACGATCACGATGGCTACCAAGGTCACGATGGCTGGATACAGTGCGGCACCGATCAGTTTGGCTTTTAGGTTTTGCTGCTCTTCCAGGTCATCGGCCAGGCGCTCCAGTACCAGACCCAGATTTCCGCTTTGCTCACCGGCGCCGATTACAGATGTGTAGATAGGCGAAAACTCGCGTGGGTGCTGGGCCAACGCCTTGGCGAAAGGCGAGCCACCATTGACTTCAGCGCGCAGTGCTGCAACCAGATTGCGTTGCTTCTCGTCCTCTGCTTCCTCGGACAATGCAGACAGTGCGCGCTCCAGTGGCAGCCCTGCTGCTACCAGCCCGGCAATCTGGCGTGTCCAGATTGCCAGTCCCGTTGTGTTGAATACGGGCCGGGTCATCAACCGGTCACGCCATCCGCCTTCGCTCCCGGACTGGGTAGCCCCGCCCGCGCCGACGGGTTCAACTGCCAGTGGAACCAGCGACTGCGCGCGCAACTGGTTACGTGCTGATTTGACAGTGTCCGCCTCGATCACGCCTTTACGGGTCTGACCTTGCGGATTGATAGCTTCAAAGGAATACGCGGGCATGGCCTGATATGACTTGGATCAGTCCCGGGTGACGCGAATCAGTTCTTCCTGAGACGTGATGCCTGTAAGTACCAGTCGCTCGCCATCGTCCCGCATGAGCCGCATGCCAGCCTTGATGGCCGCAGCACGAATGTCAGCTTCGGATGCGCGATGATGAATCTGGGCGCGTATTGCGTCGTCTGTCACCAACAATTCAAACACGCCAGTTCGTCCCTGATAACCCGTCTGACCGCATGCGTCACAACCAGCGCCCTGGCAGTGCAGACACAGCTTGCGCACCAGTCTTTGTGCCAGAACACCCAGCAGACTGGAACTCAGCAGGAAGGGTTCTACACCCATGTCGATCAGGCGGTTCACCGCGCTGGCAGCGTCATTGGTGTGTAGCGTGGCCAGCACGAGGTGACCGGTTAGAGAGGCCTGAATGGCGATTTGTGCAGTTTCGAAATCCCGGATCTCACCGATCATGATGACGTCGGGGTCCTGGCGCAAGATGGCGCGAAGTGCTTTGGCAAAAGTGAGGTCAATTTTGGCATTCACCTGAGTCTGGCCGACACCTGGCAATTCATACTCAATCGGGTCTTCCACCGTCATGATGTTGCTGTGGGCAGCATCAAGTTGACTCAGGGCCGCATAAAGCGTGGTGGTTTTGCCGGAGCCGGTAGGACCGGTAACCAGAATAATGCCGTGTGGTTGCGAGACCAGCTTCTTCAGCCTTTTGAGCGAATCGCCCTGCATGCCCACAGCTTCCAGATTCAGCTTGCTGTCGCTTTTGTCCAGCAAGCGCAACACCGCGCGTTCGCCGTGCGAGCTGGGCAATGTGCTGACGCGTACATCCACCGCACGAGTGCCGATGCGCAGCGAAATTCGGCCGTCCTGTGGCAGGCGTTTCTCGGAGATGTCCAGCTCGGCCATGATCTTCAGGCGCGAAATCAACGCTGCATGCAAGGCGCGATTGGGTTGCACTACTTCACGCAGGGCACCATCAACACGAAATCGCACGCTGCTATGTCGCTCATAGGGCTCGATATGAATGTCACTCGCCCCGTCGCGAGCTGCCTGCGTCAGAAGGGCGTTGAGCATACGGATGATGGGCGCATCGTCCGAAGTTTCAAGCAAGTCCTCCACTGCAGGAAGGTCTTGCATCATGCGCGACAGGTCAGCATCGCTCTCTACTTCACTCACCACATCAGCGGCGTTGGACTCACCCTGCGCATACACCGTACTGATTCGTTGGACCAGCAAATCCTGCGTCGTCGTCTCCAGATGGCGAATGGCGTACTTCCGGGTGACTTCGCTGATGCCGGCAGGTTTGGACGCGGGGTGCAACCACAGCGTCAACTCACCGGCGTCTTCTTCAAGCAGCAGCTGTTGGGAGCGGGCAAAGGCGTAGGGCAGGGGATAACGCATGTCTTCGGACCAGTCTCAAGTGGTCAGGGCTTCAAGGGGTAACAGTGGGAGCCGAAGCCGCCGCCGCTGGTGCCGCAGCGCGTGGTGTTTTCGCCGGCATGATGGGCCCTTCGTTGACCGGCACCAGCACGCTGGACACTGGTTGTGCTGCCTTCTGGCCAGCCCGCATCAAGTCATAACGGTCCATGGAGAATTCTTCCAGCGAAGCCGCGTCACGGACTACCACAGGCCGCAGGAACACCATCAGGTTGGTCTTCTTGCGCGTGCGTGTCTCGCTTTTGAAGAGGTTACCAAAGAGGGGGACGTCGCCAAGACCTGGCACCTTTTCCTGATTGCCGGTGTATTCATCCTGAAGCAATCCCCCGAGCACCACAATGGCGCCATCTTCCACTAGCACATTGGACTCAATGGTCCGCTTGTTCGTTGTGGGGCCGTTACTGGCATTGGCTGTAGAGGCCTGCACGCTGGAGATTTCCTGATAGATGGACATCTTCACCGTGCCGTTTTCGCTGATCTGTGGCTTGACCTTTAAGGTCAGGCCGACATCCTTGCGCTCTATGGTCTGAAATGGATTCACCGTATTGCTGCTGCTACCCGTGTTAGTGAACTGACCGGTAACAAAGGGAACGTTTTGACCGATGACAATCTTGGCTTCTTCGTTGTCCAGTGTGAGCAGATTGGGCGTGGAGAGCACGTTGCCGCTCCCGGTCTCTTCGAGGAAACGGGCCAGAAACCCCAGAACATAAACGCCGTTGGTCTGATGGGCGACACCGAAGTTGGCGCCGCGCGCCACTGACGGCGTGCCAGATGCAGCCGACGTGGACAAATTGATAATGTTGCCAATGCTCGTGCCAAAGTTGGTTCCGAGCAGACCGATATTCCGGCTACCCGCGTTGCCCAGCGCGCCTTGCCATTGAATGCCAAATTCCGCAGCACGGTCTGCACTGACTTCGGCAATCAGGCTTTCTACAAATACCTGAGCCCGTCGCGAGTCCAGTTTGTCGATAACTGCGCGCAGCTGGCGGTATTGCGGTTCCGCTGCCGTGATGATGAGTGAGTTGGTCGAAGCGTCTGCCTGAATTTGTCCGCCCGTTGTCGTTTGACTGGCCATAGCGGCAGCTGCTACGGCAGCGCCTGCAACGGCTGGTGCTGTCGCCACGGCAGCACGTGTCTCGCCTGCCATGGCGGCACGCAGCGTGGCCGCCAGCTTGGTGGCGTCGGCGTTCTTCAGGTAGACGACGTAGATATTGCCAGCTGCGCCATTGGCAGACTGGGAAGCCGGTTGGTCAAGTTTGTCGATTAACGACTTCACCAGATTCACCCGGGCCGGGTTGGCTGCACGCAGGATCAATGAATTGCCACGCGGCTCTGCCACCAGAGTTGTCTTGTAGGAAGCATCACCTTGTCCGGCTGCAGCTGCGCTGCCCGAGTCAATCAATCGAAGAATGAGCGGTGCCAGATCACTGGCGATTGCGTGCTTGAGCGGGATGATTTCAACATCGGTGCCCGGAGCTACATCCATCGCAGCAATTATCCGCCCCAGGCGCTGCAGGTTGTCAGCGTAGTCCGTGATGATCAGCGAGTTGTTGCTCGCGTTCACGTTGATGGTGTTATTGGGGCTGATCAACGGTCGCAATATCGGTACGAGATTGTTGGCGTTCTCATGATTGAGCTTGATGATCTGAGTGACGATCTGGTTGCTCGCGGCCCGAACAGGCGCGCCACCGGTGCTCACGCCTACTGATGCACTTTGTAGCTTGGCGTCAGCTTCAGGGAGTACTTTATAGATGCCACCAGTTTCCACCATGGTGTAGCCTTGCAGGCGCAAGGTAGCCAGAAACTGGTTCATGGCGGCGGCGCGGCTCACGGGCTTTTCGGTTACCAGGTTGATCGTTCCCTTTACCCGCGGATCGACAACGACGCCCAAGCCCGTCACAGTAGCCATGGTTCTCGCGACGGCTTCGATGTCGGCATTGACAAAATTCAAAGTGATGGGCTCGTTGCGCCCGGCAGGCGCTGTTTGCGCCATGACCTGCCCACCAAGAAGCAGAGCAGACACCACAGCCGGGACCAGGCGTTGCAATACGCCGTGGTTCACCAAGCGGGTTTGTCGAAACAATGTTCTCATAGTATTAGCCTACAGTAATTACGGACCGGGCTCCAGTTCGCCGCCCGATCAGATTCAAAAGGTTGGACAGCGCCGCCTCGCGGTCTGGGGCTGCGGTAGCCTCGCCAGCAAATCGCAGCCTGGAGCCAACCCATTCGCCATTGCCACTCAACTGCAGGCTCCCGTCCAGGGTTTCCAGTTGGAGCCGAGTGGTTGCGCCCCCGGAAACAGTGAGGCGGTAGCTGCCCATGGGTTTGAGGGTGGACAGCCTGGAAGACATATTGTTCGCATCCAGCACGGCTTGTCCGGCAACCGTCAAACGGCCCTCGATCCACGTGGCGGAAAACCCCGTTGTGGTCACTTTCATGAGCCCTTCAGGTTGCATGGTATTCCAGGGCGTGCCCAGACCGGTCAACAATCCGGCTGGCCATGTGGATTCACCATCCAGTACCGTTGCTTTAACACCACCCCATTGGACTGCGGTTTGAAGCAGCACCGGTTGCGGCGTGCAGCACTCTGCACTGATCGCCAGATTCAGTCCTGTCAGGGCGGGCCTCATGCGCCATTGCAAAGCGCCCGGCAAAATCGAGCGATCCCGGCTGCCCTCACCACCTGTTAAAACCAGTTGCGCTGAGCCTGACCATACGGTGCCGCGTGCATCGTTCAGCAGCACTTTGCCACCAGAACTGCTGCTCACAATGTCAGCCAGCCAGGAAGCGGGTGCGAAGACCACCACGGTCAATGCCACACCCAGCAGCATGCCGAAGATGGCCAGTCCCCAAGGTGCGCGATTGGGGATATGACGGTTCGTCTTCATCTTGCAGGCAGGATGAGGACAACCACGCCGTCCCAGCCTGACTTGGTGTCGGTCGTGTTGCGGGTCAACCGGGTTTCAATGGGTAATGCACGTGCATCCACCCGGACTTGCGCCAGCCACGCGACCAAAGCTTCCGGGGAGACAGCCTTCATGGTCACAGTAGCGCGTTCACCAGATGTTGTCACCTGAGCTTGGGTGCCCAGATTTTTCTTGACCAATGTGCTGAGCATGCGCGACGCATCGTCATAGCTGACCTTTGGCCGGGATTGCAATGATTGAGCTTGGGCCTGCATGCCTTTCATTGCCTGAAGCTGGGTATCCAGTGCCCTGTGCTGGACATCTGCAGAGCGCAACACGGTAATTGCGGGCGATATGAAGATCCACCACAACAGCGCCAGTCCGACCAGACCTGCCGCTGCAAGCAACATGGCTTTTTCGCGAGGAGCCACAGCGGCCCATCGCAACTGAAAAGCGGTTTGTACGGACTCAGGAAGTTTCATGGTGCTCATGGTGTGCCCACTGGTCTTACGATCAGGGTCTCACCCTCAAGACGTCCGGTAAAGCCTCTGGCCTGTAATTGCGTCGTGACCGAAGATGCCTCCTCGCCGCTAAGGCCCAGTCCCTTGAATCGTGCCTCGCCGGCGACGAATTCAATGCCGGATACGGTTCGATTGATAGGCGCCACTTCACCAATGGCCGCCAGCATCACCTCCAGGTCGCGCTTGGAGAGGTCCCCGCCAGCTTGTCGCAGCAACCCCATTTCCCGCTCCATCTGGACCGGCGCATCAACGATAACCTGCACGCCCGGGAAAGTCTGGGTCAACACGGTGCGAATGGATTCGCGTTTACTGTTCAGGGCTGACTTTTCCCGCCAGGCCCAGGCATTCAAACCCACGAGGTTAGCCGCTACCAGCGCGATGACGCCCCATCGCGCAGCCCGCCAGCGGGGAGATTGCAAGAACTCCACCCAGCCTGATGACAGACGTTTAAGGGCACGTTTGCCACCAGAGTTGGCCAGGTCAAATTGCGCCAGATCCCATGAAGATTGGGCTGCACGCAGCGCCCGCTCAGGCCAGGTTTGCAGGGTGGCGCGTCTTTGAAGGTGTTTTTCTGCCAGTTCCAGAACTGCTGGCTCGGCCATGACTTCCGCCTCGGCCGGCAGATTGCCCAGGCTACGAGCGAGCGATAGGGCGCCGACTGTCACGGGCAAGAGCGTCACGCCACTTTCATCCGGGATTACCAGGTCGGCCTGATCCGGCTCGCCAATCAGGTAGATGACAGAAGGGGGCGTTAGCGCGTCGCCGGGGGTGAACTCCGGCACGATGCGAGATACGGGGCATTGCGCACCCTCCAGTGTCGACAAACTGGCTCGCAACCAGGCCTTGTCACAAACGGCAACCCAAAACGGCAGACCAGGGTCGGCAACTGGTTCCAGCGCAAAGTGCAGGTTCTCCGCATCGTCAAGCAGGCGCTCTTCCAGCAGACCTTCTAGGACGGCTCTCAATCGAGTGGAGTTGGTACTCACACCTTGCGGGAGCTCTACCTGATGCCAGGACAAGGCGCGCGCGGGCACCACGGCAACGACTTCATCACCCGATCCATTGTGGTGGGGTAGCAGATTAGCCGCAGCCTTCGAATGGCGGTCAACGGTCACCCCGTCCGAGCTCAGGGCGTACGCGAACTCCGTGGCAACTGTAGCCACTTGCAGGGGGAGTTTGACGATCAGCGTAGTCATGGTGGGGTGAGGGGGCTCATTGTAGTGAAGTGGCTATCGTTCATGCTATCGACCCGAGGCCACTGTTGTTGATCCGCCCGCCGCGTTCTCCTGCAAAACGCCGCGTTCGCGCCACAGAATTTTGACGTCCAGACCATCCCGCTGAAGCAGTGAGTGTTCCTGAAACGTGGTGTCGTCAATGCGCAGTCGGCCCTGGACTTCAAAGAACCGCGTTGTCACGCTTAACGCATCCTGATTGGCGGTATTGCTGATCTCGGGAGCGAATTTGATCGCGTCACCCAGCGTGCGAAAGTGAGACCGGTTGCGTTCCGTCACCAGCTTCTGGGCAGTAGCCATAGCCAGTGTGGGAACGGCAGCATACAGAGCTTCGGGGGAGGCGGTATTCACGTTTAACAGTGTTTTAACGGGCAGCAGGGTCACAAACGGCGTGATGATCGTCAGCGTGCGGGGCGGCAGGCCCATCCAGACCAGTTGCTCGATCCGTTGTGGCAACAGTGCTGTGGAGCTGTCACTCTTACTGCTCGCAGGCGTGGCCTCAGCGGTTGCCGCTTCTGACGCCAAACGAAGATTTTCCGCCAGGTCGGCGAGTTGCTGTTGGGGTAAACCAAGCAACTCGAACAGTTTTGTAAACGTGGTCATGGCTCTGGCCGACACTTTGCCTTCATCAATCAGGTTCATGACGTTCAGGCGACCTTGAGCATCATTGATCTGACCCGATAGAAACGCTTCCATCGCAGTATCGGAGTCTGTCACCGTGTTGTACCGGTCTGCCGCCAGAAAGCTCGACAGTCGGGCTTCCTGAAGCGGAATGGCCCACGGCTCGGCCAGATGGTCTGCTCCTCCGGCACGGCCGTCTTCAATCAGAATGAGGCGCGACCAGTCCATGGCGCCGCTTAATATCCAGCCCGACTGCACCCTGGAGCGGTCCGCTGCCTCTATTTCCACGGCGCGCCATTGTTGCCACAGAGATGCGGTGGCCAGCGTGGCAACCAGCGTCACGGTCAGCATGGCGGCGAGCAATGCGGCGCCCCGGTTTCTTGAATAGCTCGGTTGCGTCATGCCGCCTTACCACCGCTCAGGGTCGGTCTTATCCAGTCGAGCGTGAGATCGCCTTGCAATGTCTGCCCCTGGGGCAAGGTGAGCATCAGGCGAACGCCGTCTGGAAGCACGTTAATGGGCCCGGCAGACGCATCGCTGGACAAGGCGTTGCTCCAGGCATCACCCCTGTAGAAAAAAACCTGCCATTGGTCTAATGGTGAAATGGCAATTTCCTTCTTCTTTTCTTCATCGCCTGGGCTTTGGGCCCATTGCTCTGCCTGGCGCCAGGCCTGATCCAGTTCATTGCGGGTACGCACCGGACTTGATTGCCAGCGTAGCCATTGGCCGCCAGCGTCGTTTATCCGACGTGTCCAGGCGACGACCAGCACGCCTTGAGACGGGTCCATGGTGTTGCGGCGAGTGACGCGTAGCACACGGCCATCCCAATCCATGGGTGCGGAGTTGCCACCAGCCGCTAACTGGGTGATGTTGTCCAGGTCAGATCGCCATTGCATCAGACCTGCCTGCAACGTCAAAATCTCGTCGGCCCGTGTTTGTGTTTGTGATTGCGCGCGTGTCATGCCGTCCAGCCCGCGCCAGCTCAACACCGCCATCAGCGACATGATGGTGATGGCCACCAGCACCTCGATCAGCGTAAAACCACGAATGGGGTGGATGGCCTGCTTCATCAAAACCGGCCAATCACGGTTGACAGTTTCAATACGGGAACGTCACCATTTTTCACGTGGGCATCTACCCGTTTGAAGTTGGGGTTGGGCGTTGGCACGACAGTAACCGCCACATCAAACGTTATCCCCACCTGTTCACACCGCGAGTCGCTGCTGCCGACAACCGGCATTTGCTTGATCAGCCGAATGCGGGTCAGTTCGTTTTCAGCGCACAGGTGAGCGAGAAGGAGGTCTGATTGGCGCGCCGCGGTGTTGGTTAACGCGTTGGTTGCCTGCATGCCTGCCATCAGCGCAATGGCCACTATCGCCAGCGCCACCAGCACCTCGATCAAGGTGAACCCAAGGGCCTGGCGGGTACAACGCATCGACTTCATCGTGGGTTTACGATCGGCTCAAATGGCACCACGGCAAATGGCCGTAACCCGTCAGACATGACCCGCACTGTTTTGTCCGGCTGGTCCTTGAGGCTCAGGATCACCGCTTGCGGGGCGATCATGGGTTCAGGTCCCAGATTGAGTGTGGCCTGTGCGTCCACAGTAACGTTTTCACTTTGCCAACGATCTTCGCGGTTGCCACCCGACAGGCCCGTGAACTTGAAACCTGTTTCGGTGCCCTTCCAGTTCACCGGTACGCCGGTAGAGCGGGACTGCGCACGGGCCGACTCCAGCATCGCTGCCAGCCGTTGGCCTTCACGCTCCAGTTGTGTGTCGGCACTGTCGCGCATGGCAAACGCCACTCCGGCCGTGCCCATGGCGATGATGGCGATAACCACAAGCAGCTCAATCAGCGTGAAGCCGCGCTGGCGGTGCGACGCAAGCGTGGGGGTCAGGCTACTGCCAGCTTCCAACGTCGGCATTCTTTCCCTCGCCCCCGGCTTGCGCATCGGCGCCAAACGACATCACGTCGA
>ERZ795056.3543-NODE-3543-length-16692-cov-8.553645_pt1 | contig 16692 bp, 16 predicted proteins | sample MGYA00375140_ERZ795056 | MGnify/ENA primary metagenome ERZ795056 (study PRJEB30185, sample SAMN05720227) | activated sludge metagenome | isolation source: Anaerobic digester | place: USA | collected 2015-03-09 ... | reverse complement strand
CGTTGGCGCGGTCGGCATAGGCATGGTGGCCGGGTGGGCGGCACAGGGCATAGGCGGCGCGTTCACCGTCCAGCACCAGCTGCGCGGCATGGGTGGCCACATGGGCCGACCACACCGCCGCCTGCCAGGTGTGCGGGCCCACGGCGCTGGCCATGTCGCCCAGGTGGAAGCCGGCCTGGCCGACCAGGCTGTCGGGGTAGGTGCAGGGCTGGCCGGGGAAGGGGTGCACATTGGGCAGCACCTCGTCGCTGGCGTCGGGCAGCTGCTGCCAGCGTTCCCACACCGTGGCCAGGAAGTGCAGGTACTCGGGCGTGTGGATGGCCGCGCGCGGGCCCGGGCCATGGTCGGCCGGCTCCACCGCGTGCAGGCCTTCGGCCAGGGCGGCGGCCAGCAGGCGCTCGGCGCGCTCGGGCTGCTCGTTGCTGCGCCTGAAGCGCCCGCGCACGATGAACTGCTGCGGGTCATGGCCGCGGTGGTGGGGGCTGTGGACGACGTGCATGCGGGGGGAGGCGGTCAGGTGGCGGGGCGTTGGCTGAACAGCTGGCGCACATGCACCACTGCCACGTCCAGGTGGTGTTGCAGCGCCTGCACCAGGCCGGCCTCGTCGCGCCGCTGCAGGGCCTGGGCGATGGGCCAGTGGGTCTCGGCCAGGGCGGTGGGGTCGCCGTAGCTGTCTTCGCTCAGCGCCAGGAACAGCTGCACCTCGTGGCGCAGGTTCTGGAACAGCTTGAGCAGGTAGGCATTGCCCGACAGCGCGCACAGCTGGTGGTGGAAGGCCAGGTCCTGCGCCACGCGGCGGGCGCGGCTGAGCCGGGCCGCCTGCGCCACCATCTGGCCGACCTGGTCGAGCAGGGCGGCGCAGTCGGAGTCGGTGGCGTGCCGGCAGGCCAGGCGCGCGCCCATCCCCTCCAGCGTGATGCGCACCTGGTACAGGTCGTCCACCTGCTGCAGCGTGAAGTCGCGCACCGCGAAGCCGTGCCGCGGCCGGGCCACCAGCAGGCCGGTGCTCTCCAGCCGGCGCGCGGCCTCGCGCACCGGGGCGCGGCTGATGCCCATGCGGCGCGCCAGATCGGCCTCGACGATGCGCTCGCCCAGGGCGATGCGGCCTTCGAGGATGGCGTCCTGCAGCTGGGCTTCGACCATCGCCACCAGGTCGGGCACCTGGATCGACGAGAAGCCGGGGTGGGACTCGGGCTGATCGGCCATGGGCGGGGCAGGTGGCGGCGGCATCAGGCGCGCGCCTTCAATGCCAGGGCCACTCCGGCCGCGGCGATCAGGCCCATGCCGGCCAGGGCCCAGGCGTCGGGCGGGCGCTGGAACCAGAAGCTGCTGATCAGCACCGCCAGCAGCAACTGCAGGTAGTTCATCGGCGCCAGCGTGGCCAGCGGCACGCGGCGGAAGGCCGCCAGCAGCAGCCACTGGGCCACGCCGCTGACCAGGCCGCCGGCCACCAGCCCGGCCATCTGCAGCGCACTGGGCCAGGTGCCGGCCGGGCCAGCCAGCGCCGGCAGGTGGGTGACGACCAGGCACACCGCGGCCATGTAGGCGTATTGCGTGGCTGCCGGCACCCGGCCCGACAGCTTGCGGGTGAGCAGCTGGAACAGGGCATAACACAGCGCTGCCACGGCCATCAGCAGGCTGCCGGCCAGGGGCAGCGTGCCGCCCGGCCGCACGATCAGCAGCATGCCGGCAAAGCCGGCCGCCACCGCCAGCCACTGGCGGGCGGCCACGCGTTCGCCCAGCAGCCAGGGCGACAGCGCCACCATCACCAGCGGTGCGGTGAAGTAGATGGCCGTGGCCTCGGCCAGCGGCATGCTGACCAGGGCCGTCATGAAGCAGGTGGCGGTGATCGCCAGCATCAGCGCGCGCAGCAGCAGCAGGCGCTGGTGCGGTGCCCGCCAGGGCCGGCGCTCGCCGCTGTGCAGCAGCCAGGCCACGGCCAGGCCGCCCACGGCGATGTAGCGGCCCAGGTTCACCGCCACCGGCGAGAAGCTGCCGACCATCTGCTTGGCAAAGGCGTCGTAGAGGGCGAAGCAGAGCAGGGCAGCCAGAAAGAGCGCCACGCCCGTCACTGTCTGCCCGCCTGCGCGCTGTGCCGCACTCTGCCTCACGCGCCCAGCCCCTCCAGCAGCGCCTGCAGGCCCGGGCCCAGGGCCTCGACCATGTAGCCGCCTTCCTGCACCACCACCGTGGGCAGGCCCAGCGCCCGCACCCGCTGGCCGACGGCGCGGTAGGCGTCGAAGTCGAGCTTCAGCACGCTCAGCGGGTCGTCGCCGAAGGTGTCGAAGCCCATGCACAGCACCAGCGCGGCCGGCGCGTGGGCGCGCACGGCGGCAATGCCCTGGTCCAGCGCGGCGATGAACGCGGCATTGCCGCTGCCATGCGCCAGCGGCAGGTTCAGGTTGTGGCCCTGGCCGGCGCCGGCGCCACGCTCGTCGGCGCGGCCGCTGTAGAACGGGTAGTAGTGGTCGGGGTCGGCATGGGTGGAGACGGTGAGCACATCGGCCCGCTCGTAGAAGATCTGCTGCGTGCCGTCGCCATGGTGGGCGTCGACGTCCAGCACCGCCACCCGGCCGAACTGCTGCGCCAGACGCTGCGTGGCCACCGCCGCGTTGTTGACGTAGCAGAAGCCGCCGGCGCGGTCCCGTTGCGCGTGGTGGCCGGACGGCCGGCACAGCGCATAGGCCAGCGTCTCGCCGGCACAGACCGCCTCGGCCGCGGCCAGCGCGGTGTGGGCCGCGCGCAGGATGGACCGCCAGGTGTGCGGCCCGATCGGGCAGGCCAGGTCGCTGACATACCAGCCGGTCTGCGCCACGATGGACGGTGACGGGCAGTCTCCCCGCGCCAGATCGCGCCGCACATGCAGCGCCGGGCCCAGGTTGGGCAGCACTTCCGGGCCGGGCTCCACGCCCGGCAGGCGCAGCGCCTGCCAGCGATCGAAGGCCGTGGCCAGGTAGTCGAGGTAGGCCGGGCTGTGCACCGCCTGCATGGCGGCCAGGCCGGCGGCACCGTACGCGGGTGGCAGGTGCACCGGCACGCCCAGCGCGGTCAGCATGGCGTGCAGGGCTTCGGCGCGGGCCGGCACATCGGCTGGCTTGTGCAGCCGGCCCAGGCGCATGAACTGCTGCGGCGTGTGCAGCAGCTGGTCGGGGCAGAAGAAGGCTTGCATGGGGGGGCTCGGTCAGTAGCCGCGCGTGCGGTCGATCGCCACGTCGGCAGCGCGGCCGGCGCGCACGGCTGCCAGGTTGGCCAGCGTCTGCTGGGCGATCACCCGCGGGTGGGTGCGGGTGGCGATGTGCGGGGTGGTGGTGATCTGCGGATGCAGCCAGAACGGGTGGTCGGCCGGCAGCGGCTCCTGCACGAAGGTGTCCAGCGTGGCGGCGCCGAGTTGCCCGCTGGCCAGCGCGGCCAGCAGGTCGGCTTCCACCAAGTGGTCGCCCCGGCCCACGTTGACCAGGTGCGCGCCGCGCGGCAGCTGGGCGAACAGGCCGGCGTCCAGCACGCCGCGGGTCTGGTCGGTCAGCGGCAGCAGGTTGACCAGGGTGTCGCAGCCCGCGAGGAAGTCGGCACGCTGCGCATCGCCATGGAACAGCGCCACGCCTGCGGGCACGCTGCCGCCACCGCTGCGCCGCCAGCCGCGCACCGCATAGCCCAGGGCCTGCAGCGCCACCGCACAGGCCTGCCCCAGCGTGCCCAGGCCGGCGATGCCCACCCGGTGCTGGTTGGTGGGTTGCACCGGCTGCACCCGCCACGTGGACAGCGCCGCCTGCTGCAGGTAGCGGCCCATGTGGCGCTGGTGCTGCACCACGGCCCAGGTGACATAGGCCGCCATGCCGCTGGCCATCTCGGGGTCGACGATGCGGCACAGCGGCACCTGCGCCGGCAGGCGCGGGTCGCTGGTCAGGTGGTCGACACCGGCGGCCAGCGACTGCACCAGGCGCAGGCGTGGCAGCGTGGCCAGCAGGCCCGGCGGGGCCTGCCAGCAGGCGGCGGCCTCGATCTCGTGCAGCGGCCCCAGGTCGGGCAGCAGGCGCAGATCGACGCCGGGGCAGGCAGCCTCGAAGGCCGGCTTCAGAAAGGCCATGTCGACCGTGCTGCTGAGCAGCGCGATGACCGGTGCGGGATTCATGTCAGCCCCTCGTCCGATGGGTCCATCGGCCGATCCCCCAAGGGGATGCGGGCCGGCTTGGGAGCGGCCCGGCGCTCGGCCCGCTGCGTGGTCATGCGGCCAGCCTCGGCACCGCGTTGATCAGCGCCTGGGTGTAGGCATGGCGCGGGTTGGTCAGCACCTCGGCCGCCGGCCCGTGCTCGACCACCCGGCCGCGCTGCATCACCGCGATGTGGTCGCACATCTCGCCGGCCACGCGCAGGTCGTGCGTGATGAACACCATGGCCAGCTGGAAGCGCTGGCGCACCTCGGCAAACAGCTTCAGCACCTGGGCCTGCACCGACACATCGAGCGCCGACACCGGCTCGTCGGCCACCAGCAGCTCCGGCTGCATGGCCAGGGCGCGGGCGATGCAGATGCGCTGGCGCTGGCCGCCCGAAAATTCATGCGGCCAGCGGTCGGCCGCCTCGGCCCCCAGGCCCACCAGGGCCAGCAGCTCGCGGCAGCGGGCCTGTGCCTCGTGCACCGGCACGCCCTGGGCGATGGGGCCGGCGGCGATGGCCGCCCCCACCTTCTGGCGCGGGTTGAGCGAGGCGTTGGGGTCCTGGAACACCATCTGGATCTTGCCGCCCGACTGGCGCATCAGCGGCCCGCCCGACAGCAGGCTGCGGCCCTTGAACAGGATGCGGCCCGACTCGAACGGCGACAGCCCCACCAGGCAACGCCCCACGCTGGACTTGCCCGAGCCGGATTCACCCACCAGGCCCAGGGTCTGGCCCTGGCGCAGGTCGAAGCTGACGTCCTTGGCCGCCTCCACGCGGCGGCCGCGGCTGAACAGCCCGCGCCCGGTGACATGGGTCTTGCACAGGTCCTGCACCTGCAGCACCAGGGGCGCGCCGGCGTCGCCGACGGGCTGGCGCGCCCGGCCCTGCGGAATGGCGGCGATCAGCTGGCGGGTGTAGGCATTGCGCGGCGCGCGCAGCACCTGCTGCACATCGCCGGCCTCGACGATGCAGCCGGTCTGCATCACCACCACCTGGTCGGCGATCTCGCTGACCACGCCGAAGTCGTGCGTGATGAACAGCACCGCCATGCCGCGCCGGTGCTGCAGGCCGCGGATCAGCGCCAGGATCTGGGCCTGCGTGGTGACGTCGAGCGCGGTGGTGGGTTCGTCGCAGATCAGCAGGGCCGGCTCCAGGGCCATGGCGCAGGCGATCATCACCCGCTGGCGCTGGCCGCCCGACAGCCGGAACGGGTGGCTGTCGATCAGCAGCGCCGGGTCGGGCAGGCCGACGTCGGCCAGCGCGGCGAGGATGCGCTGGCGCTTCTCGGCCGCGGGCAGGCGCAGGTGGGCGTCGAACACCTCGCCGATCTGCTCGCCGATGCGCATCACCGGGTTCAGCGCGGTCATCGGCTCCTGGAACACCATGCCGATGCGGCTGCCGCGCAGCTGGCGCAGGCCGGCTTCGTCCAGCTGCAGCAGGTCCTGCCCCTGGAACAGGATGCGCCCGGCCACCGGCGCCACCTGGGGCCCGGGCAGCAGGCCCATGATGGCGTTGGCGATCATCGACTTGCCCGAGCCCGATTCGCCCACCACGCACAGCGTCTGGCCGGCCCGCAGCTGCAGGCTGGCGCCCTGCACCGCCAGGGCGCGGTCGGCGCCGGCGGGCAGGCGGATGTCCAGGCCGTCGATGGCCAGCACCGGGGCATCGGCAGCGGCGGCCGGCTGCGCGCCCATGTGCGGCAGGGCACTCACCGGCTTCTCCCGTCGGCGCGGGCATTCAGGCCGTCGTTCAGGCCTTCGCCCACCAGGTTCAGCGCCAGCACCGTCAGCACGATGGCCAGGCCGGGGAACACCGCCATCCACCAGGCCTGGCGCAGCACGGTGCGCGCCGAACCCACCATGTAGCCCCAGCTCATCTGGTTGGGGTCGCCCAGGCCCAGGAAGCTGAGGCTCGATTCCAGCAGGATGGCCGTGGCCACCATCAGCGAGGCCATCACCACGATGGGCGAGGCGGCGTTGGGCAGCACCTGGGTGAGGATGATGCGCGGCGTGGACAGGCCGGCCAGCTGCGCGGCGGCGACAAAATCGCGCTGGCGCAGGCTGAGGAATTCACCGCGCACCAGGCGCGCCACCGGCGGCCACGAGACGATGGCGATGGCCGCCACGATGGCCCCCACCGACGGCTGGAAGATGGCCACCAGCACGATGGCCAGCGCAAAGCTGGGCACGGCCTGGAACAGCTCGGTGAAGCGCATCAGCGTGGCGTCGACCCAGCCGCCGAAGTAGCCGGCCACCGCGCCGATGCCCACGCCGATCAGCAGCGACACCGCGGTGGACACCACCGCGATCAGCAGCGAGATGCGCGCGCCGCGCACCACGCCGGAGAAGATGTCGCGGCCCATGGTGTCGGTGCCCATGGGGAAGCCGGCCTCCTGCAGCGGCGCCAGGAAGGGCTGCTGCACCATGTCCCACGGGTCGTTGGGGGCCAGCAGCGGGCCCACGGCCACCAGCACCAGCGCCACCGCCAGCACCAGCAGGCCCAGCACCGCGCCCTTGTTGCGGCAGAAGCGCCGCCAGAATGCCTTGGACATGGGTGTCAGTGCAGGTCGATGCGCGGATCGACCAAGGTGTAGACCAGGTCGGTGAGCAGGTTGAACAGCACGGCCATCGCGGCGGTGACGAGAAAGCAGCCCAGCAGCAGGTTGTAGTCGCGCTGCAGCAGGGCGTCGAACATCAGTCGGCCGATGCCCGGCCAGGCGAAGACCGTCTCGGTGAGCACCGCGCCGCCGATCATGCCGCCGGCCTGGATGCCCGCCAGCGTCACCACCGGCAGCAGCGCGTTGCGCAGCACATGGGCGCGCAGGATGCGCCCCGGAGCCACGCCCTTGGCGCGCGCGGTCTTGACGAAGTCCATCTGCGCCACCTCCAGCATGGCGGCGCGGGTCATGCGGGCATAGACCGCCATGTAGAACAGGGCCAGGGTGAGTGCCGGCAGCAGCAGGTGCTGCGCGCCGTCCCACAGCCGGGCCAGGCCGTGCAGGTCGGCGCCCACCGTCATGTGGCCGAAGCCCGGCAGCCAGCCCAGCTGCACGGTGAACAGCAGCACCGCCATCATCGCCAGCCAGTACAGCGGCGTGGCGTAGAACACCAGCGCCACCACGGTGATGGCGCTGTCCATCCAGCTGCCCGGGCGCCGGCTGGCGATGGCCCCCAGCGCCACGCCGAACAGCAGCGACAACACGAAGGCGCTGCCGGTCAGCAGCAGGGTGGCGGGCAGGCGTTCGGCGATCAGCGCCAGCACCGGCTGCTGCTGGCGGTAGGAGAAGCCCAGGTCGCCCTGCACCACATGCGCCAGGTAGCGGCCCAGCTGGGTCGACACCGGTTGATCGAGCCCGAACTGCTGGCGCAGCTGGGCCACGAACTGCGCGTCCGACGCGCCCGCCTCGCCGGCCATCACCGACACCGGATCCCCCGGCGCCGCGCGCACCAGCATGAAGTTGACGGTGGCGATGACCAGCAGCGCCAGCAGGCCCTGCAGCACGCGGGTGGCCATGTACTGCAGGCGCTTCATCGCTGCGGTCCTGTCAAGGTCAGGCCAGGGACGCGCGGCCCATGCTGTCGTTCAGGCCGATGCCCGAGCTGATGGGGTTCTGCACCTTGCTGCGGTAGAGCGTGGGGAAGTTGATCTCGTGCAGCCAGGCCACCGGCACCTCCTCCACCAGCAGCTGCTGCACTTCCAGATAGGCCTTCTGGCGTGATGCCGGGTCGGTGGCCCGGGCGCCGGCGGCGAACAGCGCATCCACCCGGCTGTTCACATAGCCCTCGACGTTGTTGAACGGCGAGCCCTTGGCGATGTTCTGGCTGGTGTAGTTGCGCGCCACGCCCAGGGCCGGGTCGCCGTACTGGTACAGGTAGGTGAAGGCCAGGTCGTAGTCCCACTCGTTCAGGCGCTGGTTCCAGCCGGCCACGTCGGTGGGCACCAGCTCCACCTTGATGCCGGCCTGGGTGAGGGCCTGGCGCACCATCTCGGCCTGGCGCTGCCAGCTCTCGCCATAGGGCAGGGGCAGCAGGCGGATGGTCTCGCCCTTGTAGCCCGACTCGGCGATCAGCTTCTTGGCCTTCTCGATGTCCTTCGGGTACTTCGGCACATCGGTGCTGGCGAACTTGATGCTGCTGTTGAACGGCCCGGTGGCCGGTTTCGCAAAGCCGTACCAGGCGATCTTGGCCATGGCCTCGCGGTCGATGGCGTGCATCAGCGCCTGGCGGAACTTCACGCTGTTCAGCGGCGCCTTGCGGTTGTTGATCCACAGCCAGGAATGCGGCGAGAAGAACTCCCAGCCCTTGGTGCTGACCGCCACGCCCGGCAGCTTGGCCAGGCGCTGCACGTCGAAGTACTCCACCCCGCCGCCGGGCACGATGTCGATCTTGCCTGACTCGAACGCGGCCGCCCGGGCCGCGGCATCGGGGATCACGTGGTAGTACACCTTCTCCACCAGCGGCACGCCGGCCACGTGGTAGGCGGGGTTGGCTTCCAGCAGGATGTACGAGCCCTTGGCCCATTCCTTGAACTTGAACGGCCCGGTGCCCACCGGCGTGGCATTGGCCGGGTTGGTGGCGAAGTCGGTGCCTTCGTAGATGTGCTTGGGCACCATCGGCATGGTGCCGTTCTCGAACATGCCCAGGAAGGGCCCGAACGGGTACTTGAGCTGGAATTCCACCGTCAGCGGGTCCAGCGCCTTGATGCTCTCCACCGCCTCCAGGTTGCCGCGCAGGCGGGCGTGGGTCTTGCGCAGGAACACGTCCACCGAGAACACCACGTCGGCGCTGGTGAAGGGCTTGCCGTCGTGCCACTTCACGTTGGGCTTGAGCTTGAAGGTGTAGGTCTTGCCGTCCTTGCTCATCACCCAGCTGGTGGCCAGCTGCGGCTGCGGGTTGAGCTTGTCGTCGTAGCGCAGCAGGCCTTCGTAGATGTTGCCGCTGATCAGCTGGGTGGGGCCGTTCTGCACCAGGCCCATCATCAGCCCCGGCGGCTCGGGCTGCACCAGCACGTTGATGGTGCCGCCCTTCTTGCCCTGGGCCAGCAGGTGCAGCGGCACGCCGGCGATGCTCACGCCCAGGCTGGTGGCGCCCATGCGAATCAGTTGGCGACGTTTCATCGGTGTGCTTTCGTGGGGGTGGATGGATGGGTGGGGGATCAGTCGCGCCAGCTGGCGGTGCTGGGCGGGCCCAGGCGCTTGAGCATGGCGCGCCATTCACGGGCATGCGGGTCGGGCGCGCCCGGCAGGCGGTTGCTGTCGCCGCTTTCGTACTGGCGGGCGGTGCGCTCGGCCACGTCGGCCGGCACCGGGTGGATGGGCTGGCCGCTGGCCAGGATGGCCAGCTGCACCCGGCAGGCGCGGTCGAGGTTGTGCATCAGGATGAAGGCCTCCGCCACGGTGCGGCCCAGCGTCACCAGGCCGTGGTTGCGCAGGATCAGCGCGCGCAGCGTGGGGCCCAGGTCGGCCACCAGGCGGTCGCGCTCGGCATGGTCGAGGGCGATGCCCTCGAAGGCGTGGTATGCCACCCGGTTGTAGAACTGCAGCGACCACTGGTTGCAGGGCTGCAGCCCGCCGGCCAGCGACGACACCGCCACGCCGGACACGGTGTGGGTGTGCAGCACGCAGGTGGCGTCGTGCCGGGCGGCATGCACCGCGCTGTGGATGGTGAAGCCGGCGGGGTTCACGTCGTTGCCGTTGGGTTCGACGACGCGGCCTTCCAGGTCGATCTTCACCAGCGACGAGGCGGTGATGTCGCGGAACAGCCAGCCGTAGGGGTTGATCAGGAACTGGTCGTCGGTGCCCGGCACCCGCGCCGAGATGTGGGTGTAGATGCTGTCGTCCATGCCGTACAGCGCCACCAGGCGGTAGGCGGCGGCAAGGTCTTCACGCACCTGGCGTTCAGCGGCGGACATCGGCATGGTGGAGTCTCCTGTGGGTTGTGGTTGTCGGCTGTCGACAGACGACATTGAGCAAAGGTAAGCCATATCCATGCCAGCGGCCATGCGGGTTGTTGCCCGGTGCGCGCGCGGCGCTGGTGCACCGGCAAGCCATGCCGGTGCATGCGGGGGTGCCAGCGCGTGGCGGCGTGCACCGCATCCGCGGGCCTTGATTTGCCGGCGGACCCGCCCATCTGGCTGGGGTGACCGCCGACCTCGCCCCCGCTGCCTGGCCCATGCTCACCGTGGCCGGCGCCGCGGTGGCGGGGGTGGCGGCGCTGCTGGCCCAGCCGGCCTGGCGGGCGCGGCGGCGTGCGGCCATCGCGGCGCAGCCCTTCCCCGCGGCCTGGCGGCGCATCCTGCGCCAGCGGGTGCCGGCGGTGGCGCGGCTGCCGGCCGATCTGCAGCAGAGGCTGAAAGCACACATCCTGGTGTTCCTGGCCGAGAAGCCCTTCATCGGCTGCGCCGGCCAGGTGGTGCAGGACGAGGTGCGCGTCACCATCGCCGCCCAGGCCTGCCTGCTGCTGCTGGGCCAGGCCGGCGGCGCACCGTTCCCGCGGCTGCGGCAGGTGCTGGTGTATCCGGGGGCCTTCGCGGTGCAGGCCGCGCAGGCGGCCGACGGCGGCGTGATGCAGGACCAGCGCCAGGTGCTGGCCGGCCAGAGCTGGGCCCACGGCCAGGTGGTGCTGGGCTGGGCCGAGGTGCTGGCCGGCGCGGCCGACCCCGGCGACGGCCAGAACGTGGTGGTGCACGAGTTCGCCCACCAGATCGACCAGGACAAGGGCGTGGCCGACGGCCGCCCCTGGCTGCCCGGCCGCGCCCGGCGCCGGCGCTGGGCGGCGGTGATGGACGCCGCCTACTGGCGCCTGCGCGACCAGCCGTCGGCCCTGATCGGTGCCTACGCCGCCACCGCGCCGGCCGAGTTCTTCGCCGTGGTCAGCGAGCTGTTCTTCGAGCAGCCGCAGGCGCTGGCCCAGGCCGAACCGGCTGTCTACAAGGAGCTGGCGCTGCTGTACCAGGTCCACCCGCTGGCCTGGTGAACAGGCACACTGGGCGCCCGACGACCGCGCCACCGGAGACCGCCGTGATCCAGCAACTGCACCACAACGCCTACCGCTGCCGCGATTCGGAGCAGACACGTGCGTTCTATGAAGACTTCCTCGGCCTGCCGCTGGCCGGCACGCTGGAGATCACGCAGACCAAGAGCGGCCGCGACACCCACACGCTGCACACCTTCTACCGGCTCGCCGAGGGCTCGTTCCTGGCGTTCTTCGAGGCGCCGGACATGCCCTTCGACTTCAAGCCGCAGCATGACTTCGACCTGCACATCGCGCTGCGGGTCGACCGGCCAGTGCTCGACGCCATGCTCGCCAAGGGCCGTGCCCAGGGCATCGAGACGCGCGGCGTGTCCGACCACGGCTTCATCGATTCCATCTACTTCCGTGACCCGAACGGCTACGTGATCGAGCTGTGCACCCCGCGCCCCGACCACGACCGCATGATGGACCCGGCGCACAACGGCGCGCATGCCAAGCTGGCGCGCTGGACGGCGGCCAAGGCTGCCGCCGCGGGCTGAGCGTTGGCGCGGCGCATGGTGTCTGCCCCGATGGCCACGCGGCACCGGCTGGGATGTACTGGGTGCCCGATCCGCACCCGCAAGGACACCCCGCCATGCCCACTCCGTTCTGGCGCACAGCCCTGACCGCCCTTGCCATGTGCCTGGCCACCGTGCTGCCCGCCGCCGCCCAGGCGCCCACCGATGGCAGCTGGGTCGTCCGCAACTTCCGCTTCAAGTCGGGCGAGGTGCTGCCCGAGCTGCGCCTGCACTACACCACGCTGGGCAACCCGCAGGGCGAGCCGGTGCTGCTGCTGCACGGCACCACCGGCCATGGCCGTGCGCTGCTGTCGCCGGCCTTCGGCGGTGAACTGTTCGGCCCCGGCCAGCCGCTGGACGCACAGAAGTACTTCATCGTGCTGCCCGACGCCATCGGCCACGGCAAGAGCAGCAAGCCGTCGGACGGCCTGCGCGCCGCCTTCCCGAAGTACAGCTACGACGACATGGTGGTGGCCCACCATCGCCTGCTGACCGAGCACCTGGGCGTGAAGCACCTGCGCCTGGTGCTGGGCAATTCCATGGGCGGCATGGAGACCTGGCTGTTCGCGCAGATGTTCCCCGGCTTCGCGGACATCGCCGTGCCCATGGCCAGCTTGCCGGTGCCGATGTCGGGCCGCAACTGGATGATGCGGCGGCTGATCGTCGACAGCATCCGCAACGACCCCGCCTGGCAGGGCGGCAATTACACCCAGCAACCGGCCAGTGCGCGGGTGGCGTCGGTGTTCTACGCGCTGGCCACCAATGGCGGCAACCAGGCGCTGTACAAGGCGGCGCCCTCGCGGGACAAGGCCGACGCGCTGGTCGACGCCCGCCTGCAGGCGCCGTTTGCCGGAGATGCCAACGACGTGCTCTACCAGTGGGATTCGTCGCGCGACTACGACCCCACGGCCGGGCTGGAGAAGATCCAGGGCGTGCTGCTGGCCATCAACTCGGCCGACGACGAGCGCAACCCGCCCGAGCTGGGTGTGCTCGACCGCGAGATCAGGCGGGTGAAGGGTGGCCGCATCCTGCTGATCCCCGGCAGCGAGGCCACCGCCGGCCACGGCACCACCGGCCAGGCGAAGTGGTGGAAGGCCGAACTGGACAGCCTGCTGCGCAGCGCGCCGCGGCTGGCGCCCTGACGGCGTCAGGCCCCGGGCAGCAGGAAGGGCGCCAGCGCCGCGCGTGATGCGTCGGGCAGCGGCGCCGGGCGCCGGCTGGCGTGGTCGATCACCACCATCACCGACGTGGCCTCGGCCAGGCAGTCGGCGCCGTCGAACAGCGCACTGCGCACGATGATCGAGCGATCGCCCACCCGCGACACGCCGGTGCCCAGCTGCCAGCCCGCCGGAATGGCGCGCCGCTGCAGCCAGCGCAGCGACACATGCGCCACCATGAAGCCCACCGACGCCTGCACCCGGTCGGCGCCGAACACCCGGGTGAGGAACTGCACACGCCCCTGTTCCACGCAGCGGGCCAGAGTGTGGTCGCTGGTCTGGCCGCGCGGGTCGGCGTCGGCAAAGCGGGCGGTGATGCCCAGCTGCCAGGGCCAGCCATCGGGATGGGGCGGCATGCCCACGGCTGCCGGCGTCACCGCGGCCGGGGTGGCGGGCGTGCCGTCCGGCAGCGCCGGCTGCGCGGCCAGTGCGTCCTGCAGCCGGCCGAACATGTCAGCCGGCAGCGGTGCGGGGCGGCCGTCGGACCAGGCCGCCAGCGTGGCCTGGTGCAGGCCGGCGCAGTGGTCGTGCTGGAACAGCGCGGTGCCGATCTGGAAGCCGTCGGCATCCACGCCCAGCAGCCGTGCCCCGGTGGCCAGCGGCGTGGGGTAGTGGGCCTCGGCCAGGAAGTCGGTGGCGCTGGCCCGCATGGCTAGCACCGGGCTGGTGCTGCGCCACAGGTCGGGGCCCAGGTGGCTCAGCAGCCAGTGCTGCAGCAGTTCGCCATGCAGGCCGATCTGGGACACGTTGTTCAGGTGCTGCCAGGCGTCCAGGTCGGTCACGCGGGGCTGCACCGTGCCGGCGTCCGGGTAGGCGGCGGGCTGGCGCCGCCAAGCTTGGGTTTTCATGCCGGCAGTCTAGAAGCGCCACTGGCGGCCGCGTGTCGCCTGGGCGCGAGGGCCCGCTACTTCAGCGCCCAGCCGCCGCTGACCGGGAACACCTGGCCGACGAAGCAGGCCGCCGCCGGGCTGCACAGGTAGGCGGCGAACAGCGCGTCTTCCTCGGCACCCACCAGGCGGCCCAGCGGCACCTCGCGCGCCAGGCGTTCCTGGAAGCGCGGGTTGGCCTGCACGCTGGGCGGAAAGTAGGTGGGGTTGGCGACGAAGTTCTGCGCGATGGCGTTGAACTGGATGTTCTTCGGCGCCAGCTCCAGCGCCACCGACTGCATGTAGGCCAGCTGCGCACCACGCGCGGCGCTGTAGCTGCCGGTGCGCTTCTGCCCGCGCAGCGCGGCGGCGCTGCCCATCAGCAGGATGCGGCCGGCCTGGCGCGCCAGCATCTGCGGCAGCACCGCCGCCACCAGCCGCGGCATCGGGTCGACCATGTGCGCGAACACGCTGCGCCATTCGGCCTCACCGATGTCCTGCGCGGCGGTGGCCGGCGCGGGCAGGGCCAGGTGCAGCAGCAGCACGTCGACCTGGCCGGCATCGGCCACCGCGGCGGCGGCGGCGGTGGGGTCGTCGGCCAGAGGCCGCGTGTCGGCGATGACGGTGGCGCCCTGGGCGGTGAACACCTCGGCGAGCGTGGGACCCATGAAGGTGTCGGCCTGGGTGATCAGCACGCGCAGGCCCTGCAGGGTGGTGGATGGCGTGGTGGCGGAAGGGGTGGCTGGCGTCATGCCAGCAGCATACGGCGCACCCGCCGGCACAATCCACCGGGCATGCCCGAAGCCCCGACTGCCCCCGTGCCGCCAGCCCCACCGGGCCGCAACACGCTGGCGGCGATGCAGCAGCGCCACGGCCCCCACCACCGCTGGTGGGTGATGCTGACGGTGATGATCGGCAACATGGCCGCGCTGATGGCGGCCACCACCGTCAACGTGGCGGTGCCGGCTATCAGCCGGCAGTTCCAGCTGGGCCAGCAGGACGCGCAGTGGCTGGCCACCAGCTTCATGGGCGCGATGACGGTGTCGATGCTGTCCACGCCCTGGCTGCTGCAGCGCCTGGGCTACCGCCGCTGCTACGCCTGGCTGCTGCTGCTGCTGGGCCTGGGCGGCGGCGTGGGCGGGCTGTCGTCGCACTTCGGCCTGGTGCTGGCGATGCGGGTGGTGGAAGGCCTGGCTGCCGGCGTGCTGCAGACCATCCCCGGCGTCATCATCATGCATGCCTTCGCCCGGCACGAGCAGGGGCGGGCGATGGGCATCTTCGGCTTCGGCACGGTGCTGGCGCCGGCGCTGGGCCCCAGCGTGGGCGGGGTGCTGGTGGACATGTTCGGCTGGCGCGCGGTGTTCTTCTTCGTGCTGCCGTTCTGCATCACCGCGGCGCTGCTGGCGCGGCGCTACCTGCCGCACAACGCGCCGGGTGGGGCGCCGGTCAACCGCAGCGTGCCGCCGCCCGACCGCTGGAGCCTGCTGATGCTGACGGTGGCGCTGGCGGCGCTGCTCAGCGGCCTGGTGGGTCTGCATGACAGGCCGCTGTGGCCGGGGCTGGCACAGCTGGCGGTGGCCGCGTTGCTGGCACTGGCCTTCGTGCGGCGCCAGCGCCGGGTGTCCGCGCCACTGCTGCAGATGGCGCTGTTCAACCACCCGGTCTACCGGCGGGCGGCGTTGGTGGCGCTGATCTACGGCGCCGGGCTGTTCGGCAGCACCTACCTGCTGCCGCTGTTCATGCTGGTGGCGCTGGGGCTGCCCGCCAGCCAGGTGGGGCAGGTGCTGATGCCGGCGGGCTTGGCGCTGGCCATCACCATCCCGCTGGCCGGGCGGCTGGCCGACAGGGCGCCGCTGTGGCGCACCCTGGCCATCGGCCTGTTGGTGATGGCCGGCACCTTTGCAGTGATGGCCGGCGTGGGCACGGCCACCGCGGTGGCCTGGCTCACGCTGTGGGCGGTGCTCGGCCGCATCGGCCTGGGCCTGGTGATCCCGTCGCTGAGCCTGAGCGCCATGCGGGCGGTCGAGTCGCAGCGCATCGCCGCCGGCACGGGCACCATGAACTTCCTGCGGCAACTGGGCGGCGCGGTGGGTGTCAATGCCGTCGGCATCGGGCTGGAATGGCGCCTGCAGGCCCACGCCGCACTGGGCGTGGCCGGCACCTTGCGGGCCTTCCACGAGGTGTTCCTGCTGATGGCCGTGGTCACCGCGGCGGCGGCCGTGGCCGCCTGGCAGATGCGACCGCGGGCGGGGGCTGCGTAGGGCCTGTCGCCATGGCCTGTTCAGCCGCGGCAGGACCAACGTCCGCGTGCGGGCTGTGCCGAAGGTGGCCGTCCAGCTTGGCCAGCAGCAGCAGGAAGTGCACGTCGCCCCAGCATTCGCCCGACATGCGCACCTGCTGCACCAGTTCCGCCGTCTCGGCCAGGTCGCGCAGGGCCGCCAGCGCTTCGCGCACCACCCGGCCCCTGGGCGTGCAGGGGCCAGTGGCCCACCGGCGGCACGAGCCTCAGACCGGCAGGTCCACCGTCCGCACGCAGGCCTGTCCCGCGCTGTCGAACAGGTGCAGCGCCTCGGGCACCAGGCGCAAGGTGAGCGCAGAGCCAGTGGCGCGGCTCACGCTGCCGTCCATCTTCACCGTCATCGTCGGCAGGCCCGGCCCCACGTTGACGTAGAGCAGCGACGAGTCGCCCAGCCGCTCCACATGCAGCAGCGTGGCCGGCAGCGCGGCCCCTTCGCCGTGGTCGGCCACGGCCATGTGCTCGGGGCGCACGCCGATCTGCACCGCACTGCCCGCCGCCACCGCGCGGGCGTCCACCGCGGCCGTCAGCACCTGGCCGGCCACTTCCACCCGCGCATGGCCGGCTTCGGCCTGCAGCAGCTTGCCGGGCAGCAGGTTCATCTTCGGGCTGCCGATGAACTCGGCCACGAAG
>ERZ795056.3542-NODE-3542-length-16692-cov-16.678548_pt1 | contig 16692 bp, 17 predicted proteins | sample MGYA00375140_ERZ795056 | MGnify/ENA primary metagenome ERZ795056 (study PRJEB30185, sample SAMN05720227) | activated sludge metagenome | isolation source: Anaerobic digester | place: USA | collected 2015-03-09 ... | reverse complement strand
ACTGGGCACCGGCCCATTGCAAATACGCGTTGATCTGCTCGCTGCCGGCCCAGGCATTGAAATACACGGTCTGGCCGCGGGCTTTGGCCTCAATGGCGGGCCAGGCGGCGCCGGTTTGCGCAAAAAGAGGGAAGGGGCTGGCCATGCCTACGCCCAGCAGGGAGAGTGTCTGGCGGCGGGTCAATTTCAGTTTCTGGTTAGGCAGAGTAGGTTGGGTCATGTTTTGAGCAGGATATAGATCGTCATGAGTTGAGTCGGCCAGGCAGACCGCTTTCTTACACAAGCCGTGATTTTCTTAAGACAGCAGCGCCTGTGCGAACTCGCGGGCGTTGAAGGTTTCCAGGTCTTCCAGCTTTTCGCCAACGCCAATGAAATACACCGGAATGGGCCGTTCACGTGCGATGGCGGCCAAAACGCCGCCTTTGGCCGTGCCGTCCAGCTTGGTAACAATCAAGCCGGTGAGTTGCAGGGCGTCGTCAAATGCTTTGACCTGGGTGAGGGCGTTTTGCCCCGTGTTGCCGTCAATCACCAGTAGCACCTCATGCGGTGCGCTGGCGTCGGCTTTTTGCACGACGCGTTTGATTTTGCGCAGCTCTTCCATCAGGTGCAGCTGCGTCGGCAGGCGCCCGGCGGTGTCGACCAATACCACGTCCTTGCCGCGTGCCTTGCCCGCGCTCACGGCGTCAAAGCTCACGGCAGCGGGGTCGCCGCCCTCCTGGCTGATGATTTCCACCGTGTTGCGGTCGGCCCAGACCACCAGTTGCTCGCGCGCTGCGGCGCGAAACGTATCTGCTGCTGCAAGCAAAACCGTAGCGCCCTGCGCAGACAGGTGGCGGGTCAGCTTGCCGATAGAGGTGGTTTTGCCAGCCCCGTTTACGCCCGCCACCATGATGACGGTGGGCTTATGCTCGCCAATGGTCAGCACTTTTTCCAGTGGCGCCAACAAATCAGCAATCGCCTGGGCCAGCAGGCCTTTCACGTCGGCGGGGTTGGTGGTTTTGGTTTCTTTCACGCGGCGCTTGAGATCGTCCAGAAGGTGCTGCGTTGCCTTCACACCCGTGTCGGCCATCAGAAGGGCAGATTCCAGTTCTTCATACAGCGCGTCGTCGATCTGCGTGCCGGTGAACACAGTAGCGATGCTGGAGCCGGTCTTGCGCAGGCCGGTTTTGAGCTTGTCCAGCCACGATTTGCGCTCGGCAACAGAAGGCTGGGCGGCCGGTGCCAGTGCTGCTGCAACAACTGGCGCTGCGGATGTGATTACCGCAGGGTTGACCGCAACGGGCGTAGCTTGGGGCGTTTCGGAAGGAGGTTTTTTTTTGAAAAAGCTGAACATTGCATGCGTTCTTAGAATCACACCATTCTATGAAACGTCTTGTACCCCTTCTGGGCGTGTTGATGGGCTTTGCCGCCAGCATCAACGCCACCGCCCAAACGCCCCCCAAAGTCGAACAATTCACGCTGGCCAATGGCCTGACGGTAATTGTGAAACCCGACCACCGCGCGCCCACCGCCGCGCACATGTTGTGGGTGCGCACCGGCTCCATGGACGAGGTGGACGGCACCTCGGGCGTGGCCCACGTGCTCGAGCACATGATGTTCAAGGGCACGCCCGGCGTGAAGGCGGGGGAGTTTTCGCGCCGCGTGGCGGCGCTGGGTGGGCGCGAAAACGCCTTCACCAGCAAGGACAACACCGGTTATTACCAGCAGATTCCGGCCAGTCGCCTGGAAGACGTGATGAAACTCGAAGCCGACCGTTTTGCCAACAACCAGTGGAGCGACGAGGAATTTGCCAAAGAGATTGAAGTGGTGAAGGAGGAGCGCCGCCTGCGCACCGACGACAGCCCGCGAGCCCTCATGGGTGAAACACTGGCAGCTACGGTATTTGTAGCGTCACCGTATCGCAGGCCCGTGGTTGGCTGGATGAGTGATCTGGACGCCATGACCGCCAGCGACGTGCGAGAATTTTACCGTCGCTGGTATGTGCCCGGTAATGCTGCAGTGGTGGTGGCCGGTGACGTGGAGGTGGCGCAAGTGCGCCAGCTGGCTGAAAAGTATTACGGCGGCATCCCGGCACGTGCCGTGCCGCCGCGCAAGCCACGCCTTGAGCCGGAGCAAACCGGTGTGCGGCGTATCGATTTCAAGGCGCCTGCCGAGCAGGCTTATGTGTCGATGGCGTTCAAAGTGCCGGGTGTTCAGTCGCTGGAAGGCGCGCAGCCGGGTGACCAGGAAGCGCTGGCGCTGACCGTGCTGGCCGCTGTGCTGGACGGCTACAGCGGAGCGCGGCTGGACCGGGCGCTGACGCAGGGCGACAACCGCGTGGCCGACAGCGCCGGTGCCTACAACGGCCTGTGGGGTCGCGGGCCACAACTCTTCATGCTGGGCGGTGTGCCGGCAGCGGGTAAAACCACGCAGCAGGTGGAGGCGGCGTTGCGCGAGCAGGTGGCCCGTGTGGCCCGTGAGGGCGTGACCGAGGCAGAGCTGAACCGCGTGAAAACCCAATGGGTGGCGGGTCAGGTGTATCAGCTGGATTCGGTCTTCAATCAGGCGCGTGCTTTGGGCAACAACTGGGTGCTGGGCCTGCCGCTGGACGCGGACGAACGGCTGATTGCCCGGCTGCGCGCAGTGACGGCGGATCAGGTGAAGGCCGTTGCCGGCAAGTACTTTGGGGACGACCAGCTCACAGTGGCTGTGCTGCAGCCACAGCTGATGGACAAAACCCGCAAGCCACGCACGCCACCCGTCGGTGCCCGGCACTGATCAGGCGTAGAGAGACAACCCATGATTACCATTAAAAATATAGCTTCTCACGCAATACTGACGACGGTTACAGGCCTTTTTTGCATTACCTATTCCCACAATTCACTCGCTGGCATCCCCATTGAAAAGTGGACGCAAACCTCGGGTGCGCAGGTGTATCTGGTGCAAAGCCCTGGTATCCCGATGGTGGATGTGCAGATCGATTTTGACGCAGGCAGCCGACGCGACCCGGCGGATAAAGCCGGGCTGGCGGGCGTCACCGCCAGCATGACAGGCAAGGGTGTGCTGGCGGGCAAAATCAGCGCCGAGCCTGCGCTGGATGAAAACGCGCTCAGCGAAGCCTGGGCTGATCTGGGTGCGTCCTTTGGTGGCAGTGCAAGTACCGATCGCATGAGTTTTTCGTTGCGCTCGCTAACCTACCCGGACCTGTTGCCCAAAGCCGTAGCGCTGGCGGCGCGACAACTGGGTGATCCTGCGTTTCCTGAAACGATCTGGCAGCGACAGCGTGAAACGTTGAATGCGTCCATCAAGGAGTCCAACACCCGCCCCGCCACTCTGGCCGGGCGTGCTTTCGGTGCGGCGGTGTACGGCCAGCATCCTTATGGTTATGAGGTCACACAGGAAACGTTGGCGCGCATCAGCGTGGCGGACATGCAGGCGCTTTACCGCCGCCTGATCGTGCCATGCCGCGCCAAAGTGACGCTGGTGGGGGCGGTAAACCGCGCCCAGGGGGATGCGCTGGTGACGCAGTTGCTGGCACGGTTGCCCTCGTCCGCAGTTTCAGCCTGCCCGCCTTTGCCAGCGGTTGCCGAGGTGGCCCCTTTGAGCAAACCGGTAGAGCAGCGCCTGCCGTTTGATTCAGCGCAGGCCCACGTGTTGATTGGCCAACCGGGTTACAAGCGTGAAGACCCTGATTTTTTCGCGCTGACCGTCGGCAACTACATTCTGGGCGGCGGCGGTTTTGTATCCCGCCTGACCGAAGAGGTGAGGCAAAAGCGGGGCCTGAGCTACAGCGTGTACAGCTATTTTGCGCCGGGCCTGCACGCTGGTGCTTTCACGGTGGGCCTTCAGACCCGGCCAGATCAGGCCGACCAGGCGGTGAAGGTGTCGCGCGAGGTGGTCGCCCGGTTTGTAGCCGAAGGCCCGACGCCAGTCGAGCTGCAGGCCGCCAAGGACAACCTGATTGGCGGCTTTGCGCTGCGCATCGACAGCAACCGCAAGCTGTTGGACAATGTGGCCAACATCGCCTGGAACGGGCTGGCGCTGGATTATCTGGATACATGGACGCAGCAGGTTGAAAGAATCACCGTCGCTGACATTCGAGCGGCATTCGCCCGCAAACTGCAACCGGCCAATATGGTGACAGTGGTTGTGGGCGGTTAGTCCTGACGAAACCCTGCTGGACCCCGCTTGAACGATCAGCGGATGATGGCCACCAGCACGCTGCAAGGAGCGTGTTCAATCAGCACTTTGGAGATCGAGCCACGCCACCAGCGTGCAGCCCAGCTGTCCAGGTGCCGGTGGCCTACAACAATCAGGTCGGCCGAGATCAGGCGTGCGTGTTTGGTTATTTCGTCTACAACTTCTCCTACCAGTACCGTGCCCGTGGCCTTGTGACCAGCGGCTTGCAGGCGTTGCAGGCCGTCATCAAGCACGTCCTGAAGCGCCGCTTTTTCCTGCTCCATCAGCTGGGGGTCATACACACCACCGCCCATGCCCATCAAGTCCATGTGCAGCGGCATCACTGCAACCAGAGTCAGTTCGGACTGGCTCCACTGCGCCAGATCCTGACAATCCAGCAAAGCCTTTTGGCCACTCTCTGAACCATCGTATGCCAGCAAAATTCGCTTGTACATGATGCACTCCTGTTGAGTTGGGGTATCAAGAAAATTCGATTCAAGCATAGGCTTTAGCTGCGCCGGACGCAAATAAAACATGCAGCAACGGTAGTAGCATTCACTTTCAAGCCAGAAAGGCGGTTTTATGAGCCAGACACCCCTCACCCAGAGCACGCCGTACACGCTTTTTTACGTGCCGGACAGCGCCAATCTGGTCGTGCGCATCGCTCTGGAGGAGTTGGGTGCATCTTTTGCGGCACTGCTGGTGGAGGGGGCAGGCGCAGCGAGCCGGGACGCAGCGTTTCTGGCGCTCAATCCTCAGGGGCTGGTGCCGGTGTTGGTTGACTCCCATCAGGACGAACCACTGTTCGAAACCGCCGCAATCCTGCTGCATTTGAGTGAACAACATAAAGCGTTGCAACCGGCATACGCGCGCTCTCGCGGGCGTTATCTCAAATGGCTGTTTTTCCTGTCCAACACCCTTCATGCCGATTTGCGGGGCCTGTTTTACAGCGACCGGTATGTTGCAGATGTTGCCGCCATACCGGCGCTGCGGCGAGGGCTTGGCGCCCGTGTGGTGAGGCATTTCACGCTGCTGGACGCCGAGATGGCTCGTCACGGTGGCCCATGGTTGCTGGGCGAAACCCTGACTACCTGCGATATCTATCTGGCTGTTTGTGCGCGCTGGGCGCAGCTGTATCCGCGAGGTGATGGACTGGCCAGTGACGTGTTTGCCAATCTGCCCCACGTGCACCACATGTTGAAAACGCTGGAGCAGCGGCCAGCGGTTCTGCGGGCCTGCGAGCAGGAAGGAATTGCAGGGCGGGCGTTTACGGTTCCGCAATACCCGCTACGCTAGGCACCATGAAACCCAAAAACAAGTCGGCATCCAATACCGGTGCCAGCCGAAAACCCGTGGTAAAACGACCGGCTAAAGCACTGGCCAATGAGGTCCGCATCATCGGCGGACAGTGGAAACGCACCAAACTGCCGGTGGCGAACATGCCCGGCCTTCGACCGACGCCCGACCGCGTGCGTGAGACGCTCTTCAACTGGCTGGGGCAAGACCTGACAGGCTGGCGCTGCTTTGACGCGTTTGCCGGTACTGGTGCGCTCGGTTTTGAAGCTGCTTCCCGTGGTGCGGTGGATGTGCAGATTGTGGAGCATGACCTGGCCCTGGTGGCACAGCTCAAAACGATTCAGGCCAAACTGCAGGCCAGCGCAGTCAATGTACAGCGCGGTGATGGCGTGAGCATGCTTAAACACGCGTCACCCGCAAGTCTGGATCTGATTTTTCTGGACCCTCCGTTTGAAGGTGGCATGTTTGATCCGGCACTGCAGGCGGCTGGACGCTCGGTCAAGCCGGCAGGTTTTGTATATCTTGAAGCGCCAAAAGTATGGACGGACGAGGCGCTGCTTCCATTCGGGCTCAAATCACTTCGACACCTGAGAGCGGGTGCTGTTCACGCTCACCTGCTGGGGCCTGTAACCGCAGATACATTCACACCGCCAGATTCCGGCACTGCATAATGCGGCGCATCAGCAGGCCGTTGGGCCGACGTAGAGGAAAACAACATGTCCAATAAAGTGATTGCCGTTTATCCCGGCACCTTTGATCCAATGACGTTGGGTCATGAAGATGTGGTCCGGCGCGCAGCGCAATTGTTTGACCGCGTGATCGTCGCGGTTGCTGCAGGGCATCACAAAAAAACGATGTTCTCTCTAGCCGAGCGGGTGGACATGGCCCGCGACGTAGTGAAGTCTTACCCTCATGTAACGGTTGAGAGTTTTGATGGCTTGATGCGTGATTTCGTCGTGGCACGTGGGGCCAAAGCCATGGTGCGTGGCCTGCGGGCCGTGACTGACTTTGATTACGAGTTTCAGCTGGCTGGCATGAACAGAACCTTGATGCCAGACGTGGAAACCGTTTTTCTGACGCCCAGTGACAAGTACCAGTTCATCTCCAGCACTTTTGTGCGTGAAATAGCCACCCTGGGCGGTGAGGTAGACAAATTTGTTGAGCCGATGGTTTTAAAGCGCATCATGGACAAGGTACGTAGCCAGAAATAGGGGAATACCATGAAATTGCTGTTGCCTGTGGATGGGTCGGATGTGTCGCTGGAGGCAGTTCGCTTTGCGATACGCATGGCGCGTGCTGGTCTGGACACCAGTGTTGTGTTGGCCAATATTCAGGAGCCAGCGACGCTGTACGAGCTGGTGGTAGCGCATGATCCGCAAGTGCTGGAAGCAGTGAGCGCTGCGGCGGGTGCCCACACACTGCAGTCCGCCGAAGAGCTGCTGAAAGAGGCCAATATTTCCTATCAGTCAGAGGTCTCTTCTGGCGACCCTGCGCACACCATCATCGATATTCTGGAGCGCTTTGAATGTGACATGGTGGTGATGGGCGCGAGTGGCATGACTACCCTGCGCAGTGCGTTGCTGGGCTCTGTCTCCAACGAGGTGCTGCACGCATCCGGTGTACCCGTGATCATCGTCAAGGCGGCGGCCGAACCAGAAGGCGAACCTGAGGTCGAGGCTGAGGCATGAGCGCCACGGCATGACCGAACTGATACTGGTTCGCCATGGAGAAACAGACTGGAACCGCGAGCTGCGTTTTCAGGGGCAGTCGGATGTGCCGTTGAATGCAGTGGGGCATGAGCAGGCGCGTCGCGTGGGTGTTTGCCTGGCAGGTGAAACAGTGCATCAGCTGGTGTGCAGCGACTTGACGCGGACGCGGCAGACGGCGATGCCGGCAGCCCTGCAGCTCGGGTTGGACAGCCTGCCGGACGCCGCGCTTCGCGAGCAAAATTTCGGCGTTGTGGATGGCCTGCGGATAGAAGACATCAAGGCACAGTTTCCAGACGCCCTGCAGCAATGGGTGAAGTTTCAGGCCGACTATTCATTCGGTGGTGGTGAGAGCACACGCCACTTTCATCCGCGGGTGATGAAGGCACTGTGGCGCCTGGCCGCGGCGTACCCGGCGCAAACCCTGCTGGTGGTGACACATGGTGGCGTGTTGGACATGGTGTATCGCACCGCGCAGGCGTTGCCTCTGAACGGGCCGCGCCAGGCCGACATTCCGAACGGGGGTATCAACCGTGTCAGGATGTCGGGCGCCGAGGTTCAAATACTTAGCTGGGCCGAAACACAGCACCTGGCTGACATGCCACCGCAGCCCATTTACGACCAGACGCGCTCGGCAAAGCCGCCGACGTGATAGTGACGATGATGTAACAGCTTATGCAGGAGGCTGTGGCCAGGGCCGTTGGGGATCGCGTAGCAGCTCAAACGCGCGTGACACCTGCAACACGCCGAGATCATCAAAACGCTGCCCTGCGATCTGGAGGCCGATGGGTAGCCCACTTTGTGTGTAGCCACAGTTGATGGAGGCAGCGGGTTGCTCCGACATGTTGTAAGGCACGGTAAAACCTATGTGCTCCAGCCCGCGCAAGGGGTCATTGGTTGGAGAGGGCAATTCGGCTGCAAACGCGGGCATGGGGGATGTGGGCGAGATCACGTAGTCGAACGCGCGACAGGCGTTGGCACTGGCGAGCCGCGTGGCGTGCGACTGGCTGGCTGCAAAGTAGACCTGTGTCCCTGTAAATTCAGCTGCACTGTTGGCCCATTGCAAAATATAGGGCAACACTTTTGCTCTCCGTTCCGCCGGTAATGCAGCCAGATCACGGTACGAACGCATGCGCCAAAAGTGATCCAGCCCCTCCAGCATGGTTTGAGTCATGAACGGCTTCAGCGGCTCCACGATGGCGCCGGCCTTTTCGAACAACAGTGCAGCGCGAAGTACAGCTTTCTGTACTTCCGCCTCTACAGGTAGTCCGCAGCCTGCCTCCATCAGCAAACCAATTCGCAGACCCTTGAGAACAGCAACACCTTTGTCAAACTGGTCCCAGGCGATGGGTTGAAAAGGCAAACTCATGCTGTCACGTACATCGGGTTGCGACAGCACCTGCATCATCAACGCAGAGTCGGCCACCCGCCGGGTCATGGGCCCAGCCGCACGGCCCGTATATGGCGGGTCTATCGGAATGCGGCCCAGGCTGGGTTTGAGGCTGAAGATGCCACACCAACCAGCAGGTAGCCTCAATGAGCCACCGATATCTGTGCCGATGTGCAGCGGACCATAGCCCGCGGCCGCGGCTGCGCCTGCTCCGGCACTGGAGCCGCCGGGTGTTTTGCTTACGTCCCATGGATTGCGCGCCAGGGGGTGGAACGTGGACAACCCCGAGGACAACATGCCGTAGTCCGGCATCGTGGTTTTGGACACCATGATGGCACCGGCTTCCCGCAAACGTGCTGCAGGTGGAGCATCCGCCGGTGCAGGCACCAGATCGACTGCTGCAGTTCCAGCGGGTAAGGGATCACCCGCGGTCGCAATATTTTCCTTTATAGTAGTGGGCACTCCATCCAGTGCGCCGCAGGGTTCATGCTTGCGCCACCTCGATTCGGAGGCCCGTGCCTGACCCAGCGCCAGATCAGGGCGCAACAGATAGGTCGCCTGAATGTGAGGCTCCCACCGACTGATGCGATCCAACACCGATCGCACCACTTCGACTGGTGACACGGTCCCACGGCTGAAGGCGTCAATCAGCTCTGGAGCAGAGAGTTCATACAGTTGCGTGGGAGCGTCGGCCATTTGCAGGTTCGAATTAAGACCACGAGAGCGCCGACAGGTCGTTAACAAACACCGGCATGTCTTTCCACAGACCCTTGATGTTTTTGTTGGCTACCGTGATCCATTGCGGCTGATACAGGAAAGCGTGTACCGCGTCATTGGCGATCATGCGCTGGGCGTCACCGAGCAGTTTTGCCCGGTCCGCAGGGCGCGGCGAATTTTGAATCTTGTCAAACAGTTCATTGAATTTGGGCGACTCGTAGCCCCAGTAGTAACCAGGCTTGGCGAAGTTGCCCAGATCGAACGGTTCGACATGGGAGATGATGGTGAGGTCGTAGTTTTTGTTGGTGTAGGTGCCGCTCAGCCACTGCGCCCATTCCACGCTTTCGATCTTGGCCACGATGCCAATTTTTGCAAGTTGGGCTGTGATGACTTCCCCACCCTGGCGGGCATAGGGTGGCGGTGGCAAAGTCAGGGTCAGCTCCAAGGGTGTTTTGATACCCGCTTCACTGAGCAGAGCTTTCGCTTTTTCAATATTAAACGGGTTCACACCAGTCGTGTCGACATAACCCAGGGCGCCTGGCACGTAATGACTGCCAATGGGCGCGCCATAGCCGTCACCAGCACCATCAATAACGGCCTTGCGGTCAATGGCCGCAGCGATGGCACGCCGGACGCGCACGTCAGTTAACGGTTTCTTTTTGTTGTTGATGGCCAGGATGGTTTTTGCCCGCGAGCCACTGACCACCACTTGAAACTTCGGATTGTTCTTGAACTGCGGCACACTGCGTGGGGTGACGCGTGGGAATGCGTCGACATCGCCCGAAAGCAGTGCAGCTACTTGCGCGGCGGGATCACTGATGAAGCGGAACGTAGCCCTGTTCAACTTGATGGCCACAGCGTTTCGGAAGCCAGGCCACTTCTTCAGACTGACCGATGACCCCTTGGACCAGGTATCCAGCTGGAAGGGCCCGGTACCTATAGGTTTGGTTGCGTTGGTGTCCGCGCTTTTGGGCTCGACTATGATGGCTGTGGCCTGGCCCATCAGAAATAGAAAATCAGGGTCCAGTGCCTTGTTGAGAATCACCACCGTATATTCATCGACAACCGCAACGCTATCCATGCTGGCGAATGTACGTTTATCTTTGTTGGTGCTTTTTTCTGAACCAGCACGTTCAAACGAAAACTTGACAGCATTGGCGTTGAACGCCTCGCCATTCTGGAATTTCACCCCTTTTTTCAGCTTGAAGGTGTATGTCTTGAGGTCGGGCGACACCTCCCAAGTTTCGGCCAGGAGCGGTGATACCGTACCGTCGCTATTAATCTTGGTGAGAGTCTCGAAAATGTTGTACTGCACGATCTCCGCTATGGCGGAGGCCGCACCTGCCGTGGGATCCAGTCCCGGAGGTTCCAGCGCCATCGCCAGCACGATGGCGTCTTTTTTGCGTTGGGCGTGTGAAGCCATTGGCAAGGTCACGGTGGCGGCTGCAATGGAGCCAGCCAGCAGGGTGCGTCGTTTCATCATGGTGTCTCTCTCCAGTCAGTTTTGCGAATTTACATCATCTCCGACATGAACGTGGCAGATGAAGGTTTGGATGACGTCACCCCGGTTCTTGAATTGCTTTCAGAAGCGCCTGGGTGTAGGGGTGAACGGCCGACTGAAAGATGGACTGTGCGGTGCCCATTTCAACGATACGCCCTTGCGTCATGACCGCAACGTCGTCGCACAAATGGTCCACAACGGCCAGATCGTGGCTGATCAACAGGTAGGTTATGCCGAATTCGCTACGCAAATCGTCCAGCAGGTTCAGCACCTGAGCCTGAACAGACACATCCAAGCCACTGACAGGTTCATCTGCCACGATGAGTTTGGGCCGGGTGATCAATGCCCGCGCAATGGCAATGCGCTGTCGCTGCCCACCGGAAAATTCATGGGGGTACTTGTCTAGGTCAGCTGCACGCAGGCCGACCGACAGCAGCACTGCTGCGGCGCGTTCACGCTGCTCATCACGACTGGTTCGACCTTGCGCGCTCAAGGGCTCAACAACAATGCGCTCAACGCGTTGGCGTGGATCTAGCGATCCGTAGGGGTCCTGAAAGACCATTTGAAAGTCTTGTCGTGCTTCACGCAGAGCGGACGGAGCCAAACCGTGCAGGTCGCGACCCAAAAACTGTACGGTACCGGCGGTGGGCGGTTCCAGTGCCATGACCAGCCTTGCTAGGGTTGATTTACCTGAACCGGACTCACCGACTATGCCCAGGCTGCGGCCGGACTGGATTGCGAAAGTGACACCATTGAGCGCATGTACCTTCCCGGGAGCTTCAAACAAGCGTTCACGTGGCAGGGGGTAGTATCGAACCAGATCGGTGACCTGCAACAGGGGCGTGCTCATATGCTTTCGCCTGTCCGGATGCATCGCACGACATGCCCTGCGCCCAACGCTACAGGTCCGGGAACCGTTTGTGCGCAGGCCTCGATACCGATGGGGCAGCGGCCGTAGAAAGGGCACCCGGATGGCAGGTCAATCAGTTCCGGGACCGACCCTCCAATGGTGGACAGGCGAACCCGACGACCATCGATGCCGCGTTGACCAAGCCGTGGCCGGGCGGCAAACAGCCCTTGTGTGTAAGGATGTGCCATGCGTGAAAACACCCCTTGGGTCGGACCACTTTCAACAATGCTGCCACCGTACATGACCAGCATGTGCTCCACGTTTTGGGCAATCAAGCCAAGATCATGCGATATCAACAGCAGGGCCATATTGCGCTCGGTGACCAGGTCTTGTATCAGTTCGAGAATTTGCCTCTGCACCGTGACATCCAGCGCTGTGGTGGGCTCATCGGCTATGAGCAGGTCAGGCCCGCAGGCCAGTGCCATGGCGATGGTGATGCGCTGCCTCTGGCCACCCGAAAATTGATGAGGGTAGGCGTCGATTCGTTTGACGGGGTCCGGGATGCCAACGCGATTCAATAACGCCAAAGCCTTCTCTCGCGCTTGCCGGAATGACAAGCCTTCGTGCAGCCGCAAGGGCTCCGCTACTTGGTGGCCGACGGTGTGGACAGGGTTCAGGGCTGTCATGGGTTCTTGAAACACCATGCCGATGCGGTTGCCCCGCAATTTGCACCAAGTCTTTTCGTCAGCGCCCGCAAGCTCCTGCCCAGCAAACCGGATACTGCCTGACACATGAGCTTGCTCCGGCAGCAAGCCCAGAAGCGACAGGGCCATGATGGATTTGCCGCTGCCGGATTCACCAATCAAACCCAGTGATTTGCCGCGCTCCAGCGCGAAACTCACCTCGCGCACGGCGATTGCCAGACCACGGTGGGTTTGCAAGCTGATGCGAAGGTTGGTGACGGAAAGCAACGACATGGGGTATGCCCTAGCGCATTCTGGCCAGACGCGGATCGAGCACATCACGCAAGCCGTCGCCCATGAGATTGAGCCCCAGCACAGCTAGCACAATGGCCACACCGGGAAAGACCGCCAGAAGCGGTGCCTGAAACAGCAGCGACTGGGCTTCGCTTAACATGCGTCCCCAGGAGGGCTGTGGCGGCTGCGTGCCCAACCCCAGATAGGACAAGGCCGCCTCCGCAAGTATGGCCAGCGCGAACTGGATGGTGCCCTGAACGATCAGCACCGACAAAATGTTGGGTAGCACATGTTCCAGCGTAATGCGCACCGGGCCTTTTCCGCAGGCGCGCGCCGCCAAAATGAACTCGCGAGACCAGATCGCATTGGCCGAAGCCCGCGTCACCCTGGCAAATGTGGGAATGTTGAAGATGCCGATGGCGATGATCGAGTTCACTATTCCAGCGCCAAATACGGCAGTCATCATGATGGCAGACAGGATTGCCGGAAAAGCGAAAGTGAAGTCTGACAGCCGCATGATGAGTTCTTCAATCCAGCCTTTGCAGGCGGCCGCGATCAAGCCCAGCGCTGTGCCTGCGGTCATGCCAATGCTGACCGCAATCACACCCACCAAAATGGAATTGCGCGCACCAACCAGCAACAATGAGGCGACGTCCCGACCAAACGGGTCTGTCCCCAACCAGTGAGCAGCCGAAGGCGATGCCAGTTTGCCCGGCATGTTGACCTCAAATACAGGCCAGGGCGTCCAGAACAGCGAGAGGGACGCAGCCAGCAAGAGCAGCAGCGTCAATGCACCACCTACCAGGAAACTGGGATGACGCACGGCGCGCTGGTTGAAGCCGACGGTCATATGTCGCTTGCCTTGACGCGCGGATCGATCACTGCATACAGCACGTCCACCAAGAAGTTGACAGTCACCACCATTGCGGCCAACAGCATCACACAATTGCGCACGACGATAAGGTCGCGGTTGGCAATGGATTGGAAGATCAAGCGTCCCAGTCCTGGCAGATAAAACACGTTCTCCACTACGATGGTGCCGGCCAACAGGTTGGCAAACTGAAGGCCCATGACCGTGATTACGGGAATCATGGCGTTGCGCAGTACGTGACGCCATAAGGCCGCGCGCTGGGAGAGTCCCTTGGAGCGAGCTGTGCGCACAAAGTCTTCCCGCAAGACCTCCAGCACGGCCGATCGGGTGATGCGTGCCAGTATCGCAGCCTGTACCACCGCCAAAGATATGGCGGGCAATACCAGCGATTGAAATGCGGGCCAGAAACCGTCGCCCCAGCCCGGAAAACCACCTGCTGAAAACCAGTTCAGGTGTACTGAAAAAAGCAAAATTAGCAAAATGGCGAACCAGAAATTGGGTATTGCTATGCCGATTTGTGTAAGCCCCATGATGCCGACGTCACCTGCCCGGTTATGCCGGGCGGCTGCATACAGGCCGGCGGAAATGGCCAGAACCGTCGTCAGGATCATTGCCATCAAGGCCAGTGGCACGGTCAGCGCCAGCCGTTCCTGAATCAGTTCCAGAACCGGCGAGCTGTAGGCATAGCTAGTGCCCAGGTCGCCAGTGAGCAAGCCACCAACCCAATGGCCGTAGCGGACCATGGCCGGCTGGTCCAGCCCGAGGCGTGTTGCCAGCTCTACGACCGCTTCAGGATCGGCGTCGGGTCCCATCAGCATCTGCGCGGCATTGCCAGGGAGAATTTCCAGAACCAGAAATACCACTAGCGAGGCCCCCACCAGTGTGGCCAGCAGCGTGATGACTCGTTTCAGGATGAACAGGCGCATGTTGGCGGAAAGCATACCGCCAAATATTGCTTAGTCCCCATGCCAACGTGGATATTGCATGCGGCGCATCTCCTCCGTCGATAATTGGACCATGGGCAAACAATTACCTCGCTATCCAGGTGTGTCGCAGGGCAGAGCATTTGCTTTTCAGGAGACGCCATGGCGCTGCTGATCACTGACGAGTGCATTAATTGCGACGTGTGCGAGCCTGAGTGCCCGAATGAGGCGATTTATCTGGGCAAGGAGATCTACGAGATTGATCCTCACAAATGTACGGAGTGTGTGGGTCATTTTGACGAGCCACAATGCGTACAGGTTTGCCCCGTGGCGTGTATTCCACTGAATCCTGACTTTGTTGAAAGTCGCGAAACACTGTGGCAGAAGTTTCAACGTTTGCAGGCCGAGGCGGGTAAATCGGGCAAGAGTGCCAGCCCTGAATCAAGCAGTACCTGATCCGCTACTTGCCGGATGTCCTGCTGGCGGCTGCCTATGGCGACTGGGCAGTGAAAAATTCTGAATCTGCCTTCTTCTTTTTCTTCTTGCTGGAGGTTTTGGCGCTGGCAGCTGGCTTTGATTTTGGTTGTGCGTTTAGCGCGGCTTGCGCTGCTAGATCGTGCTCTTCCTTTGCCAGTCGTTCCTATTCCATTTGATTGGCAATCTCAGCTGTTCGCACCGTATTGGCATCGGCTTGAGCCTTCCGGGTGCTGGTGCGGTTGACTTTAGCTTCAATATCCGCGTCGTCCGAATAGGGAATCTGGCTGTAAACAGTGCCACATTTGAACATTTTTTGGGCTTAAGCCACCCCCGGCATCATTATGCAAAAGCTATCAAAAATATAGCAAATAGAAGTGCGTGTGGTTTTAGATCTGTCATCACGAAGTTCTCCCTTTATTGTTTTATGGCCAGCCGATATGGGCAGACTGTTCAGATATCCGTGATTGGTTTCGGCTCGGGTCGTGGTGGTTTCGGGCGTGGTGGTTTGCTGGTGTGCACAAGCATCGTAGCCTTATCCATTTCACCGGCCGCAAATAGCGTTGCCGCTTTGACCGATCGGGCAATGCATTCGTCGATGGCGATCCGATGGTCCAGTGAAGGTTTCTTTAAAACCCAGTTCACCACTTCAGCCTTCACGCCCGGATGCCCCACTCCAAGACGTAGCCGCCAATAGTCGCCCGTTCCCAACTGCGCGTGAATATCGCGTAGTCCGTTGTGACCGGCATGGCTGCCGCCCAGTTTGAGCTTCACCTGACCTGGGACGATGTCAATTTCGTCATGTGCGACCAGAATCTCCTGCGGTGCAATCTTGAAGAAGCGCGCCAGGGACGCGACTGACTTGCCCGACAGGTTCATGAACGTCTGGGGCTCGAGCAGCCAGATCGTATTGCCGCCCAGTGTGGTGCGGGCAACCAGGCCGTGGTAACTCTTGTCCATGACCATCGATACTTTAAGTTCACGTGCGAGTGCATCCACCCACCAGAACCCTGCATTGTGGCGGGTAAGCTCGTATTCAGGGCCGGGGTTACCAAGACCCACAAACAGCTTAATCATGTCGAAATTATCAGGGGAAAAAAAAGGCCCACCAAAGTGGGCCGTTGACGAGTCTGCGAGGCAGAGGTTCGTTTACTTCTTTGCAGGAGCTTTGGCAGCGGGGGCCTTGGCTGCTGCTGGCGCCTTGGCAGCGGCAGCTTCCTTGCCAGCTGCAGCCTTGGCAGCAGCTGGCGTTGCGGCGGCCTCTGCTGGAGCTGCTTCGGCGCCAGCGATGGCAACCACCGACACCAGAACAGGGTTGTTTTTGCCGTGGGTCACAGCCGTCACGCCCTTTGGCAGGGTGATGTCGGCCAGATGCAGGGAAGCGCCCTTCTTCAAACCGCTCAAATCGACCTTGATGAACTCAGGCAGGTCGGCTGGCAGACACATCACTTCAATTTCAGTGACAACGTGGTTCGCAATGCAGCCATCGGTCTTCACGGCAGGGGAGTTCTCGTCGCCGCTGTAGTGGAGAGGCACCTTCATGTGCAGCTTGGTGTTGGCATCCACGCGCTGGAAGTCGATGTGCAGAATGAGTTGCTTGTACGGGTGCATCTGCACGTCGCGCAGCAAAACCTGATTGGTTTTGGTGTTGATTTCCATGTCCAGAACGGTGGAATGGAAGGCCTCCTTCTTGATGGCGTGCCACAGCGCATTGTGGTCAAGCTCGATCAGTTGCGGCTCGCCAGCGCCACCATAGACGATACCGGGCGTGCGGCCGGTGATGCGGAGACGGCGGCTCGCACCCGTGCCCTGCTTTGCGCGCTCAAAAG
>ERZ795056.3538-NODE-3538-length-16703-cov-22.210536_pt1 | contig 16703 bp, 10 predicted proteins | sample MGYA00375140_ERZ795056 | MGnify/ENA primary metagenome ERZ795056 (study PRJEB30185, sample SAMN05720227) | activated sludge metagenome | isolation source: Anaerobic digester | place: USA | collected 2015-03-09 ... | reverse complement strand
CGACCCGCTCGCTCGCGCAGGGCGAGCGCATCTACTCGCTGGGCAACCCGCTGGACGTGGGCTTCGCGGTGATGGAGGGCAACTACAACGGCCTGGTGCGGCGCAGCTTCTATCCGCAGATCTTCTTCGGCGGCGCGCTGTCCGCCGGCATGAGCGGGGGCCCGGCGCTCGACCAGGACGGCCAGGTGATCGGCGTCAACGTGGCGCGGCGCGTCGACGGCGAACAGGTCAGCTTCCTGGTGCCGGCGAACTTCGTCGCCGCGCTGCTGGCGCGCGGCCGCGAAGCGGCGCCGCTGAAGACCCCCGCCTATCCCACGGTGGCGGCGCAGTTGCAGGCGCACCAGGCCGAGCTCACCGAACGTTTCATCCGCCAGGGCTGGAAGCCGCAGACGCACCCGCGCTACCGCGTGCCGGTGCCGCCCGACGAGTTCATGCGCTGCTGGGGCGGCAGCGAGGTGTCGCGCACCGGCGGCATGGACCTGGAGCGCTCCGACTGCGTGATGGACACGCACATCTTCGCCGGCGACTTCAACATCGGTGCGATCTCGGTGCGTCACGAAAGTTACGACGGCAGCAAGATCGGCGCGATGCGCTTCGCGGCGCGCCACGCGCAGAGTTTCCGCAACGAGTCGTTCACGCGGCTGCGCGCCGAGCAGCAGACCAAGCCGCAGTGCCAGGAAGACTTCGTCGACCGGCAAGGCCTGGTGCTGCGCGCGGTGGTCTGCTTGCGTGCCTACAAGAAGCTGCCGCAGCTGTACGACCTGTCGGTGCTGGTGGCCACCCTCGACCAGCCCGCGGGTGGCGTGCAGGGCCGCTTCGACGTGCAGGGCGTGAGCTTCGCCAATGCGCAGCGCCTGACGCGCCACTACCTCGAGGCCTACGAATGGGTGAAGTGAGCGCGCCCGAGGTGCTGGCCGTGCTCGAGGTGCTCGACCGCGAGGGCCAGGTGCGCCAGTCGCACCGGATCACTGCCTGGCCGGTACGCATCGGCCGCGCGCTCGACAACGACCTGTCGCTGCCCGACCCGCACGTCGCCGCGCACCATGCCGTCATCGACCACGGCGAGTCTGGCCTGGTGCTGCAGGCGCTGCAGACGCACAACGGCGTGCAGGTCGGGCGCCGGCGCCTGCGCGACGGCGAGCGCGAACTGCTGCGCGACGATGGTGCGCCCGTGGAGCTGACCGCCGGCCGCACGCACCTGCGCCTGCGCCGTGCCGGCGAGGCGCTGCCCCCCGAGCTGCCGCTGGCCGCCGCGGCGACCTGGTTGCGACGTGTCGGCCCGACGCTGGCCGCGGGCACCGGGCTGGCGCTGGCGCTGGCCTTCAGCACCTGGCTGGACAGCGACCCCGACACCTTCGCTCGCGCACTCGGCGCCGCCGCGCTCACCGCGGTGATGGGCGCGGCGCTTTGGGTGGCACTGTGGGCGCTGCTGTCGAAGACCTTCACGCGGCAGACGCATGCGGATTGGCACCTGAAGGTGTTCCTGCTCGCCTCGCTGGCCTGGGTCGTGATCGCCGTGGTGCCCGACCTGCTCGCCTTCTCGCTGTCATGGCCCTGGGCGGGCGACTTCGGCTTCGTGCTCGGTTACGCGGTGGGGGCGGCGGCGCTGTACTTCCACCTGACGGCGGTGGAGCCGGGCCGGCTGCGGCTGATGCGCGGCGTGGCCGTGATGGCCTTCATCGGCGGCGTCGGCCTGACGCTGTGGTCCAACCACCAGCGCAGCGATCGGCTCGGCGCCGAGCTCTACATGAGCCACCTGTTCCCGCCGGCGCTGCGCGTCGCCAAGCCGGTGCCGGCCGATCGTTTCGTCGAGGGCCTGGCGGCGCTGCAGCCGGTGCTCGACGCCAAGGCCAAGGAAGCGCCGCTGTCCGACGGCGGCTCAGGAGGCAGCGATGAAGAATGAACCCAGCACCGTGCTGGTGACCGGTGGCAGCCGAGGCATCGGCGCCGCCGCCGCCTGGCAACTCGCGCAGCAGGGCCGGGCGGTCGCCGTCAACTACACGCGCGACGCCGCGGCAGCCGACACGCTGGTCGCACGCATCCGCGCCGCCGGCGGCCAGGCGCTGGCCGTGCAGGCCGACGTGGCCGATGCGGCCCAGGTGGCGGCCATGTTCGAGCGCATCGACCGCGAGTTGCCGCGGCTGTCCGGCCTGGTCAACAACGCCGGCGTGGTCGACCAGCCGGCCCGCGTCGACGAGATGGACGCGGCGCGCCTGCAGCGCATGTTCGCAATCAACGTTTTCGGCAGCTTCCACTGCGCGCGCGAGGCGGTGCGCCGCCTGTCGACGAAACACGGCGGGCGCGGTGGTGCGATCGTCAACCTGAGCTCGGCTGCGGCGCGGCTGGGCGCGCCCGGCCAGTACGTCGACTACGCGGCGGCCAAGGGCGCCATCGACACCTTCACCGTTGGCCTGGCCAAGGAAGTCGCCACCGAGGGCATCCGCGTCAACGCCGTGCGCCCGGGCATCATCGAGACGGAGATCCACGCCTCCGGCGGCATCCCCGACCGCGTCCGGCAGATGGCGCCGCTGGTGCCGATGCAGCGCGCCGGCAGCGCCGACGAGGTGGCGCAGGCCATCGTCTGGCTGCTGTCCGACGCGGCCAGCTACACGACCGGCGCCATCGTCGACGTCACCGGCGGGCGCTGACTCCGGGAAGACCCCGGGGAAGAAATGCGCCGTGGTCGGCGTATCCCGTATACCGCCGCGGCGCCGCCGGGCGGGTCCTTCACCCACACCAGGAGAGACCATGACCCGAACGACCGGCCTGATCACGATCGCGGCAGCTGCCACCCTGCTCGCGGCCTGCGCCTCCGCGCCGAAGAACCCGATGAGCTTCTTCGTCACCAGCGTGGGCAGCGGCAAGGGTGCCGACCTGGGCGGCCTGGCCGGTGCCGACGCGCATTGCGAGAAGCTCGCTGCGGCCGTGGGTGCCGGCGGCAAGGACTGGCGCGCCTACCTCAGCACCACCGGCGCGGGCGGCGTGAACGCGCGCGACCGCATCGGCAAGGGCCCCTGGCAGAACGCCAAGGGCGCGGTGATCGCCACCGACGTGGCCGCGCTGCACGGCAGCAACAACCTGACCAAGCAGACGGCGCTGACCGAGAAGGGCACGCCGATCAACGGCCGCGGCGACACGCCCAACACGCACGACATGCTGACCGGGTCCACGCCCGACGGCCGCGCGATGGACGGCAGCACCGACAGCACTTGCGGCAACTGGACGAAGAGCGGCGAGGGCGCGGCCATCGTCGGCCACCACGACCGCATCGGTCTGCGCGACGACGAGCCCTCGCGCTCGTGGAACTCGTCGCATCCGTCGCGCGCCTGCAGCCAGGACGCGCTCAAGGCCACCGGCGGAGACGGGCTGTTCTACTGCTTCGCCGCGAAGTAGCTGGAACCCCCGGGCCGCCAGGTAGGCGGCCCACCCCCCGTGGGGGTCGGCCGGCCGCTTCGGAGCGGCCGTGCGCTGGCCGGCCGTGCGGCGTGGGCTCAGTACCCGCTGCAGTACTGGAAGTGCATCGGGTCCTTGTTGGCGCCGCTCCAGCGGCCGCCCCAGGTGAAGCCGTGGCGCTCGAACAGGGCCACCAGCGCCGGGTCCATGTCGCCGGCGCTGCCCATCGCATTGGTGCGCGCGTTCAGGTCGATGGCGATGCCCCAGCTGTGCGTCGAGGGCTTGGCCTGGCCGCGCTTCATTCGCCAGGTGTAGCCGCCGCCGTAGGTCTTCACCGATTTCTGCAGGCCGCTGCGCACGATCTCGGCGAACACCGCCTCGACCAGCGGCACGATCAGCCTGTGGCAACGGATGCCACTGGCGCTCTTGCTCGTGTCCCAGTCCAGCGGGATGGCGAACGGCAGCGCGGCGCGCGCCATGAACCGCTGTTCCCACTTCGGGTCGGCGGTGCCGTCGTCGCGCGCATAGGCGCGGATGTCGCCGAAGGTGGCGATGATCGCCGCCATGCCGCTGGGCGCCGGCGGCCAGGGCGCGACGGCAGCGCGCGCGCCGGCAGGCAGCGTGGCGCGCGCCTTCGCCGCACGTGGCCGCGGCGGCAGCGCAATGGACTGGCCCGGCACCACGTCCTTCACGCCAGCCAGGCCGTTGTAGTCGGCCAGTGCGGCGGCGAGCCGGCGGTCGCCGAGCAGTTGTTCGGCGACGCTGGCGAGCGTTTCGCCCTTGCGCAGGATGTGGGCCTTGGCCATGGTCGTGCTCCTCGGGGTCGTTTCGGGTTCAGCGCTTGCGGGCGGCGGCCTTGCGGACCGCCGCCTTGCGCGGTGCGGTCTTGCGGGGGGCCGCCTTCTTGGCGGGCGGCGGGGCCGCGCGGCGTTTCGGCTGGGCATCCGGCGGCGCGGCCGCCGGCGCCCAGTCCGCGGGGTTGGCCGGGCGATCTCCGCGCGGGCCGCGGCGCGGCTGGATGCGCTGCACCAGCTGCAGCAGCCGGTCGGCGGTGCGGCGCAGGCTCTCGTCGCGCTGCTGCACGAGAGACAGCGCATCGCAGAAGCGCGACATGATCTCCAGCTGCTTGACGACGGCATACAGCTGCGCCGGCTTGACCGCCACGCTCGAGAACGCCTGCTCGTAGGCCTGGGCGAGTTCTTCGAATGCGGCCGAGCCGACTTCATCCGCTCGCCCCAGGCTGCCGTCGAGCAGGCGCTGCGTGAGCAGCGCGTCGCTGGGCATCATCTCGTCCCACGGGTCGTCGGCGCGCTCGGCCCGATCGTGCGCCAGCTGGCGGCACTGCTGGACCAGCACCAGGGCCGCGTCCTTGGCTGCAGGCGTGGCCCAGTCGGTGAGCGCATCCAGCGTCAGGCGGTTCAGCGCCATGTAGAGGTTGAAGCTGGCACTGCCCGGGAACCCCTCGGACGCACGGTAGGCCTCGGTGCTCTGCTTGAGGGCCTCGATCATCTTCTGCCCGACCGCGTCGAACGCCTTAGGCTCCAGCCCGCCCTTGAGCAGCTGCCGCGCATGCAGGCTGGCCTTGCGCTTCCAGGCGCTGCCGCGCATGGCGTCGCGCTTGCTGCTGCGCGGCGGTGCCGCGTCGGCCGCGCCTTCGGCCAGCGCGCCATCCTGCAACCCGGCCAGCTCGTCCAGCGCCGCGAGCCGGCGCAGGGACAGCTCGAACGAGCGCTCGCCATCGGCCACCTGTTGCGCCAGGTCGTCCTCGAGGCCGTATTCGGCGCGCCAGTCACCCAGCTGCGCCTCGATGAAGGCCATGTCCTCGACGACGCGCAACGGCACGTCGGCGCCGCCCGCCTCGGCCTGGATCGCCTGGCTGAACGCCGCGTAGGCGCGCTCGAGGTGCCCCAGCGCCAGGAAGTAGTCGCCCAGCGCCGTCAGGAGTTCGGGGCGGCGCCGCCAGCCCAGCGGGCAGCGCTCGGCCACCAGGCGATCCGCCTGCTCGACACGCGCCTCGACCTGCTTCCAGGAGAGCTCCTCGCCGCGGCGCAGCAGGTCGGCGTTGCGCCGCGCCAGCTCGTCGCGCACCTCGTCGATGGCCACGAACATCGGCGGCTTCTGCGTGCGCTCGGCCTGCTCGGCGCGTGCGTCGGCCATCCAGCCGGGGTCGCCATAGGCCTGGAAGGCGCCCCAGGTGATGTCCTGCCCCTTGCCGGCGTCCCAGGCGGCCTCGCGAGCCTCGAACACCGCCATGCCGAACGGCTTCTGGCCATGCAGAAGCTCGCGGTAGAAGACCTCGCCGAAGGTGCGTGCGATGTCGTCGTTGACGGCCCAGCCGGCGACCACGACGCAGCGCACGCCGATCTCGATCAACTCGCGCGCGATGCTCGCCGCGAGCTTGTTGCCGGTGCGCCCGAGGTCGACCTGGGCGAGGTGGCAGCAGTTCAGGAACACCAGATCCGGCACCACCTCCATGGCGCCGATCTCGGCGGCGGTGATCAGCAGCCCGTCGGAGAGCACCACGCCGCTGCGCCGGCTGCCATCGATGTGGCGCTGGTTGAACACGCCGTGCGCCGAGATGTGCAGCAAACGCCAGGGCTGCTGGTACAGCGCAGCCAGAACGCCGGTGGCGTCGGCCGCGTCGCCGGCCAGTTCCTTGACGTCGAACTCGAGGTGGCGCAGCACCGCCGCGATGGCCTTCGCCTCGGACTCCGCGCCGGGCAGGTCGGGTGGCGGCGAGCAGGGCTGCCCCTTCGAGTCGAGGAACCACGCCTCGAAGCCATGCACCGACGGGTTGCCGACCACCAGGGCCGTGCGCTTCGGGCTCTGCCGCACGTTGCGGCGGAAGGTGGCGGTGGCGAACTGGCGCACCACGGCCGAGCGCAGGGCCAGCGGCACGCCGACCTTGTCGACCCCGCCTTCGCCACCGGCCACCGGGTCGTCGGCGAGCATCAGCTCCCAGGGCAGGTTGGCGGTGTACTCGTCGACCACCAGCACGACGCGGTCGAGCTGGCGCGCCGCGTCCTTGAAGTCGTGCGGCACCATCAGCTGGAACAGCATGCGGCCGAACTCCGGCCGCCACAGCGCGCTGTGGATCTGCTGGCGCACGAGCGTCTCGATCAGCCCGGGCTGGCGCTGCAGCGACACCGACTCCGCGCGCGCACGCTGCCCGACGTAGAGGAAGCGCAGCTTCTCGCCGATGGCGGTGCGCGCGGCGCCATCGTCGGCCCGCGCCGGCAAGTCGGCGGACGGCGGCGCGTCGCGCTCGGCCTCGGTGATCATCAGCCGCGGCCAGTAGCTCTGCCGCATGTCGGCATACAAGCGCGGGCGCACGCTGTCGTTCTGGTCGATCTCCTCGTGGAAGCTCAGCAGCGTGCCCTGCTGCGCGGCCAGCGGCGCGAGCCGGCGGCAGGCCTCGCGCAGCGCATAGCCGGCACTGATGGCGATGTCGAGGTAGAGCTCGACGATGTCGAGCCGGCTGACGCGGATGCTGCTGCGCGTGACGGCGGCGAACTTGGCATTGCCTTCGAGCACGCCGCGCACGAGCGCCTCGACCGAAGCGCCCACCGTCAGGTTGACGGCCGAGTTGTAGCCGATCAGCAGGGCCGCCAGCGGCACCTCGCGCTGCGCCTCGCCGAGCAGGTCGGCGACCTGCAGCAGGTAGCGCAGCACGCCGGTGCGCACGGCGTCCACCAGCATCGCGGGGCTGAGCGAACCGTCGTACTTGCCCAGGCCGGTGACGATGGCACCGGCCAGCGGGCGCCCGTCCGTGCAGCGGTTGCCCGAGCCGCCGAGCACCACGGCCGCGGTGCCCAGCGGGCCGGCGTAGACACCCAGGCTGTAGCGCTCGCTGAGGTCGCCGCCGAGCAGGTCGCGGTCGATCAGCATCTGCGGGCCGGCGATCGTGTCCTGCTCGTACTGGCCGACCATGATCGGCTGCTGCACCGAGCGCAGGTCCATGGCCTTGACGGCCACCTCGAGGCGGAACTTCGGCGGCTTGGGCATGCGGTCGTTCACCGCGCCGCCGAGCAGGCCCAGCTCGACCGTGCTCGGGTCGTCGGCCGTCGGCGGGCCGGCGTCGTAGCCCACCGGCTGGTCGTCCTCGGCGGCACGCAGCACCGGCGGCTGCGTGAGCAGGCCGGCGGTGGCACCGGCCTCCAGCAACTCGACGATCGCGCCGAAGTAGGCCTCGGTGGACGGCAGGTCGCCGTGCACCGCCGGCATGTAGTAGAAGCTGCCGATGCCGCCGATGCGGCCGGACTCCCAGGTCACGGTGCCGTCGCCGCGCGTGGTGCCCACCATCTTCAGGCGGCCGCCCTCCTCGCGCACGCCGCAGGGCGTGTTGCGCGCCACGCCGAACACGTAGATGCTCTTCTTCTCGTAGTCGGGCGGCAGCGCGGGCCGCTCGCGGCCGTCCTGCGTCCACAGCCAGGCGGCCGAGTCGAGCACCGGCTGCGGCGGCGTGCCCGCCTTGCCGTCGCCGAACCACAGGTCGCGCACCTTGCCCTTCATGGCCTGCCAGGTCGGCGCCTGCTGGTAGTCGTAGAAGGCGCCGCCGTCGCTCTGGCCCTGGAAGATGTCGACGAAGCCCGGCTTGGGCAGCAGCTGCAGCGCGCCGCGGAAGCCGGAGATGATGTCCAGCACCTCCTGCATGTCGTGCGTCAGGTCCAGCCGCACCAGCGTGCGCAGGGTGTCGCCCTTGCCGAGCAGGTTCTCGACCATCGAATGCGCGCCCTGGTGCGGCGTGCCGAGCATCACCAGCCGCGAGCCCGGGCGCTTCATCACCGCGTCCATCACCGGCCGGCGCTTGTGGATGCAGGCGCGCACCACCAGGCCGCCCATGCTGTGCGCGAGCAGGCGGATCGGCCGGTCGGTCTGCTGCAGCAGCCGGTCGAGGAATTCGCCCAGCCGGTCGGCCAGCACGTCCAGCGGCTGCCGCCAGTCGTAGGGAAAGCGCTCGACGCGGTGGGTGCGCGAGAGCTCCTTGCACAGCTTGCCGTAGAACATGCCGAACAGCTCGTCGGCCTCGATGCCGGGCTGATCGAAGGCGATCTTGGCCAGGCCGCCGGAGGCGATGTCCAGCGGGTCGAACCAGACGCGGTCGCTGCGGTTGGCGCGCAGGTGCGAGCCCATCACGCCGGGCAGCACCACCACCACCGGCCGATCGGCCGACTCGACGTCGCGGCTGGCGCGCGAGGCCTCGGCCAGCGCGGCGGCGTACTCGCCCGGCGCCGGCAGGGTGCGGAACATGTCCAGCGCGCGCGGCTCGGCCTCGACCAGCCAGTCGCGCAACGCGGCGCGCGTGTCGCCATTGGTGAAGTAGCGGAAGTGCGAGACATCGGCCCCGCGGTCGAACAGCACGCGCGCCGCCGCCTTGGGCGCAATGCCGGCGAGCATCGCGGTGGTGTTGACGACGAGGTCGTTGTCGTCGTTGTCGAAGAGCAGGAAGTCGGTGAGCAGCACGCCCAGCCGCTTGAGCAGGTGGCCGCCCTGGATGTCGCCGGCGATCACCGCCATCGCCACGCCGTCGCGCACCGGCGCGTCGCGCAGCAGCCGCGCCATCGGTGAATCGGGCAGCATCGCCTCGATGCCGGGCACCAGGTGCGCGTTGGTGCGGTTCTTCGCGACCTCGATGACGACGCGCTTGAAGGCCGAGTAGAACGGGCTGCCGAAGAACAGCGGGACCTGGCCGATCAGCGTCAGCAGGCCGGAGAGGAACACGTCGAAGTTGCCGCTGGCCAGCTTGGTGCCGTTGGCCGGGCTGGCCGCGCGCACGTAGCGCTGCACCACCGGGCGCCGATCGCGCAGCAGGTGGGCCAGGGCACGCAACTGGTCGCGCTGCTGCGCATGCGCCTGCTGCAACTCGCCGATGACGCGCCGCGCCTCGTCCGGATCGGCGTCGCCGGTGCCGGCGTAGGCGTAGGCATAACGCTCGATCAGCGCGTCGAAGTCGCCCAGGCACAGCAGGTCGGCGACCAGGCCGCCGCGCGAATGCGAGACCAGGCTCACCTGCGCGCCGCGCGGCAGCGCACTGACCAGCTCGATGGCGTTCTCGATCGGGCCCTGCGACAGCGTGCGGTGCTCGAAGGCGAAGATGCCGCCGGGGAACTGGCGCTCGAGCGCAGCCCACAGGTCGCGGTCGCCGTTGCGCAGCTCGCCGAAGCTGCCCAGCGTGCTCGATCCGGTGCCGTGCACGAACACCAGCATCGGCCGCTGCAGCGACTCGCTGGCCGACGACAGATCGGCCGGCTGGAGGTCTTCGGCCTTCCCGGTGCCGCCGACCCATCGGTACAGGCCTGGCTGCCGGTCCAGGCGCTTCTCGATGGCCCACATCAGCGCCTTGGTGCCGGCCCAGCTGACCCCCAGCTCGGCCCGGCTGCCGACCTGCGTCAGCGCCTCGTCGATGATCGCATCGGGCACGCCGCCGGCCACGAAGGTATAGACCTTCGACAGCAACCCGCCGACCGCTTCGCCGATGCCGCGCCCCGGCGCCGCGCCCGCCGTGCGCAGCTTCTCGAGCAGCACCTCGCCCTCGGGGCCGAGCAGCTCCGGCCGGGTGCGCGCGAGCGTGTCGTGCAGGCGGGCCGCGCTGGTGATCAGCGTGCTGCCGTCGGCCAGCTCGAGCACGACGATCTCGGTGTCCTGCGTCGTCAGCGCCTGCTGCGTGGCGGCGTCGTCGCCGCTGCGCGCGGTGGCGCTGACGTCGAAGGTGCCGGTGGCCTGCAGGTAGCCGCTGGGCAGGAACGGGTCCTGTGCCTGCGTGCCCGAACGCGCCGTGCCTTGCAGCAGCGCGGGCAGGCGCGGCGCAGCGGCCCGGCCGGCGAGCTTGATCTGGATTGCCATCGCGGAGGCTCCTCGGTGTGTTCTGGTTCGTGCGGCGCGTGCGCCGGCTCGTGGCCGTCAGCCGAAGACGGGGCGCTTGCGGGCGGCTGCGCTGCCCACGATCTGTGGCGATTGCGGGTAGCTGGCGGACGGCAGCGCGGCCGGGGTGACCGCTGCATGCCAGTCGGCGTAGCTGGCCGTGGGCGGCAGCGTCTTCAGCGCCTTCAGCGCGAAGTGGGTGAAGGCGCCGTTGGGCCGGCCGCGGATGCGCGCGTCGAAGCTGAAGTTGTTCGGCCCTTCCTTGCAGCCCGACAGCAGCAGGTCGCCACCGCCGCGAGACACCGCCCGCGCGAACGGCGACTCGCCGGTGCTCGCCGCGGCGGGCTTGCCGGCGGCCGCGCGCGGCAGCCGCTCGGGCGGCAGCCAGGCGGCCATCGGCATGAAGCGCGGGCGCGGCAGGTCGGCGTCGTCGTCGCCACCGGGCGCGGCACGCGTCACCGTGCCGGAGTGGCAGCTGTCGGAGATCAGCACCAGATGCACGCCACCCTTGCGCGCGGCGAAGATGGCGTGGATCTCGTCGTCGAGCAGCGCGCCGCCGGTCTTCAGGTCGTACGGGCACAGGCCTTCGTCGAGGCCGTCGCGCTCGTCGCCGCTCGCATCGGGCACATAGGTGCCGTGGCCGGAGAAGGTGATCACCACCATGTCGCCGGCGGCGGCGGCGCCGATCACCTCGCGCATGCCGGCGAGCATCGCGGCCTTCGTCGCCTGCGCGTCGAGCAGGCGCTTGACCTCGAAGCCACGGGCGCCGAGTTCGTCGGCCCAGTCGTTCGCGTCGTTCACGCAACCGGCCAGGTCCATCTGGGTGCCCGGATAGTTGTTGATGCCGATGCACAGTGCGCGCCGTGTCATCGCTGTCTCCTGCAGAGGGGGCCCCAGTCTAGGACTCGTCCCGGGGGCGGACAAGGGCAAGGTCTCCCCTGTTTGAACCGCCATGCGGCGCTGGTGGCAGCCCGGCATTTCTGCTACCTTGCGCCGGCCATGACCGAAGACAACCCGCTGCCCTTCGTCATCCGATTCGAGTCGGCGTCGCTGGCCGACGCGGGCCGGCATGCGGCCGCCTTGCGCGAAGTCATGCTCGACATGTCGTCGCAGGTGCAGGCTCAGCTCGAACGCGTGGCGGGCGACACCATGGACGTGGGCAGCAGCCTGCGCGCGAACGTGCCGGCGCCGGCGGTGATGCCGGTCTCGCGCGGGATGGCCGACTACCTGGCGCGCGAGCGGCCCGGCATGGTGGTGATCGAGCACCAGGGCCGCGTCGTCTACCGCGGCGACGGCACCGATCCGGGCCACATCGCCCGGGCCCTGGCGGGCCGCGACGGGCGGGGCTGGTAGCCGTGTCCAGCGGCGCCGCCAGCGCGGCGACGACGCAGGTCATCCTGCTCGGGGCCGGCACCTACCCGTACGACCCGCGGCTGTCCAACCCGCGCTTTCGAGCTTCTGCCGACGCGGTGCGCCACTACTTCGAGGACCCGGCCGGCTTCGGCCTGCCGCAGGGCCGCCTGCTCGACCTTTACGACAGCGACGAGGCCGCGCCGCGGCTCGGCCAGCGCATCCGCGACTTCCTGCGCGAAGGCGCGGCGGTGTGCAAGGACGTGATCGTCTACTACATCGGCCACGGCTCCTTCGACGACAAGGAGTACCTGCTGTCGCTGCACGATTCCCGCCAGGACGCGCCCGACACGCGCTACCGCTTCAAGCACCTGCACCAGGCCGTCAAGTCCGAGGCGCGCCATGCGCGCAAGTACTTCGTGCTCGACTGCTGCTTCGCCAGCGCGGCGATGCGCGAACTGATGAGCGACGACGCGGCGGCGCAGGTCGTCATCGGGGAGGTGCGCGACGGTGCCGCGGACGACGAGCCGCAGAAGGGCACCGCGCTGCTGTGCGCCAGCAGCCAGAGCGAGCCGGCGCGCGCGCCGGCCGGCGAGACCTACACCATGTTCACCGGCGCGCTGCTCGAGGCGCTGCGTGCCGACGACGGCACGCCGCGCCGGCTCACGCTGAACCAGGTGCGCGACCGCGCCTACGCGATCATGCGCGAGCGCTTCCGCAACGACGCGGTGCGGCCGCAGGTGCATTCGCCGGACCAGTCCAAAGGCGACATCGCCTCGGCGATCGAGCTGCTGCCCGTGCTCGCGGCCGGCACCGCGGCGACTGCCGGCGCGCGCAAGCCGGCGACGCACGGCGCGATTGCCGACGCGCTGGCCGAGGGCGCGCTGCCGGCCGGCCAGGGGCTGCGCTGCGTCGTCGTGGCTGCGCAGCGCCCAGCCGGCGCCGCCGACACGCCGCTGCTGCAGCACGTGCGCCGCGCCTTCGACCACACCGGGCCGGCCATCCTCGAGGCCGCCGGCAGCCAGGGCCCGGTGCAGCTGGCCGAACTGGCCGTGGCGCGCGCCTTCGAATCGCCGCAGAGCCTGGTGCGTGCAGTGCAGGCGCTGTGCCGCGCCGAGGTGGCCGTGTTCGACCTCACCGGCTTCGAGCCGGGCGTGGTGTTCCTGCTCGGCGTGCGTTCGGTGGCGCGGCGCGGCGTCACCGTGTGCAGCGTGGGCGGCGAGCACCGCGTGGGCGAGCACATCGACATCCCCTTCAACCTGCAGCTGCTCAACCTGTCTGCGCATTCGGCACAGCAGGTGCGCATGGGCGAGGGCCTGCGGCCCTGGGACCTGCTGGCGCGCAAGTTCGAGACCGGCCTGCGCGACCTGGCCAAGCTGCCCCACTACCTCGACCTGCCGGCCTTCGACTCGGTGCGCCAGCTCGGCCTGGAATCGAGCGCCTACAAGGGCATCGGCCACGCCGAGCAGGTGCTGGTGCTGTGCCCCTTCTCGGTCGAGTACCGCGAGCGCAACTGGACCAGCACCATCGCCGCAGAGCTGCCCGGCAAGCTGTCGCGGCGCCTGCGCGAGGGCGGCGGGCCGCGCGACGCGCAGCCGCGCCTGGCCCGCCTGCTCGACCTCGACACGCCGCGCCTGGTGGCGCAGACGCTCTTCGAGTCGATCCGCCGCACCGACATGTGCCTGATCGACTGGACGGCACTGCGCCCGAACGTGATGTACGAGGCCGGCGTGCGGCTGGCGACGAATCGCCTCGGCGCCGTGCACATCATCGAGGAGCGCGACGGCGCCGCGGTGCTGCCCGAGGGCTCGCCGGCGCACGCGCAGGCCATGATGCGGTTCTTCGAACCGCTGCGCTACACCTGCGAGGCCGGCGACGACCAGGCCTTCGAGCAGATGATCGACCGCTTCGAGGCCACGCTCGCGGCCGATCGCCGCGGCGAGGTCGGCGTGGTCTACCGTGCCGTCGGCGAGGCGCTCGACAGCGACACCTCGGCCCACCCGCCGGCGGTGGACGACGAGCTGGTGCAGGACGCCAACCTGCTCTTCAGCGACGACCAGGAGAGCACGGGCATCTCGCCGATCCTGTTCCACGACGTCGGCAAGTCGCTGATCGAACGCTCGCGCCGCGCCGCGCAGGAGCGGCGCCTGGCCGCCTGGCTCTACATGCACTGGCGCTACAGCGCCGCCGAGCTGGCCGCCGACCCGCAGCGCGCACTGCAGTTCGACCTGCTGTCGGTGCAGGTGCGGCGCTGGGCGCGGCTGGGCGGGCGCGCCGACCTCGTCCAGCTCGTCGGCGCCAGCGCGGTGCGCGCGGCCGGCGACCCGGGCACCCACCTGCCCCGCCTGGCGGCGCGAGTAAAGGCGCGCAAGGAAGAAGCCAAGGACTGCCGCGACGCCGCCGATCTGCCCGGTGCCGTGGCGGTGCTCGAGCAGACGGTGGCGATGCTGCGCGCCTCGCCATGGCACGCGACGCTGTTCGACGACGGCACGGCGTCCGAGGGCGAGCAGGCCCTGGCAGCGCACCTGGCCGACTGCCTGGGCATGCTCGGCGGCAACCACCGGCGGCTCGAGCAGCTCGACCGGGCCCTGCTGGCCTTCCAGGACGGCGCGCGCATCGAGGCGGCCGATCGCCTGGAGGTGCTCAGCTCGTACAACCTCGTCAACGCCATCGTGCTGCCGATCGAGATGAAAGACAGCACCGCGACGCAGCAGCGCAGCGCGCTGCGCAAGGCGGTCGAGGCCATCGCGCGGCAGGTGCACGGCGCGCGGCGCAACGACCGCTGGGCCTGGGCCGACCTCGGCCAGTGCCAGCTGCTGCTGGGCGAAGCCGGCGACGCCCGCACCAGCTATGCGCGTTTGCGCAGCCTCGGCGACGCCGACACGCTGAAGTCGGTGCTGCCGGTGCTGCAGCGCCTGCTCGACGCCTTGCGCGGCCGCGACGACCCGATCGCCGACGCCCTCGCGCAGGGCATTGCCGAACTGCAGGCCTAGGCGCTGTTCACACTGCGCAGGCGGCGGGTATCGATCCAGGTCACCGGCACGCCGTGGCGTCGGGCCTGTGCGACCAGGTGATCGGTGCCGCCCGGTCCGTCGCCGTCGCCGCCGTCCCACAAGCAGATCAGGCGCAGGCGGGCCGCCCCGAATCCGAGCGCGGTGTCGAGCATCCAGCGGTTGCAGCGCTCGAAGGGGTTGCCGCCGGCTTCGGGCAGCAGCAGCGGCGCCAGCTGGAGGCGCGCGCGCACGTGCGACCAGGCCGCACGCCAGCGGGCCGGTTCGGCGCTCGGCGCGACGGCCCGGCGCACGAATTCGGCTTCAGGCAGCGGCAGCATCAGCTGCAGCGGCACGCCGCGCTCCTGGCAGGCATGCGCGAAGAGCAGATCGCCACCTGCCGAGCCCTGCGTGATCGCCAGGTCCTGCGGCCCCGCCTGCCAGTGCGCGAGCGCCTCGTCGATGCGGCGCGCGGCGGCCGCCACCTGGCCGGGCGGGAAGCGCGGCTGCGGACGATCCGGCGCATCGACCCGGTGGCCCGAGAACAGCAGCACCTGCCGCGGCTCGAAGCCGGGCGCTGGGCGAGTGGCGATGCGGTCGTGCGGCGGCATGGGCCGGCGGAGCATACTGCGGCGCACCACCACCACCCGCCGCGATCATGCAAGGCTGCGCCTACATCGACGACCGCTATGTCGCCCCCGAGGAGGCGAAGATCTCCATCTTCGACTGGGGCTTCCTGCACAGCGACGCCACCTACGACGTCGCGCACGTGTGGCAGGGCCGATTCTTCCGCCTCTCGGACCACGTCGACCGCTTCTTTGCGAGCATGGACCGGCTGCGCCTGAATCCGGGCAAGACGCGCGACGAGGTGCGCGCGGTGATGCACGAGTGCGTGCGCCGCGCCGGGCTGCGCGACGCCTACGTCGAGGTGCTGTGCACGCGCGGCATGCCCGCGCCCGGCTCGCGCGACCCGCGCAGCTGCACCAATCGCTTCATGGCCTTCGCGATCCCGTTCGTGTGGATTGCCGATCCGGCGAAGCAGGCGCGCGGCATCGACCTGATCGTCAGCGACGTGCAGCGCATCGCCGCGGCCAGCGTCGACCCGCGCATCAAGAACTACCACTGGCTCGACATGGTGACGGCGCTGTTCCAGGCCTATGAGCGCGGCGGCGAGACGGTGGTGCTGGTCGATGCGGCCGGCGACATCACCGAAGGGCCGGGCTTCAACGTCTTTGCGCTCGTCGACGGCACGCTGGTCACGCCGGCAGCCGGCGTGCTCGAAGGCATCTCGCGCCGCACGGTGATCGAACTGGCGCGCGCGCATGGCATCCCGGTGCGCGAGGCTGCGCTGCCGGTGGCCGACCTGAAGCGCGCCGACGAGGTGTTCCTGAGCAGCACCGGCGGCGGCGTGATCGGCATCAGCCGCGTCGACGGCGTGCCGGTGGCCGGCCGCGCCAGCGGCGCCTTCGGGCCGGTGACATTGCAGTTGCAGCAGGCTTATTGGGGATTGCACGAGGACTCGCGCTACGTCGAGACTGTGGCCTACAGTTGATCGGCGTCAATTCGACGCCCCCTCTGAAGGGAGTCTTCGATGGTCCGCAATTTTCTTCTCTCGCTCGCCGGCGCCGCGCTCGTGGCCGGCTGTGCCACCGGCCCCAAGGCGCTGAACGACGGTGAACTCGCCGTTCCCGCCGACTACAAGTCGTGGCCGAAGTTTCTCAGCGCGGTCCAGCGGCCCGATGCCAAGCAGGTGCGCGAGATCTACATGAACCCGACTGCCGCCGCCGGCAGCGCCTCGACCGGATTCGGCAACGGCACGGTCTTCGTGATGGAAAACTACGCCGCCAAGGCGAACCCGGACGGCAGCCTCGCCACCGGCGCGGACGGAAAGCTGGTCAAGGCCGAGCTGTTGCGCGTGTTCGTGATGGGCAAGAACGCCGGCTGGGGCCAGGGCGTGGCCGAGTCGCTGCGCAACGGCAACTGGGTCTATGCGAGCTACCTGGCCAACGGCCAGAAGGGACCGGATGACCTGAGCACCTGCCGCGCCTGCCACCTGCCGCTGGCCGCGAAAGATTTTGTCCATCGCTACGACGAGCACTTCGCTCAGAA
>ERZ795056.3536-NODE-3536-length-16704-cov-36.293111_pt1 | contig 16704 bp, 14 predicted proteins | sample MGYA00375140_ERZ795056 | MGnify/ENA primary metagenome ERZ795056 (study PRJEB30185, sample SAMN05720227) | activated sludge metagenome | isolation source: Anaerobic digester | place: USA | collected 2015-03-09 ... | reverse complement strand
GCTTGGCGGCGATCTTGGCAATCGGGAAACCGGTGGCCTTGGACGCCAGCGCCGACGAGCGCGACACCCGCGGATTCATCTCGATGACGACCATGCGGCCGTCCTTCGGGTTGATCGAGAACTGCACGTTGCTGCCGCCGGTGTCGACGCCGATCTCGCGCAGGATGGCGATGCTGGCGTTGCGCAGCAGCTGGTATTCCTTGTCGGTCAGCGTCTGGGCCGGGGCCACGGTGATGCTGTCACCGGTGTGGATGCCCATCGGGTCGAGGTTCTCGATGGCGCAGACGATGATGCAGTTGTCGGCGCGGTCGCGCACGACTTCCATCTCGTACTCTTTCCAGCCGATCAGGCTTTCCTCGATCAGCAGCTCGTTCGTGGGCGACAGGTCGATGCCGCGCTTGCAGATGGTCTCGAACTCTTCCGGGTTGTAGGCGATGCCGCCACCGGTGCCGCCCAGCGTGAAGCTGGGGCGGATCACCATCGGAAAGCCGGTGCCGCCGATTTCGGCGGTGATGCGCTTCTGCACCGCCCAGGCCTCGTCCAGGCTGTGGGCGATGCCGCTGCGCGCCGAGCCCAGGCCGATGCTGGTCATCGCGTCCTTGAACTTCAGCCGGTCTTCGGCCTTCTCGATGGCATGCTCGTTGGCGCCGATCATCTCCACGCCCCACTTGGCCAGCACGCCGTGGCGGTGCAGGTCGAGCGCGCAGTTCAGCGCCGTCTGGCCGCCCATGGTGGGCAGCACCGCCATCTTGTCGTCGGGCCGGGCCTGGCGCTCCTTGGCGATGATCTTCTCGACCACCTGCCAGGTGATGGGCTCGATGTAGGTCACGTCCGCCGTGTCGGGGTCGGTCATGATCGTGGCCGGGTTGCTGTTGACCAGGATGACGCGGTAGCCCTCCTGGCGCAGCGCCTTGCAGGCCTGGGCGCCGGAGTAGTCGAACTCGCAGGCCTGGCCGATGATGATCGGGCCGGCGCCGATGATCAGGATGCTTTTCAGATCGGTGCGCTTAGGCATTCTTCTTCTCCGCCTTCACTTCGGACATGAGCGTCGTGAAGCGGTCAAACAGGTAGGCGATGTCATGCGGGCCGGGCGATGCTTCCGGGTGGCCCTGGAAGCAGAAGGCCGGGCGGTCGGTGCGGGCCAGGCCCTGCAGCGTGTTGTCGAACAGGCTGATGTGGGTGGGCCGCAGATTGGGCGGCAAGCTGCTCTCGTCCACCGCGAAGCCATGGTTCTGGCTGGTGATCGACACCCGGCCGGAATCCAGATCCTTCACGGGGTGGTTGGCGCCGTGGTGGCCGAACTTCATCTTGAAGGTCTTGGCGCCCGAGGCCAGGGCCATGATCTGGTGGCCCAGGCAGATGCCGAACGTCGGAATCCCGGTGTCGATCAGCGTGCGGGCGGCGGCAATCGCATAGTCGCAGGGCTCCGGGTCGCCCGGGCCGTTGCTCAGGAAGATGCCGTCGGGGCGCAGCGCCAGCACCTCGTCAGCGGGCGTTCGGGCCGGCACCACGGTGACGCGGCAGCCGCGGCTGGCCAGCATGCGCAGGATGTTGCGCTTGACGCCGAAGTCGTAGGCCACGACGTGAAAGCGGGCGTCCGACAAGGTGCCGTGGCCGCTGCCCAGTGCCCATTCGGTCTCGGTCCAGGCGTAGGTTTGGTTCACCGACACCACCTGGGCCAGGTCTTGCCCGGCCATGCTGGGCGCGCCCTGGGCGCGGGTGATGGCAGTGTCGATGTCGGCCTGGGTGATGGCGTGGCCAGCCGCGAAGCTGGTGATGCAGCCGTTCTGCGCGCCCTTGGTGCGCAGCACCCGGGTCAGCCGTCGGGTGTCGATGCCGGCGATGGCCACCGTGCCTTCACGCTGCAGGTAGGCGTCCAGCGTGCTGGTGGCGCGGAAGTTGGACATGCGCACCGGCAGGTCCTTGATGATCAGGCCGGCGGCATGGATCTTCGTGGCTTCGACGTCTTCCTCGTTGACACCGTAGCTGCCGATGTGCGGATACGTCAGGGTGACGATCTGCCGGCAGTAGCTGGGGTCGGTGAGGATTTCCTGGTAACCGGTGAGGGCGGTGTTGAACACCACCTCTCCCACGGTGTGCCCGGCGGCGCCGATGGAGATGCCCTGGAAGACCGTGCCGTCTGCAAGGGCGAGAAGTGCGGGGGGCAGAACAGGCAGCAAGAGAAATGGCTCCGGAAGTCGCGCACACCCAGCTCCGCTCCGAAGAGGCGCCGCCGATGGGGTGTCGGCGTTGCCCTGGGCAGGAAGTCCGGTGGGAAACTTCGCAGGAGTTTCGCTAGGCTGCGGTGGTGGCGGGTAAACCTCGGAATGATAGCAGGCCCGGGTTTGCCCGGGCCCACCAGCCGGTCAGCCCAGCGCAGCGATCCCGGCGCGGGCGATCTGCGCGTCTTCGCTGGACTTGACGCCGCTGACGCCCACAGCGCCCACGCACTGGCCGTCCACCAGGATCGGCACGCCGCCTTCGAGCATGCCTTCCAGCGTGGGTGCGCTCAGGAAGCTGGTGCGGCCCTGGTTGATCATGTCCTCGTAGACCTTGCTGTCGCGCCGGCCCAGCGCGGCGGTGCGGGCCTTGGCCGGGCCGATGTGGGCCGACAGCGGCGCGGCGCCGTCCAGGCGCTGCAGCCACAGCAGGTGGCCGCCATCGTCGACGATGGCGATGGTCACCGCCCAGCCGTTGGCTTGGGCTTCGGCCTCGGCGGCCTGGGCGATGGCACGCACGTCGGACAGGGTCAGCACGGATTTGGTCTGCATCGGAAGCTCCGAAAATGTGGGGTGCGGCAGTTTGCCCCAGCCCGCGAGGGTGATTGGCACCTGAACGGCGCGGACACACCTGCGGAACTTAGAATGCGCTGGCGGATCAGAGCCGCATCCCTGACAACCTTCTGGAGGTCTCCACATGAACGAACAACGCCTGCAAACCCTGCCCGGCTTCGGCTCGGCGGGCACGCTGGCCGCTGATCGCAACCGCGTCCTGCGCAACACCTACTGGCTGCTGGCGCTGTCGATGGTGCCCACGGTGCTGGGCGCCTGGGTGGGCGTGTCCACGGGCATCATGGCCTCGCTGGGCGGCGGCCTGTCCGCGATCCTGTTCCTGGCTGGCGCATTCGGTTTCATGTTCGCGATCGAGAAGAACAAGCACTCGTCCACCGGCGTGGTGCTGCTGCTGGCCTTCACGTTCTTCATGGGCCTGATGCTGTCGCGCATGCTGGCGATGGTGCTGGGCTTCTCGAACGGTGCCTCGCTGGTGATGACCGCCTTCGCCGGCACGGCGGTGGTGTTCATCGGCATGGCCAGCCTGGCCACGGTGATCAAGCGTGACCTGTCGGGCATGGGCAAGTTCCTGTTCGTCGGCGCCCTGATCCTGCTGGCTGCGGGCATCGTCAACATCTTCATGCAGAGCACCGCATTGATGATGACGCTGTCGGTGCTGGCCATCGTGGTCTTCTCGGGCTTCATGCTGTTCGACATCAAGCGCGTGATCGACGGCGGCGAAACCAACTACATCAGCGCCACGCTGGCCATCTACCTGGACATCTACAACGTGTTCCAGAGCCTGCTGGCCATCCTGGGCATCGCGGGCGGCGAACGCGAGTAAGCTGGCATCTGCGCCAGCACGAAGGGCTCCCTCGGGAGCCCTTTTTTCATGTCCGGCGCGGTGCGGTCAGCCGCGCTCGAACACCGCCATGCTTTCCACGTGCGCCGTGTGCGGAAACATGTTCACCGCCCCTGCCGCCACGCAGCGGTAGCCGGCCTGGTGCACCAGCAGGCCGGCGTCGCGCGCCAGCGTGGCGGGGTTGCAGCTGACGTAGACGATGCGTTGCGGCGGCTGCCAACCGTCACGCGGCGCCGCGTGCAGATCGGCCAGCGCCTTGGCCAGCGCGAACGCGCCCTCGCGCGGCGGGTCGACCAGCCACTTGTCGGCCGGGCCCTGGGCCACCAGGTCGTCGGCGGTCAGCTCGAACAGGTTGCGCGCAGCAAACTGCGCCTTGCCGGCCAGCTGGTTGCGCGCGGCGTTGTCGCGGGCGCGCTGCACCAGGGTCTCGCTGCCCTCGATGCCCAGCACCGCCCCGGCGCGCGTGGCCAGCGGCAGGGTGAAATTGCCCAGGCCGCAGAACCAGTCGATCACCCGCTCGGCCGGCCGCGGGTCCAGCAGGCGCACCGCACGGCCCACCAGCACGCTGTTGATCGGGTGGTTGACCTGCGTGAAGTCGGTGGGCTTGAACGGCATGGTGATGCCGTACTCGGGCAGCGCATACGCCAGCTCCGGCGTCTGCGGCCCGCCGGTGTCCAGCAGGTGCACCGTGTCAGGCCCCTTGGGCTGCAGCCACCACTGCACGCCATGCTGGGCGGCAAAGGCACGCAGCCGGTCGGCATCGGCCGCCGTCAACGGCTCCAGGTGGCGCAGCACCAGGGCCGTGACCAGGCCGTCCAGCCGCTGGCCGATGGCCAGTTCGATCTGCGGCAGGCGGTCGCGCTGGTCCATGCTGCCGATCAGCGCCCGCAACGGCATCAGCATCGCGCTGACATGCGGCGGCAACACCGGGCACACCTGCATGTCGGCCAGGTAGCGGCTCTTGCGCTCGTGGAAACCGATCAGCACCGTGCCCTTCTTGGCCACATGGCGCACCGACAGGCGGGCCCGGTAGCGGTAGCCCCACGCCGGCCCGTGGATGGGTCTCAGCAATTGGTCGGGCTGCACCTTGGCCAGGTGCTGCAGGTTGTCTTCCAGCACCCGCTGCTTGACGGCCACCTGCGCGGCGGCATCCAGATGCTGCATCTTGCAGCCACCGCAGGCGCCCGGGTGCAGGCCGAAATGCGGGCAGCCGGGGCGCACGCGCTGCGCACTCTCGCGCCGCAAGGCCGTCATTTCGCCCTGCTCCCAGGCGTTCTTGCTGCGGCCGGTGCGCACCTGCACCTGCTCGCCCGGCAGCGCGCCCTCGATGAAGACCACCTTGCCCTCGGCGTTGCGGGCCACGCCCTGGGCTTCGAGGTCGAGCGAGTCGACCTGCAGCCATTCATTGCTTGCTGTCATGTGCCGATTATCCGGGCGTGAAAAAGGCCGCCCGCAGGCGGCCTGGTGCGGATCCGGCCAGGATCACGGCTTGATGTAGTCGCCCACCACTTTCCAGCGGCCGTCGACGATCTGCGACAGGCGCGACAGATCATTACCCAGTCGCTTGGTGGCGGTGAAGGTGGTCTGCGGCGACCCGAACATGTCGGGCTCGACCGTCAACGTGTCCATGGCCTTGATGAACGTGTCGGTGCTGAGGTTGGCGCCGGCCTTCTGCGCCGCCTTGGCGAACAGGTCGACGATGGTGTAGCCGTAGACCGAGAACACGGTCGGGTCTTCGTTGAACTTGGTCTTGTACTTGTTGGCCCAGAAGCGCATCGGCTGCGAGGCCTCGTCCAGGTACGGATGCTGCGCCGTCATGGTGGCATACAGGCCGTCCATCGGCTTGCCGCCCAGCTTGTGGATCAGGTCGGTGTAGCTGGCGCTGCTGCCCAGAAAGACCGGGTTGAAGCCGGTCTTGCGTGATTCACCGATGGTGCCGATGGTCTCGCGGATGATGGTGCCCATGATGACCATGTCGCAGCCGCTGGCCTTCATGCGGGCCACCTGCGACGAGAAATCGGTGGCGCCGCGTTTGTAGCTGGTCTTCTCGGCCAGTTCCAGCCCCACGGTCTTCAGGCCGGCCTCGGCGCCGCGCAGCACTTCCAGGCCGAATTCATCGTCCTGGTAGATGGTGCAAGGCTTCTTGATGCCCTTGTCCTTGGCCAGCTTGGGGGCGGCCAGGCGGATCTGGTCGTAGTAGGTGGCGGCGAACGAGTACTTCAGCTTGTGGAAGGGCTCGTACATCTCGCGCGCGGCGGTGATGGGCAGGAAGTTGATGACGTTCTTTTCGAACTGCACCGGCATGGCCGCGTTGTTGTGGGCGGTGCCGATGTGGCCGGCCATCAGGAAGATCTTGTCCTGGTTGACCAGCTTCTGCGCGGCCAGCACCGCGCGCTTGGGGTCATAGCCGGCGTCTTCGACCAGCAGCTTGAGCTTGCGGCCATGGATGCCGCCTTGCTCGTTGATCTCGTCCACCCGCAACTGCATGCCGTTGCGCGACTGCTTGCCGAAGGCGGCCACCGGGCCGGACAAGTCCTGGATGCTGCCGATGACCACTTCGGTCTTGCTGACGCCCTGCGACTGGGCCTGGGCAGCACCAGTGCCGACGACGGCCAGCACGGCCAGGGTGAGGGATGCGATCTTCATGCTGTCTCCGTTGCGCACGCCGGCTGGCGGCAAGTGCGCGGATGCTAGCCGCGCACCGCGGATGCAGACATCAGGGAAACGCTGATCTGGCGCCTGGCGCCCCCTGGGCCCGGGGCGTCAGCGCGGCGGCAGCAGGCGCGCCGGGTCAACTGGCTTGCCCTGGCGCCGGATCTCGAAGTGCAGTTGCACCCGCTCGGCGTCACTGGACCCCATCTCGGCGATCTTCTGGCCACGGCGCACGGCCTGGTCTTCCTTCACCAGCAAGGCCTGGTTGTGGGCGTAGGCGGTGAGGTAGGTGTTGTTGTGCTTGACGATCACCAGGTTGCCGTAGCCGCGCAGGCCCGAGCCGGCGTAGACCACGCGGCCGTCGGCCGCCGCCAGCACCGGGTCGCCCGCCTTGCCGGCGATGGCCAGGCCCTTCTGCTTGCCTTCCTCGAAGCCGGCCAGCACCGTGCCGGCCGACGGCCAGGCCCAGGCGGGTTCATCGTCGGCCTGGGTCGGCGCAGCCGGCGCCACCACCGCGGCCGGCGCTGACGCTGCAGGCACAGGTGACGGTGCAACAGGCGGCGGTGCATCCAGAGGCTTGCTCTCGACCTTGGGCGGTGCCACGCCCTGGCTGGCCAGCGCCGCGGCATCAGCCTGCGGCGGAATCACCCGCAACACCTGGCCCACCTCGATCAGGTTGGGGTTCTCGATGCCGTTCCAGCGCACGATGTCGCGCCAGTTCTGGCCCTGCTCCAGGCCGATGCGGATCATCGTGTCGCCAGGCTTGACGGTGTAGTAGCCAGGCTTGCCGGCGTTTTCGGTGCCAGGCAGCACCTTGGCGCCGTCGGCAGGCACCGACACCGGCGGCGTGGTGGCTGCGGGCGGGGGCAGAGGTGCGCGCGCGCCCTGCCGGACGGGCTGCCGAACCTCCACCGGCGCCTTGTTCTGCGTGGCGGCACAGCCAGCCAGCCACGCCACGCCGCTCAGCAGCAACAGGATCGGCAGACGGCGGACAGGCAGCATGGGAGCGGGTGGGGCCGGTGGCCCGATCAGACGGTGCCCGATTTTAGGGGGACGAAGTGCACGGCTTCGTGCTCGGTGCGCACCAGGCCACTCTCGCGCCGGTCGACCACCACCAGCACCTGGCCGCGGCCGCCACTGCGGTGCATCGGCGCCACCAGGCGGCCGCCCACGGCCAGCTGGTCGAGCCAGGAAGCGGGCAGTTCGTCACCGCCGGCGGCGGCGATCAGGCTGTCGTACGGCGCATTCGGCGGGTGGCCCAGCATGCCGTCGCCGAACACCAGGCGCACATGGTCGAGGCGCCATGCAGCCAGGTTGGCCTGGGCCTTGTCGAACAGCGGCCGCAACCGCTCGATCGACACCACCCGGCGCGCCAGTTGCGCCAGCAGCGCCGTCTGGTAGCCGCAGCCGGTGCCCACCTCCAGCGTGCGCCCCAGGTGACCGGCTTCGCGGGCGCTGCCGCCGTCGAACAGCAGCTCGATCATGCGGGCCACCACCGACGGCTTGGAGATCGTCTGGCCGTGGCCGATCGGCAGACTGGTGTCTTCATAGGCCTGGATGGCCAGGGCGGTGTCGACGAAATGGTGGCGCGGCACCTGGCCCATTGCCGCAAACACCGGCTCGCAGCGGATGCCTTCGGCACGCAGGCGCTGCACCATGCGCTGGCGCACCAGCGCCGAATCGAGCCCGAGGCCCTGCGGCGCCGGGCGGGCGCGGGCGTCCTTGGCGGCCTCGTGCAGATGCCGCTGCGGGCGCAACGGCTCGCGGGGCTTGGCCGCCACACCACCGCGGCCGACCTGGTCCAGCGCCAACGGAAAGCGCGGCGGCCGGGCGCCACCGCTGCCAGCCGTCATGCGCCGCCTCCGAGCCGGGCGCGCCAATCGCCCAGGCGGGCGTGGTCGGTCAGGTCGACCTGCAGCGGCGTGATCGACACGCAGCCGTTGGCGGTGGCGTGGAAATCGGTGCCGGCGCCGGCTTCACGGGCGTCGCCAGCCGGGCCGATCCAGTAGATGGGCTCGCCGCGCGGGTTGGTCTGGCGGATCACCGGCTCGCTGGCATGGCGGCGGCCCAGGCGGGTGACCTGGCGTGGCAGCACATCGGCATCGGCGCGGTTGGGGATGTTCACGTTCAGCAGGAACGGCTCGGCCGGCAGGCCCTGGGCCAGGAGTTGCTGCACCAGGCTGCGCACCACGCGGCCGGCGGCATCCACATGGGCCCAGCCCTTCTCGGCTTGCGAGAAGGCGATGGCCGGCACGCCGAACAGGTAACCCTCCATCGCAGCGGCCACGGTGCCGGAGTAGAGCGTGTCATCGCCCATGTTGGCGCCCTGGTTGATGCCTGAGAGCACCAGGTCGGGCCGGTAGCCCAGCAGGCCGGTCAGCGCCACATGCACACAATCGGACGGCGTGCCGTTGACGAAGCGCACACCCGGCAGACCGGCGCCGGCCGAGAACACCTGCAGCGGCCGGCTGAGCGTCAGCGCGTTGGAGGTGCCGCTGGCGTTCTGCTCGGGCGCGATCACCTCGATCTGGCCCAGCCCCTGCACCGCCTGCACCAGGGCCGCCAGGCCGGGGGCGAGATAGCCGTCGTCGTTGGAGATCAGGATGCGCATGGGAGCGCGATTGTAGGCACCCGTCACCCGGGCGACGGGTGGGGTTCACCGGCCGTGCCTAACATCCAACACCCTTGCCGACAGCCCCCCAAAGGATTCCCCATGCATGCCTGGATGTGCCACAACCCGATCGGGACCGACGCCCTGCAATGGGAGGAAGTGCCCACCCCCGCACCAGGCGCCGGCCAGGCGCTGGTGGCGGTGAAGGCGTCGAGCCTGAACTTTCCCGACATCCTGATCTGCCAGAACAAGTACCAGTTCAAGCCCACCCCGCCCTTCGTGCCAGGCAGCGAATACGCCGGCGTGGTCGAGTCCGTGGGTGACGGCGTCACCAACGTGAAGCCGGGTGACCGGGTGATGGTGATCGGCGGCACCGGCGGCTTCGGCACCCATGCCGTGGTGCCGGCCGAGAAGCTGGTGCCGATGCCCGCGGGCATGAGCTTCGAGCACGGCGCCGCCTTCCTGATGACCTACGGCACCACCCAGCACGCGCTGCTCGACCGCGGCCAGCTGAAGGCCGGCGAGACCGTGCTGGTGCTGGGCGCCGCCGGCGGCGTGGGCACCGCGGCGGTGCAGATCGCCAAGGCAGCCGGCGCGCGCGTGATCGCCGCCGCCTCCACCGACGCCAAGTGCGCGCTGTGCAAGGAGATCGGCGCCGACGAGACGATCAACTACAGCACCGGCAACATCCGCGACGCACTGAAGGCGCTGACCGGCGGCAAGGGCCCCGACGTGGTCTACGACCCGGTGGGCGGCGACCTGGCCGAGCCGGTGTTCCGCTCCATCGCCTGGCGCGGCCGCTACCTGGTGGTGGGCTTCGCCGGCGGCGGCATTCCGGCGCTGCCGCTGAACCTGAGCCTGCTCAAGGGCGCGGCCATCGTCGGCGTGTTCTGGGGTGATTTCGTGCGGCGCGAACCCGCCAACTTCCAGCGTGATCTGCAGCAGCTGGCGCAGTGGTATGCCGAGGGCAAGGTGACGCCGGTGATGGACAAGACCATGCCCTTGTCCGAACTGCATGCCGCCTATGCCCGCATGGGTGCGCGCCAGGTGGTCGGCAAGCTGGTGCTGTTGCAACCGTAACAGCTGGTGTCAGCGGGCACCCCGTCCTGCGGGCCTGGGGTGTACACGGCCGCCGGAAGGCCGCTCTTCTGCGCTAGCATGCGCGGCGGGAGATCCAGCCATGGCCGTGAAGGTCCTCATCCTTGAAGACAACCCCGTGGCGCGCAGCTTCCTGTGCCGCGTGGTGCGCGAAAGTTTCAGCGACACCATCGCCATCACCGAAGCCGGTGACCTGGAGACCGCGCGCGCGCAGGTCAACCTGGCCGGCGGCGCCAGCGGGCTGCACGGGGTCGACCCGTTCAAGCTGATCCTGGTCGACCTGGAACTGCCCGACGGCAACGGCATGGAACTGCTGGCCGAGCTGACGCAGTACCCCGCCACCAAGATCGTCACCACGCTGTATTCCGACGACGACCACCTGTTTCCGGCGCTGCAGTGCGGCGCCGACGGCTACCTGCTGAAGGAAGACCGCTTCGAGGTGCTGGTGGAAGAGCTGCAGAAGATCGTGCGCGGCCAGCCGCCGCTGTCGCCGGCCATCGCCCGGCGGCTGCTGACGCACTTCCGCCAGGGCGGGCGGGCCGACCGCCCCGCGCCGGATTCGGGCTTCAGCACCTCGCCCGACATGCTGACCACCACCAGCGCACCGGTGCCCATCGGCAAGGTGCCCGACCATGAGCGCCTGACCCCGCGCGAGAGCGAAGTGCTCACCTACCTGAGCAAGGGCTTCACGATCAAGGAGATCGCCAGCCTGATGGGCATCAAGTGGTTCACCGTCAACGACCACATCAAGTCCATCTACAAGAAGCTCAACGTGTCCAGCCGGGCCGAAGCCGCCGTGCTGGCCACCAAGCAGGGCCTGGTTTGACCGCCCGCTGAGCCATGGCCGGGCTTGCGCCGCCACCGGCCCACGGCCACGGCTCCCGCCCACCGCCCGAACAGCCTCCCCACATTCCGCCCGACTCCTCCTGGGTGGACACCGCCGTGGGCCCGCGGCGGCGCCCCCGCCCGCAGCCGCCGGCCGCGCGGGTGCGCCAGCTGCTGTGGCTGGGCCTGCTGGGCGCGGCGGTGGTGGCGCTGTGGCTGCGCCTGCTGGCGTCCGAGCCGCACCTGCCGCTGGTGCTGCAACCGGCCGCGGACGGCCGCATCCTGCTGGCCGCCAGCACCGACCCGGCTCTGCAGCCGGCCGTCGGCCGGGCACTGCAGGCCCTGGTGCTGGCCGATGGCCGCCGCCTGGCTGCCGGCCACGCACTGCTGCCCCATTCCCCCCGCTGGGTGGCCGACGACACGACGCGCCGCGCGCTGCTGGCCCAGCGCGCCTGGCTGGGCCAGGCGGTGCAGCAGGCCCGGGTGATCGCCGAGTTCGATGGCGGCCAGCAGGTGGCCGTGGCGCCGCGCCCGCGTGGCCTGGGCGGCCTGGGCGCGCTGGCCTGGGGGGTCAGCACACTGGCGCTGGCGCTGTTTCTGGCCGCGGCGGTGACCGTGCTGGCCCAGCCGGGCGCGGCGGCCGCGGTCTACCTGGTGCTGGCCACGGCGCAGGCGCTGACCCTGCTGCTCATCGCCGCCGGCAGCGGGCCCGGCCTGGGGGTGCCGGCCGGCCTGGCGCTGACCGAGCCGGGCTGGCGCCTGGCGCTGGACGGGGTGACCGCCGCCGCGCTGGTGCATGTGCTGCTGCTCTACCCGCGCCGCCATCCCGCAGCGCCTGGGCTGGCGGCACTGGCCTGGGGTGCCATGCTGGCGGGCCTGGCCGGACTGCTGCTGACCCAGCCGCCCGGGCTGTGGTGGTGGGCCCAGGGCCTGCTGATCACCGCCGGCGTGGCCGCCGCCTGCCTGCTGCGCCGGCGCCCGGGCGCGCCGCGGCACCCGCTGGCGCGGCTGCTGCAGCGCCTGGTGCTGGCCGGCACCGCAACGCTGGCGCTGCTGAGCCTGGGCATCGGGCTGGTGGCCGATGGCGGTGCGGCATCCGACCAGCTGGCCACCTTGGGCTCGCTGGCGTGGACGGTGTTCCTGGCGTCGCTGCTGATGCTGGGGCCGTTCCTGTCGCGCTCACGCCAACTGCTGCGTGAATTTGCGCTGCTGGCCGGCGTCAGCACCGTGGCGGCCTCGCTGACGCTGCTGTTCCTGGCGATCTTCGGCCTGCACCCGCTGGCGGCGCTGGGCCTGGCGCTGGGGGTGTCGCTGGGGGTGTACCTGGCAGCGCGGCCCTGGGTGCTGCACCAGCTGGCCGGCCCCGGCCAGCGCAACGCCGAGCGCATGTTCGACAGCGTCTACCGCGCCGCCCGCGCGCTGGAGCAATCGCCCGGCCAGGCGGTGCAGCAGCTGGGCGCCCTGCTGCGCGAGGTGTTCGACCCGCGCGAGGTGGCCCGCAGCCAGCGCACCGCCTCGCGCGTGCGGGTGGCGGCCGACGGCTCCACCCTGGTGGTGCCGGTGCCCCAGCTCAGCGGCCAGCCCAGCGGCACGCTGGTGCTGCGCTATGCCCAGCAGGGCCGGCGCCTGTTCACCCAGGCCGACGGCCAGCTGTGCGAGCGCCTGCTGGAACAGCTGGGCCGCGCCGTGGCCTACGACCGCGCGGTGGAGCACGGCCGCGCCGAGGAACGCGCCCGCATCGCCCAAGACCTGCACGACGACATCGGCGCCCGCCTGCTGACGCTGATGTACAAGGCGCCGAACGACGAGATCGAGGAGTACATCCGCCACACGCTGCAGGACCTGAAGACGCTGACGCGCGGCCTGGCGGCGGGCAACCAGCGCCTGTCGCATGCCGCGGCGGAATGGAAGGCCGACATCACCCAGCGCCTGCACCCCGCCGGCTGCAACCTGCACTGGAGCTTTTCGGCCGACTCCGACATCACGCTGACGGCGGTGCAGTGGTCGGGCCTGACGCGGGTGCTGCGCGAGCTGGTCAACAACATCATCACCCACGCCCAGGCCAGCCAGGTGGAGATCAGCGTGCACTTCGACCGCGGCCGCCTGGCGATGGTGGTCAGCGACGACGGCAGCGGCCGGGCGCCGGCGCGCTGGGCGCACGGCCTGGGCCTGGGCGGCGTGCGCAAGCGGGTGAAGCTGCTGGGCGGCCAGGTGCAGTGGCACGAGCGTGAGCCGCGCGGCATCCGCTGCGAGGTGACGGCGCTGCTGGCAGCCTGAGCGGGACGTCCGCGGCAGCGCCGCGGCACCGCCATGTCATGCGGGTGACTGTGGCGCAGCCGGGGCACGGCGCATCGTGCAGGCCCGGCTCCGTCAACACGGTGCCACCCCAGCAGGAGACAGAACTTGACGGCAGACACCGATTTCAGCGGCCAGCGCGTGCTGGTGGTGGGCGGATCCAGCGGCATCGGCAACGGCGTGGCGCATGCCTTTCGCCAACGCGGCGCCGAGGTGCATGTGTGGGGCACGCGGGCCAGCGCGGCCGACTACGCCGGCGAGGAAGGATCCGACCTGACCGGCCTGCACTACGCCTGCGTGGACGTGGGCGACCCCGACCAGATCGAGCGCGCACTGCAACCCGGTGGCGACGGCGCCACGCTGGACGTGCTGGTGCTGTGCCAGGGCACCGTGGTCTACAAGCGCGGCGAATTCGAGCGCGCCGGCTGGGACCGGGTGATGGCCGTCAACCTCGACAGCCTGATGCACTGCTGCCGCCGCTTCAAGCCGGCGCTGCTGCCCACGCCAGGACGCGAGGGCGGCAAGGTCATCATCGTCAGCTCGATCGCCGGGCTGGGCGGCTCCAACGTGGGCAACCCGGCCTATGCCGCGTCCAAGGCCGGGGCGATGAGCCTGGCGCGCACGCTGGGCGTGGCCTGGGCGCCCGAGGGCATCCGCGTCAACGGCATGGCGCCGGGGCTGGTCGACACCAAGCTGACCAAGATCACCACCCAGCACCCCAAGCGGCTGGAAGGCGCGCTGGCCAGCATCCCGATGCACCGGCTGGGCACGCCCGCCGACATGGCCGGCGCGGTGCTGTTCCTGGCCTCGCCGCTGGCCGCCTACATGGCCGGCCAGACGCTGAACTGCGACGGCGGACTGTCGCTGGCCCGCTGATCCGCCGCCCTGCCCTGCCAACCGAGCACACCGCGATGAACTTCGACCATTCCGACAAGGTGAAGACGCTGCTGGCCCAGCTGGACGCGTTCATGGACCAGCACATCTACCCCAACGAGCGGGCCCACGACGACTGGGTCGACGACCCCGCCCACCTGTGGCAGCACTGGCCCGGGCTGGACGCGCTGAAGGACCTGGCCCGCGCCCAGGGCCTGTGGAACCTGTTCCTGCCGCATGAGTACGGCGCCATCAGCCCGGGCCTGACCAACCTGGAATACGCGCCGCTGGCCGAGCGCATGGGCCGCGTGCCCTGGTCGGCCGAGGTGTTCAACTGCTCGGCGCCCGACACCGGCAACATGGAGGTGCTGGCCCGCTACGGCAGCCCGGCGCAGCAGGCGCAGTGGCTGCAGCCGCTGCTGGCGGGCGCCATCCGCTCGGCCTATGTGATGACCGAACCCCAGGTGGCGTCGTCCGACGCCACCAACGTGGCGCTGCGCATCGACGACGACGGCGACCACCTGGTGCTGAACGGCCGCAAGTGGTGGATCAGCGGCGTGATGGACCCGCGCTGCACCCTGCTGCTGGTGATGGGCCGCCACCTGCCCGATGCCAGCCGCCACCAGCAGCACAGCACGGTGATCGTGCCGCGCGACACGCCGGGGCTCACCATCGTGCGCAACCAGAAGGTGTTCGGCCGCTACAACTCGCCCGGCGGCGAGGCCGAACTGCGCTTCGACAACGTGCGCGTGCCCCAATCCAACCTGATCCTGGGCCCGGGCCGCGGCTTCGAGATCGCCCAGGGCCGGCTGGGGCCGGGCCGCATCCACCACTGCATGCGCAGCATCGGCCAGGCGCAGCGGGCGCTGGAGACCATGTGCCGCCGCGTCGACAGCCGCACCGCCTTCGGCCGCAAGCTGGCCGAGCAGGGCAGCATCCGCCAGGACGTGGCACGCAGCTTCTGCGAGATCGAGCAGGCCCGCCTGCTGACGCTGAAGGCGGCCGACGTGATGGACAAGCACGGCAACAAGGTGGCCAAGGACCTGATCGCCGCCATCAAGGTGGTGGCGCCGCAGATGGCGCAGACGGTGATCGACCGTGCCATCCAGGCCCACGGCGGCATGGGCGTCAGCGACGACACCGAGCTGGCCTACTTCTGGTCGATCAACCGCTTCGTGCGCATTGCCGACGGGCCGGATGAAGTGCACATGGCCCAGCTGGGGCGGCAGAAGATCGCCGAATTCGCGGCGGTGCCGGCCAAGGGGCGGTCACCGGCCGATGCCTCGGGCGTGGCGCCGGCCCACCCGGCCGGCACGGCCGGGGCCAGCGTCACCCGCCCTGCCCGCCGCGGCTGAGTGAGCGCCGGCGGTTCAGGGTGCGCGCGGCGGCGCCGGGTCCAGCCGCAGATCGCCCACCCAGCCCAGGCTGTGGCCGCCGGTGTTGTCGCTGTCGGCGCCCACGGCGATGGCGATCAACGCCGGCACCGTGGGCGATTCGTCGCCGAAGGCACGCAGAAAGTCGGCCGCCAGCGTGCGGCGCTCGCGCTGCCAGCCCGGCTCGGCCGCACCGAGGGTGATGTAGCGCACCCGCCGGGTGTAGGCATTGGGCAGCACGGTGTCGCGCGGCCAGGCCGGGTCCCACACGTAGCACAGCGTGGCGTTGGGCAAGGGCTGGCCGACCCGTGACTCGGCCAGCCGCAGCAGTTGCCGCTCGATGAACGGCACCCGCGAACGCGGCAGGTCGAACATGGCGCAGACCTTCAGCGAGGTGTCGTCGCCCTGCTTGGTGCGCAGGTCAGCGCCGGGCAGGCGGCGGTCGACACGCCAGCGCCAGGCCAGTTCACCGGCCGGCACTGCTGCCAGCGGGTGCACCAGGTTGCCGTAGGCGCCCACCGCCTCGACCCGCAAGGCGCTGCCGCCCTCCACGGCATCCAGCTGGAAGCGCGTGGGCGGAAAGCGCTGATCGGGCAGGCCGGCGAAGGCCCAGGGGGCCGGTGGCAGCGCACCAGTGGCCCCGGACAGCGGCGCCAGGCCGGCGGCCTGGGATGCCGGCAGCAGCGCCGGCCCCAGCGCCAAGGCCAACGCCGGCAGCAGGCGCTGCCATCGGCCAGCCGGCCAGACAGCTGAGCGCGCTGCGTTCATGGCATGCCGCCGCGGAACTGCGCCAGGAAGCGCCGGTCGATGCGGTCCTTCCAGCGCCAGGCCCAGGCACCTTCGGCGCCGAACGGCCCGCGCGAGGCGATGGCCCGACCGTCGCCAGTGGCCAGCAGCGCCAGGAAGTGCCGCTGCGGCCGGTGGTCGATGCTGGCGCCGGGCGCACCCAGCGCCACCCGCAGGTTCTGGCCCAGGGCCGGCCCCATGCGCACCGCATGCACGCCGGCCTTGGGCAGCGAACGGCCCGCCCAGCTGGCGCAATCACCGACCGCAAACACCTGCGGGTGCGACACCGAGCGCAACTGCGCGTCGATGCGCACGAAACCGTCGGCATCGACCGCCAGCGCGCCGCGCCGGGCCGGGTCGATCTGCCAGTCATGCGCCTGGGCGCCGGTGGCCCACAGCACCACGTCGCTGCCCTGGTCGATGGTGTCGCTCCAGCCGGTGTCGAACTGCACCACCACCCCAGCCTGCGCCAGCGCGCGGTGTGCCGCACGCCGGGCCGCCGACGACAGGCCGGGAAACAGCGCCTGACTGCGGGTGATCAGCCGGCCCTGGATGCGG